>Ga0105240_10003468_pt1 | contig 24465 bp, 16 predicted proteins | sample KBSC54metaG_FD_80426 | JGI IMG/M metagenome (GOLD analysis project Ga0105240, IMG submission 80426) | Corn rhizosphere microbial communities from Kellogg Biological Station, Michigan, USA - KBS C5-4 metaG | ecosystem: Host-associated > Plants > Roots > Rhizosphere > Soil | place: Michigan, USA...
CCCAGCGGGTCGGTCTCCCGGATCGGCGTGTCGATCGTCGGCGGGTTGGCGTAGATCGTCGTCGACGACATCACCAGCGCGGCCTTGGCAGTGCGGCAATGCTCCAGGATGCGGCCCGCGCCCAGGGAGTTGATCTCGATCGCGTCGGTCTGGCGGTCCATGCTGAGGCGGGTGTGGGCGAAGTGCAGGACGTAGGTGAAGTCCTGCGGCAGGCCGGAAAGATCGCCGAGCAGGTCGGCCTTGTGGGTGCGCACGCCGAGCTGCTCGACCTGCCGCCGGTCCACCGACCAGGCGTTGCGGGCCCCGACGCGGTCCTCGGGGTTGAGGTAGCGGGCGACGGCCCAGACCTCGTTGTCCTTGGCCAAGGCGCCTGCGAACTGCAGGCCCACGAGGCCGCTGGCCCCGGTGATCAGGATCTTCTCGCCGGTGAGCATGGCGGCCTCCCTTATCGTTGATCAGGTGAGGTTAGACCTCCCTCCCCTTCATGGGGAGGGACGGCGTCGCGTAGCGACGCAGGGTGGGGATGTCTGACGGTTCAACGACAGGCGTCGGGCAGCAGGCTGTCTCCCAGACTCCCCCACCCTGACCGCTTCGCGGTCGTCCCTCCCCATGAAGGGGAGGAACGCTAGGCCGCAACCGGCTTCACGCCCGCCACCGTGACGCGGTGGCCGTAGCGGGAGTCCGGGTAGTAGTCCCAGACGGCGTGGTGCTGGGTGCAGCGGTTGTCCCAGAACACCAGGGTGCCGGGGCGCCAGGCGACCCGGCACTGGAAGTCGACGCGGGTCTCGATGTGCCGCCAGAGCATCTCCAGCAGGGCGTCGCTTTCGGGGTAGCTCAGCTCGGCGATCTTCGTCGTGAAGAAGCGATTGACGAACAGGGCGCTGCGGCCGTTGCCAGGGTGCCGGGTCACCACCGGGTGGGTCGCGCGGGGCCAGCCGCCAGCCGGGAGCGACTCAGGGTGTCCGGGGACATAGGGCTTGGTCCCGCCGTGCTCGGCGGTCAGGCCCTTGAGGAACGCCTGCATCGGCGGCGACAGGGCCTCGAAGGCGCGGACGGTGCTGGCGAACATGGTGTCGCCGCCGCCGTTGGCCGGGGTCTGGGTGACGTAGAGGATCGAGCCCATGGGCGGCGCAGCCTCGAAGGTCAGGTCGGTGTGCCACTCCTCGCCGGCCACGAACTTCGACGACTGGTCGGCCTTGACCAGCAGGATCTCGTAGTCCTCGCCGGGGCCGGCGCTGTTCAGATAGGGATGGGTCTGCAGCGGGCCGAACAGGCGGCCGAACGCCTTGTGGGTCTCCGGCGTAAGGTCCTGGTCGCGGAACACCAGCACATGGTGCGCATTCAGCGCCGCCTCCAGCTTCGCGAACAGCGCCGGTGAGACCGGCCGCGACAGGTCCACCCCGCCGATCTCGGCGCCGATCACCGGGTTGAGCGGGGTGAGGGTCATCGCATCCGCGCTCATCAGGCGTCCCTCCCCTCGCCGAAGTACTGGCTGCGCACCTCGCGCTTCAGGATCTTGCCTGACGCGGTGCGGGGCAGCTCGTCGGTCGTGGTCACGATCGTGGTCGGGATCTTGAACCGGGCGAGGCGCTCGGTGAGCGACGCGGCGATCTCGGCGGCCAGGCCGGCCGGCGGGTCGGCCAGCGCGACCTGCACCACCGCCGCCACCTGCTCTCCGTACTCGGGATGCGGCAGGCCGACCACGGCGGCGTCGCGCACCAGCGCATGGTCGATCAGGGCCGCCTCCACCTCGGCGCAGTAGACGTTCTCGCCGCCGCGGATGATCACGTCCTTCTTGCGGTCGACCACGTAGTAGAGGCCGTGCTCGTCCTGGCGACCGAGGTCGCCGGTCCTGAACCAGCCGCCGCCGAAGGAGGATTCCGTGGCCTCCATGTTGGCCCAGTAGCCGAGGTTCACATTCGGGCCGCGGCACCAGATCTCGCCGATCTCGCCGGGTGCGACGTCCACGCCGTCCTCGTCGGCCAGGCGGATGTCGGCGGTGGGCACCGGGCGGCCGATGCTGTCCGGATGGGCGACGTAGTCGGCCCCGTCGTTCTTCACCACCGCCGCCGTGGTTTCGGTCAGGCCGTAGGAGCAGCCGGGCGAGGCCTTGTCGCCGAAGCGGGCGGAGATCTTGCGGACCAGGTCGGCCGGCACCGGCGCGCCCCCGGCGGAGACGCTGACCAGGCTGGAAAGGTCGGCGTCCCGGGCGTCGGCGGTCTCCAGCAGCTGGCGCACCACGATGGGGACGCCGGAGACCACGGCGAGCTGGTGCTCGGCCACCAGCCGCACCGCCTCGGCCGGGTCCCACTTGTACATCAGCGCCGCCTTCGAGCCGGACACGGCGTTGACGTAGATCGTGGTGATCCCGCCGATGTGGAAGAACGGCAGGGTCTGCAGCACGGCGATCTGCGGCGGCAGGCCGGGCGGCGGCGCAAGGCCGGCAAGTTCCTGGTTGATGGCGCGGCTGAGCTGGATGTTCAGCAGGTTGGTGACGTGGTTGCGGTGGCTGGCCACCGCGCCCTTCGAGCGCCCGGTGGTGCCGGAGGTGTAGAGGATGGTGGAGAGGTCGTCGGGCCCCACCTCGGCGTCCGGCAGGGTGGCGCACGGCGTCGCCACCAGTTCGGCAAAGTCGTCGCCGCCCGGGCCAGCGCCTTCCCGCCGCGCCACCACCACCTGCGGGCCGCCGACGGCCGGCAGCAACGGACGGATGCGCTCCAGCCGCTCGCCGTCCAGCAACAGCAGCTTCGGGGTCGCATCCTCCAGCGCCCAGGCCAGTTCGGACGTGGTCCACCAGGCGTTCAGGGCCACCACCACCGCGCCGATCGCCTGGCAGGCCCAGAAGCCGACGATCCACTCCGGGTAGTTGCGCATGCCGATGGCGACCCGGTCGCCCTTGGCCACGCCGCGCCGGACCAGCTCGTGCGCCAACGCTCCCACCTGGCCGTGGAACGCGCCGTAGGTCAGGGTCTCGTCGCGGAACACGGTGAACACCCGGTCGGCGAAGACGCGGGTGGACTCGAAGACCTCGCGCAGCGACGCCGGCGCATTGCGGTAGACCCGCATCGGGTAGCCGGCGGAGTTGTCCTCGGCCAGGGCGAACGGCCCCTCGGACGTCAGCCGGGCGGTGATGTCGTCCTTGTCGGGCATCGCTGTCATCGGCCGGTCCAGTTCGGCTTGCGCTTCTCGGCGAAAGCCAGCGCCCCTTCGCGGGCGTCGGCCGACTGGAACACGGGGGCGGTGAACTCGCGCTGGCGGTCGAAGGCTTCCGACACCGGCCAGTCGAGCGCGCGGCGGGCCACGTCCAGCGACACCTGCAGCGCCAGCGGCCCGTTTTCGGCGATCTCCGCGGCCAACGCGAGGGCGGCCGCCAATGCGCCGCCCTCCGGCGCGAGGCGGCTGACCACGCCATGCGCATACAACCTTTCCGCGTCCATGGGCGCGCCGGTGAGGATCATCTCCATGGCCACCCGCACCGGCGTCTGGCGCGGCAGCTTCGCCAGGCCGCCGCCCGAGGCGACCAGGCCGCGCTTCACTTCCGGCAGGCCGAACCTGGCGGTGCGCGCGGCGACGATCAGGTCGCAGGTCATGGCCAGCTCGAAGCCGCCGGCCAGCGCATAGCCCTCCACCGCCGCGATCATCGGCTTGGTGACGACCCGGTTGGCCGCGCCGCCGTAGGGGATGCCGCTGGTGTCGAAGGTCTCGCCGGCGATGAAGGCGCGCAGATCCATGCCGGCGCAGAAATAGCCCCCTGCCCCGGTCAGCACGCCGACGCGTATGTCGGGGTTGGCGACGATCTCGGCGTAGCCCTCGCCGAGGCCCCGCGCCACCGCCGGATTCATGGCGTTGCGCGCCTCCGGGCGGTTGATGGTGAGGACGGCGATGTGGCCCTCGACCTTGAATTCAACTTCCGACACGTCCCGGCCCCCGATGATCTATTGTGAATTCAAAATATTGAATACTGACTTCTTGTATTGATACCTCGTGCATTCCTTCTCCCCTCGCAGGAGAAGGTGGCGGCCGGAGGCCCGCCGGATGAGGGGCCGCACCGGCGCCAGGGTTCCTTTTGCGATGCCCTGCGGGCAGATCGACCCCCTCATCCGTCGCTGCGCGACACCTTCTCCCGCGAGGGGAGAAGGGACCCGGGCGCCGCGCATCATCGCGGCATCCCTAGGCTGCGCGTCGCCAGCATCATCCGCTTGAGCTGGGACGTGCCGCCGGCGTGGTTGCCGAACGAGGCGCGGAAATACTGCTGGACCTGGCCCTCGAGCACGGACCAGCGCCCGCCCTGAAGCTGGGCCATCGGGCCCACGATCTCCATGCAGGTCTGGGCCATGCGCGGCCAGAATTCCTTGTGGAAGGCCTGGGCGGCGAAGCTGCGCCCGGCCCGGCCGCCCACCGCCCCGGGGGCCGTGGCGGCGCCGTAGGCCTCGTAGGCATGCAGCTTCAGCGCCTCTACGCCGAGGACCAGTTCGGCCAGCCGCGCCCTCACCACCGGATCGTCGGCCAGCGGCGCCCCGCGCCGCATCGTGGTCCGGCAATAACCTATGATTGTGTTTAGCATACGGAGGATGCGGAACTGCCACGGCTCCGGCGTCGGCGCGGCCGGGTCGATCCGCTCGCCGCCGACGCCCAGCCAGACCTCGTTCCAGCCCTGGTTCAGCGTGCCCAGCAGGCAGTCGGCCGGGATGCGCGCGTCGTCGAAGAAGGTGTGGTTCTGCTGGCCGTTGGCCATGTTGTGCAGCGGCGTGAGGGTGATGCCGGGCGTATCGAGGGGAACCAGGAAGCAACTGATCCCCGCGTGCTTGCGCGAGTTCGGATCGGTGCGGGCCAGCACGCTCATCCACTGGCACCGGTGCGCGGCGGTGCCGAGGGTCTTCTGGCCGTTCAGCACCCAGTGGTCGCCGTCGCGATGCGCCCGCGTCGTCAGGGCGGCAAGGTCGGAGCCCGCGCCCGGCTCGCTGTAGCCTTCGCCCCAGAGCACGGTCGCATCCGCGATCCCCTTCAGATGGCGCAGCCGCTGCTCGCGCGCGCCGAGCCGAAGGATGGTGTTGGCGACCGCCAGTCCGATGACCGGATGACTGGGCGCGCCGTAGTTGCAGAGCTCCTCCTGCAGGATCCATTTCTCGACCGGCGGGCGCCCGAGTCCATAATATTCGACTGGCCAGGTCAGGCTGATCCAACCGCGCGCGCCAAGCTTCCGCCAGAATTGGCGTGCGGCGGCCCACCGATCGTCGTCCTCGTCGCAGTCGTAGTCGAAGACCAGGTCCTGCGGCAGTTCCCGGTCCAGGAACCGGCGCACTTCGGCGCGCCATGCCTGCAGCTGCGGCGTGTCGTCGGGACAGAAATCGACCATTCACGCACCATCCGAACGCCGCCGCGGTGCGGCCACGCGCAAGAAAACGCCCCATCCTTCATCTGCGAGCGCCGGGACTGAATCAAGTGAAAAAACCAGGCCGTTGCTCTACGCCGTGCGTTATTTTCCTGCCTCGACGCCAGAATTGACTTTGGCTCGATGCGGCGGCGCGGTAGATTTGCTGGAAATCAAAGAAATGCGGGCCGCGCACACCCTTGTGGCGGACCCGTTGGAGTTCGGGATGGGACAGGGGCCGCTGCACGGCGTCCGGGTCATCGAGTTCGCGGGCATCGGCCCCGCGCCGTTCTGCGGCATGCTGCTGTCGGACCAGGGCGCGGACGTGGTGCGGATCGACCGGCCGGAGCCCGACCCCGAAGGCGCGACCATGGGCCCGGCCCGGTTCAACATCCTGGGCCGCGGCCGTCGGTCGGTCGCCCTGGACCTGAAGCGGCCCGACGCGGTCGAGGCCTGCCTGGCGCTGATCGAACGGGCCGACGCCCTGATCGAGGGATACAGGCCGGGCGTGATGGAACGTCTGGGTCTCGGGCCGGATATCGCCCTCGCCCGCAACGGGCGGCTGGTCTACGGCCGGCTTTCCGGCTGGGGCCAGACGGGACCGTTGGCCAGGACCGTCGGCCACGACCTCAACTATCTCGCGATCACCGGCGCGCTGCATTGCATCGGCCTGCCGGACAAGCCGGTCCCGCCGGTCAATGTGGTCGGCGACTTCGGCGGCGGGGCGATGTTCCTGGCGTTCGGGGTGCTGGCGGCGCTGCACCACGCCAGGGCCACCGGCCAGGGACAGGTGGTAGACTGCGCGGTGACCGACGCAGTCGCCTCGCTGATGTCCAGCCTCTACGCGGTGAAGGCGGCCGGGCGCTGGTCGGACGAGCGACGCAGCAACGGCCTCGACGGCGGGGCGCACAACTACGACACCTACCAGTGCGCCGACGGCAAGTGGGTGTCGGTGGCGGCGATCGAGCCGAAATTCTACGCCCAGCTGCTGGCCCGGACGGGACTTTCCGACCCGGGACACCGGGCGCTGACCGACCGCGCGCTCTGGCCGCAGATGCGCATTCGGCTGGCCACCATCTTCGCCGACAAGACCCAGGCGGAATGGGTGCGCATCTTCGAGGGGGCGGACGCCTGCGTCGCGCCGATCCTCGACATGAACGAGGCGCCCCGGCATCCTCACAACCAGGCGCGCGGGACCTTCGTGGACTTCGACGGCCTGCTCCAGCCCGCGCCGGCCCCGCGATTTTCGCGAACCCCAGGCGCGATCCAGGCCAGGGCGCCGGACATCGGCGAGCACAACGAAGAGGCGCTGGCGGACTGGGGCCTGTCATCGGCTATGATCGCGGCGCTGTTCGAGCGCGCTGGCGAAACCACCCCGGAGAGGAAACCGTGATGAGCGACCAAGCGGAGCGCTTCGATGTGATCGTCCGCGGCGGCCTGGTGATCGACGGCTGCGGCGGCGCGCCGTTCGAAGCCGACGTGGGCGTCCGCGACGGCAGGATCGCGGCGATCGGGACCGTGCCAGGTTGGGCCGACGAGACCATCGACGCGACGGGCTGCCTGGTCACGCCAGGCTTCATCGACCCGCACACCCACTACGACGGCCAGGCGATTTGGTCGCAGCACCTTTCGCCCTCGTCCCTGCACGGGGTGACCACCGTGGTGGTGGGCAACTGCGGGGTCGGCTTCGCGCCGTGCCGCGAGGAGGATCACCAGCTGCTGGTCAGCGCGATGGAGGGGGTGGAGGACATCCCCGAGGTGGTGATGACCGAGGGCCTGACCTGGGACTGGGAGACGTTTCCGCAGTTCCTCGAGGCGGTCGAGCGGCGGCCGCACGACATCGACATCGCCGCCTACCTGCCGCACTCGGCCCTGCGGGTCTATGTGATGGGCGAGCGCGGCGCCGGGCGCGAGACCGCCACCGACGCGGACATCGGCCGGATGGCCGGGCTCGCCCGCGAGGCCATGGCCGCCGGCGCGATCGGCTTCGCCACCTCAAGCCTCTACATCCACCGTCGCAGCGACGGCGACTTCATCCCAAGCTACCGCGCGTCCGAGGCCGAGCTGCGCGCACTGGCCGCCGAGGTGAAGGCCGCTGGTCACGGCGTGTTTCAGATGGTCAACGATCTTGCGGCGCAGGACGAGGACGAGGCGGTCGGCTACATCGAGATGCTCCGCCGCATTACGGCCGACACGGGGGTGACCGTCACCTTCACCCTGTCGCAGGTGGCCACCGCGCCCGAACGCTGGCGCAAGATGATGGACGTGGTGGCGCGCAGCGAAGGGCGGCTGCGGCCGCAGGTCTATCCCCGGCCGATCGGCCTGGTACTGGGGCTCAACATTTCCAACAACCCTTTCCTGCTCTGCCCCAGCTTCAAGCCCCTGATCGACCTGCCGCTGGCCGAGAAGGTGGCGCGGCTGCGCGATCCGGCGCTGAAGGCGCAGCTGATCGGCGAGAAGCCGGACAAGCCGACCCTGCCGCTGGTGATGATGGGGCGGCGGTTCGAGTGGATGTTCCCGATGGCCGACCCGCCCAACTACGAGCCCGACATGGCCGACAGCCTCGCCGCGCGCGCCGCCCGGCTCGGCGTGTCGCCGGCCGAGCTGGCCTATGAGCTGATGCTCGAGGACGACGGGAACGCCCTGCTCTATGTGGCGCTCGGCAACTACGGCAACGGCAACCTGGACTTCCTGAACGACCTGCTGCGCCGGCCCGAAACGGTGATCGGCCTCGGCGACGGCGGCGCCCACTACGGCCTAGTCTGCGACGGCACATACCCGACCTTCCTGCTCGCGCACTGGGCGCGCGACCGGGCGGGCGAGCAGTTCGACCTGCCGACGGCGGTGCAGTTCCTGACCTCGCGGCCGGCCGACATGCTCGGCCTGACCGACCGCGGCCGGCTGCGGGTGGGCTACAAGGCCGACCTCAACGTGATCGACCACGCCGCGCTCACGCTGCACAGGCCGGAGGTCCGCCACGACCTGCCGGCGTCGGGACGGCGGCTGATGCAGCGGGCCACAGGCTATCGCCACACCCTGGTCGGCGGCGTCCCGATCATCCGGGACGACGAGCCGACCGGCCGGCTGCCGGGGCGGCTGGTGCGGAGCGGACGGGTGAGGACGGTGGACGCGTAAGACCCTTCTCCCCTCGCGGGAGAAGGGGGCCGCGCCGGCGTGGAGTTCTCCTCAACGCATTGCCAGCGTCGAGAGCCCTTCATCCGCCGCTGCGCGACACCTTCTCCCGCGAGGGGAGAAGGGACCTACATCAGCTTCACGGCCAGCGTGACGCCGGCGGTGAGCGGGCGGCCGATGACCGCGCCGTTGCCGGCGGTCGTGGGGTTGACCCAGACGTGGTACTTCTGGGCCGCGAGGTTGGCGCCCCAGACGGTCACCCGGTAGCGGCTGTCCTCCGACACCCAGGACGCCTGGGCGTTGACGATGGTGTAGCCGGGCTCCTTGATCGAGTTGACCGTGTCCCACCAGAAGCCGTTGTTGTAGGAGACCGTCAGGTTGGCCTCGAGGCGGCCCACCGGCAGCGGGTGGGTGTAGTCGATCTGGCCGTTGATGGTGAAGGTCGGCGCGCGGACCATCGCCTTGCCGGTCGCCGAGCCGAGCCCCTGGGCGTTGCCGTTCGAGAAGGTCATGCCTGCGCCGGAACAGGCGTGGCTTGGATCGGTGACGGTCGCCCCGTTGGCGGTGGCGCACAGGAAGATCGGCACCTCGGTGATGGCGTTCGGGAAGTTGTCGTAGACGCCGTGGAACCAGGCCGCGCCGGCGGTGACGCGCCAGTTCTCGTTCAGGCGCGCGACGATGTCCGCGTCGATGCCATAGGCGGTGGCGTTGGAGGCGTTCTGCAGCACAGTCGAGATCACGCCGTTGCTGTTGGTCACCGCCTGGACCTGTAGATCCTTGTACTTGTAGTAATAGCCGGCGATGTCGAACCGGATCGCACCGGTGCTGCGCTTGAAGCCGAGTTCGAAGGCGTCGATCTGCTCGGGCCTGACCGGCACTGTCGAGCCGACGTTGTAGTTCCCGCTCTTGCTGCCTGAACTGTAGCTGAAATAGAGGTTGGTCTGCTGATCCGGCCGGTACTGCAAGATCACCCGTGGGTTGAACGTGCTGTAATGGTTCTTTACGGAGAAACTCAGAGGTCCCCCGTTCGTCTGCATCTCCGAGCCCTTGATCTCGCTCGTGTAACGGCCTCCGAAGATGAGGCGGAGCTGGTCCGTGATGTCGAAATTGCCCTCTGCGAAGAGCGCGATCGAATGCGTGGGCACTTCCGCCTTCTGTTCCACTAGCGTGAAGTTCGGTGGTGGGCGTGTCCCGGCAGTCGCGTACAGATGATAGTGCGAGAAATCCTGGTAGTAGTAGACGCCCCCGATCATGTTGAACCGGCCGAACTGACGCGAGGCGAAAGTCAGCTCGTTCGAGATCGTCACCTCGTTGTCGATGATGTTGGCGCCCGAGATGAACAGCTGAACGTTGTCGATGTCAGAGATCAGCTTGTTGTTGATGCGCTGCAACGCGCCGACATAGCTGATCGTGCCCAACTCGAGCTGCAGCTTGGCATGCAGGCTGACGCCGATGTTCTCGGTCTCGATGCCCGGGTCCACCGTCAGCGCCGTGTCGTAGATGCCGGTCGGCAAGGGCGTGCCGGCCAGGAACAGTGCGCGCGCCTGGTTGGTGTTGCCGTTCAGGACCGCCTTCGAATAGGGCGCGTTATTATAGACGTGCGAATAGTTGAGCCCGAGAATGAAGGTCAGGTTGTCGGTCGCGTTCCACCTGATCTTGCCGCGCCCGCCCCAGGCCTTGTTCTGGCCGATGTTGTTCCCCGTGAAGAGGTTGTGGATGTAGCCGTCGTCGTGGACGTAGAACACCGCGGCGTTGGCGGCCAGACGATCGGTGAACGGCACCGAGCCATAGGCGTTGGCCTTGAACTCGTTGAAGCTGCCGTAGCCGAAGCTGAAGTTGCCCTGCGGCGTGTTGGCGGGGTCGAAGGTCTTCACGGTCAGGGCGCCGCCGGTGGAGTTGCGCCCGAACAGCGTGCCCTGCGGCCCCTTCAGGACCTGGATGTCCTGCACGTCGTTGAAGTTGAAGTTATTGGCCGTCTGGTTCGGCTGGTAGACGTCGTCGATGTAGAGCGCCACGTTGGCGTCGGCGCCCGGCGTGGTGATCGAGGTGCCGACGCCGCGGATCACCGGCTCGGCCGAATTGCCCTGCTGGGCGTAGTAGAGGCCGGGCGTGATCAGGCCCAGGTCCATGATCGACGTGATGCCGGAGTTCTGCAGCTGCTGGCCGGTGTGGGCCGTGATGGCGATCGGGACGGCGGTCTGATTCTCTTCCCGACGCTGGGCGGTGACAACGACGCCGCTGACTTCCGATGACGCGGTCGCGCCCCCAGGGGGATCGGCGGCAAAGGCCGCAACCGGTGTCATCGCGGTTGCGGCAAGGAACGCCAGAGCGATCTTGCGTTTCATGAGCTGGGCCCTCCCCCAAAAGGTCCGCGTGGCGTTTCGCCTACAACTCTATATCCTGATAAACATGCGTCTTATCTAACTATGTGTCAAGCTACGTTCGTTGCAGCGGGGTTGGTCCCGAGCGCCCCGCTGGACTGTCAGCAGTTCGTCGCCTAAGACGCACATAGGCATGACATCGTACTTCTATATAGGATTTTGGGGTCGCCTTCGCCGGCTCCGCTCCCCAACAATGAGCGATTGGAAGAGGTCGCCATGAGCAATGCAGGAACGCCCGAGATTCTTCCCAGGCCGGATTTCCATTTTCTCGGCGAAATCGGCCGAACAGCGCCCGAGTCTGACCCAGCGCGCTTTCCGCAACCGGTCACGGCGCCGGACGGCGCACCGAACATTCTGCTGATCCTGCTGGACGACGTGGGCTTCGGGCAGTTCAGCACCTTCGGTGGCGGCGTTCCCTCCCCGACCATGGACCGACTGGCCGCCGAGGGATTGCGGTTCAACTGTTTCCACACCACCGCGCTGTGCAGCCCGACGCGGGCCGCGCTGATCACCGGTCGCAACAGCCACTCCGCCGCCTTCGCGGGGCTGACCGAGGCCGCCACAGGCTACGACGGCTACACCTGCATCCTGCCCAGGAGCTGCGGCACGGTCGGCGAGGTGCTACGCCAGAACGGCTACATGACCGCCTGGATCGGCAAGAACCACAATACGCCGACCTGGGAGACAAGCGCGGTGGGCCCGTTCGACCGCTGGCCCGACGGCCTGGGGTTCGACTATTTCTACGGCTTCCACGGCGGCCATGCCGACCACTGGAACCCGGTCCTCCACGAAGGCCGCAACCTGGTTCCGGTATCCACCGACCCTGACTATCACCTGACGACAGACCTCGCGGACAAGGCGATTGCCTGGGTGCGCCGGGCGAAGACGATTGCGCCGGACAAGCCGTACTTCCTCTACGTCGCCACCGGCGCCACCCACTCCCCTCACCAGACGCCGCAGGCTTGGATCGAGAAGTTCAGGGGCAAGTTCGACGGCGGCTGGGACCGGTACCGCGAGGAGACGCTGGCGCGGCAAAAGGCGCTCGGCGTGGCGCCGGCGGACACCCAGCTCACGGAGCGCTCCAGGGGATTGCCGAGCTGGGATTCCCTGAATGCCGAAGAGCAGCGACTGTATGCCCGGATGATGGAGGTGTTCGCCGCCTTCGGCGCCCATTGCGACCACGAACTCGGCCGCGTGATCGATGCGGTCAAGGCGCTGCCCGACGCAGACAACACCGTGATCATCTATATCGCCGGCGACAACGGCGCGAGCGCGGAAGGGGGCCTGCAGGGCACCCTGTGCCAGAACCTGTTCATCAACGGGATCAAGGAGAGGTGGGAGGACAACCTTCTGGCCATCGACCAACTGGGCGGGCCAAGGCATTTCAACAACTTCCCGTCCGCCTGGGCGCACGCGATGAACACGCCGTTCCAGTGGGCGAAGCAGGTCGCCAGCCATTTCGGCGGAACGCGCAATCCGATGATCATCTCCTGGCCGAAGCGCATCACGGACGGAGGCGGCCTGCGCGCCCAGTTCCTGCACGTCATCGACATCGTCCCGACCCTGTACGAGGTCTGCGGAATCACGGCGCCCACGATGCTCAACGGAGTGCCGCAGAAGCCGATCGAGGGGCTAAGCTTCGCCTTCGCGTTTGATGACGCGCAGGCTGCGAGCCGGCGCAAGACGCAGTACTTCGAACTCGCCTGCAATCGGGGCCTCTATCATGATGGCTGGATGGCCTCGTGCCCATCGTTCGTCCCCTGGGAACATCATCGCAACGAATTCGACCCCGACAGGGCGCCTTGGGAGCTCTACAAAGTCGACGAGGACTTCTCGCAGGCCAACGACCTGGCGGCTCAATACCCACAAAAGCTGCGTGAGCTGCAGGACCGCTGGTGGGTCGAAGCATCGAGATACAGCGTCCTGCCCCTGGACTGGCGCGGCGTCGTACGCATGAATGCTGAAGCCATGGGTCGTCCCAGCCTGATGCGCGGCCGCACCCGAGTGACCTTCCATCCTGGCATCGTCGGCTTGCCAAATGCGGCCGCGCCGCAGATGTGCAACAGATCCTGGACAATCACCGCCGACATCGAACTGGCCGACGAGGCCAGCAACGGAATGATCATCAACCACGGCGGACTTGAGGGCGGATACGGCCTCTATTTCCGCGACGGCAGGCCGACGTTCGTCTACAATTTCCTCTCTATCGAGCGCCCCACGTTCACGGCGCAGAGGCCTCTCCCCAGGGGCAAGACGAGACTGACCGTCGACTTCGTCTATGACGGCGGCGGCATGGGCAAGGGCGGCGAGATCACGCTGCGCGCCAACGGTGGGAGGATTGCCGGCGGCCGTCTCGAGCGGACGATCCCGCTTCATCTATCGGGCGGTGAGGGTATCGATATCGGCATGGACGTCGGTTCGCCGATCGATTTCACCTACCGGATGCCCTTCGCCTTCACCGGCAAGATCGAGCAGGTAACGGTGGAACTCAGAACCTGACCGGGGGCCTCTCACCGAATTCGTCAAAAGGAACGACGGCATGATCGGTTGCCAGACCGTCGAGCCGACCGCTTGACACCACATAGTTATATAAGGCGTATTTGCATCAGGATTTATATTTGTGTGCGAAATGTCCGCAAGGAACCCTGCGCCTGGATCCCAGGCGATCGGCGGACAGCCTAGGGCGGGAGGCTCCATGCGGCGGCGGCGTCTTCCAGGATTGCCAGGCCGGGCGGCGCGAAGGCGCCGGCTCGGATGACGGCGGCGACCGAGCAGCCGCCCATCGACTACTACGCGGCGGTGCGGGACGGCTTCATGCCGACGAGCCTCGCCTCGAGCCCATGGCAGCGCGACGCCCAAAACGGCGTGGCGCTCGGCCTGCTGCTCTCTCATACCCTCGAGCTGGAGATGTCGCCGGAACGGGAGCGGCTGGCCAACTTCATCCTGGACATCGTGCGTCCCGTCCCCTCCGAGCTCACCCACGTGCGCTGGCGCGAGACGCAGGGCGATGCGGGCTCGCGCCTGCTGACCGGGACCCTGGAGGCCGAGGGCGTGGTGGGCGCGCGCGTGACCGCGAGGCTCGTGGCCAGCGACGCGATTTCGCCCCTCGCACGCCCGATCCATCCGATGATCCCGCCTCCGCACGCCACCCAGCGTGACGTCTCCCAGCGCAGCGGCCTCGACGTGCAGCTGGTCCGCAGCCCCGCGCCACGCCAGCCCGCCGATCCGGTGCGCCTGACCGCCTGGGTGAAGGTCAAGGCCGGCATCACCGCCAAGTCCAGGGCGTCGGCGCTCAGCACCGCCATTGCCGCGGCCGACATCGGGGCCGTGTGCCTGCAGCCCTTTCGCAGCGAGTGGAACTTCCCGAACCTGGACGTGGCCGTGCACTTCTCGCGCAGGCCGCACGCCGGATGGATCCGGGTGGACTCCGAAGCCAGCATGCTCGGCAACGGGGCCGGGGTGATGGACCACCGGCTGTCGGACAGCGACGGTCCCTTCGCCCGTGCGCACCAGATCCTGTTCTTCACGCGCCGGGTGGGCGCCGCCGGATGAGCGTCTTCTACGAACTCGCGGACGGACTTTATCGGCCCCTGCCGCCGGCCGCGCTGCGACCCACGGCGGCGGCCGCGGGCCTGCTCAGCCGCGCCCTCGAACAGGCCCCGACCAGCGCGCCGCTCAGGCCGGTCAGGATCACCATCGACCTGCAGGACCCGCTCCCGTCCGCGCCGCTCGCTGTCCGCACCCGGGTGGTCAGGGACGGAAAACGCCAGCAGCTCGTCGAGGCCGAGCTCTGGGTCGAGGGCCGCATCGCCGGCTCGGCCCTCGGGCTGATGGTCTGCGACGGCGAAGGTCCCGAGGCGCCGCCCCGCAGCCACGCCGACCCGTTGCCGGCCGCCGGCGATCCGGTGGCCCCCGCGCTGGGCGCCCGCGGACCGATCGAGACGCGCACCCTGCCGCGCACGATCTCCGGAGCTGCGGCCTGGTGGACCCGCGTCGGCGCCCAGCTGGTCGCGGACGAGACCCCGAGCCTGATCCAGCGGGCGGTGATGGCCTGCGACCTCGGCGTCAGCGCCTGCCACGCCGATGCGGACGCCCGCCCGGTCATGGACCTGGCGGTCTATCTGGTCCGGGGTCCGGTCGGGGACTGGGTGTTGGCCGACGCCCAGACCGACGACGGCGGCGAAGGCTACGCCCAGATCAGCTCGGTGCTGTTCGACACCGCCGGGATGTTCGGATACGCCCACCAGAGCTGCCTGGAGCCACAGCGAGGCCGGATATGACCGGACCTATCAGCGGCCTTAGGGTGCTCGACCTGAGCGACAGCATGGCTGGCGCGATCTGCACCATGCTGCTGGCCGACTATGGCGCCGAGGTGGTGCGGGTCGAGCCGCCGGGCGGCGGGCTGACGCGACGCACGGGCGGCGCGGTGACCTGGGACCGCGGCAAGCGCAGCCTGCTGGCGGACCTCGGCGTCGCCGCCGACGGCGCCCTGGTGCGCCGCCTGGCGCGCACCGCCGACGTGGTGATCGAAGGCGCCGCCCCGGCCCGGCGCGGCCTGGACTGGCCCGCCCTCGCCCGCGCCAACCCGGCGCTGGTGTTCTGCAAACTGACCGCCTACGGCCCCCGCGAGGGCGACGACGGATCCAACGCGCACGAGTTCCTGGCGGCGGCGCGGCTCGGCGTGATGGCCGCCCTGCCGGGACATCGCGACGGGCCGATCGCGCCGGGCAGTCCGACGCTGGCCTACAGCACCGGCCTGATGGCCGCGATCGCGATCCTGGCGGCGATCCGGGCGCGGCTGGTCACCGGCCTTGGCGACCGGGTCGAGGTGTCGTTCGAGGACGGCTTCCTGGCCCAGCGGACCATGGGCTGGAAGAGCGAGCGCGGGGTGAACTTCGTCGCCGGCAAGTCGCGCACCGGCGAACTCGACACCGGCCGTCTGCGTCTGATCCTGAAGATGTTCGAGTGCGCCGACGGCGGTCGGGTGCAGATCCACACCGGCGCCGCCGGCGCCTTCATGCGGACCATGGAGGTGCTCGGGCTGACCGACCGCATCTCGCCGGTGATCGGCGCGCACGAGATGGCCTGCCCGCTCACCGACGAGGACATGGTCGTGATGGCCGAGGTCCCGGCCATCTTCAGGAGCCGCACCGCTGAGGCGTGGTGCGAGCGGTTCTGGGCCAGGGAGGTGGCGTGCCTGCCGGTGCTGCCGCCGGGGGCGGCTTTCAGCGACGCCCAGGTGCGCCACGCCGGCCTGATCCGGCGGGTCCGCGATCCCGAGCTTGGCGAGATCGAGATCGTGGGGCCGGTGGCCAGCTTCTCGGAGACGCCCGGGGAAATCCGCGGGCCAGCGCCCCGCCTGGGCCAGGACAACGCCGCCCTGAGGTCGAAGGGCTGGGCGTCGCCCGGCCTCGGCGCGGGGCGGCGCCGCGGCGCGCTGGAGCATCCGCTGGACGGCGTGCGGATCGTGGAGTTCTCCAGCTATTTCGCCGCGCCCTACGGCAGCCGGCTGCTGGCCAGCCTGGGCGCCGAGGTGATCAAGGTCGAGCCGACCGGCGGGGACGTGTTCCGCGCCATGGTCGACCCGTTCGCGGGCGGCAACTGGGGCAAGCGGGCGATCGCCTTCGACCTGAAGGCCCCCGAGGGCCGCAAGATCACCGCCGCCCTGCTGGCCAGCGCCGACGTGGTGCAGAACAACATGCGGCCCGGGACCGGCGAGCGGCTCGGCGTCGACGCCGCCTCCGCCCGCGCCGCCAACCCTCACGGCATTTACCACTACGCCCCCGGCTACGGCTCGACCGGGCCGAAGTCGCGGCTGCTGGCGTTCGCGCCGCTGATCAGCGGTTTCACCGGCGCGCTGCACATGTTCGGCGGCCCCGGCAACGCCCCGCACATGGGCTTCGGCAACGAGGACTACTTCGGCGGAGAGGTCGCCGCGGCCACCATCCTGCTGGCGCTGATCCACCGCGAGCGCACCGGCCAGGGGCAGTCGGTGGAAAGCCCGCTGCTGCACTCGTCGCTGCTGGTCGTCTCCGAATGGTTCCTGAAGGACGGCAGGGCCCGGACCGCCCGCGCGCGGGTCGACCAGGCGCTGACCGGGTTCGGCCCCTTCCATCGGCTCTACCAGTGCCTCGATGGCTGGATCGCGCTGGCCTGCACCCGGTCGGCCGAGCACCGGGCGGTGAAGCGCGTCGTGCTGCCGCCGGGCCGGCGGCGCACGGGCGCGGGCGAGGCCGCCGCCGAGGCGCTCGCCTACGAGTTCTTCGCCCGACCGGCCGCGTCGTGGGTCGCCGCGTTGCGCGAGGTCGGGGTCCCCTGCGTGGAAGTCTCGGAGGCGGACTACTACGACGACTACCTCGGCGACGACGCGCAGGCCGCGAGCGGCCGCCTGTTCGAGTTCGAGCACCCGAGCATCGGCAAGGTGCGCGGGCCCGACCTGATGTTCCGCGCCGCGCGCTTCAAGGGCCGCGCCGGCGCACCCGCGCCTGCGCTGGGCGCCGACAGCCGGGCCATCCTGCGGGAACTGGGTCTGGGCGACGACGCCGAGGCGCTGATCGCCCGTGGCCTGGTGGTGGCGGCCGACCCGCCGCCGCGCACGACGCGACGACGGGCCAAGCCCCGGGTCGAAGCATAGCCGGATCGCGGCAAAGGGAGACGGGGATGATGGGAAATCGGCGTTTTCGCAGCGGCATCTTCTCCGCGCCGTTCTATCCGGTGGAGGAGCACACCACCCTCGCCATCGAGCGGGAGCTGGAGCTGATCCAGTGGCTGGACCGGCTGGACTACGACGAGGCCTGGCTGGGCGAGCATCATTCCGGCGGCTTCGAGATCATGTCCTCGCCGGAGCTGCTGATCGCCGCGGCGGCCGAGCGGACCAAATACATCCGGCTGGGCACGGGCGTGATCTCCCTGCCCTACCACCACCCGCTGACGGTGGCCGGCCGGATCGTGCAGCTGGATCACATGACCCGCGGCCGCATGATGTTCGGGGTCGGGCCCGGCGCCCTGCCCGTCGACGCCACCATGATGGGAATCAACCCCGACCATCTGCGCGAGCGGCTGATGGAATCTCTGGGCGTGATCATCCGCCTGCTGAGCGGCGAGACGGTCACGGCCAAGACCGACTGGTTCACGCTGGACCAGGCCCGCCTCAACATCGAGCCCTACACCCAGCCCTACCCGGAGATCGCCGCCGCCAGCACCTTCTCGCCGTCCGGCAGCCGGGTGGTGGGCAAGTACGGCGTCGGCATGCTGTGCCTGGGCGCGCTGCAGATCGAGGGAACCGACGCGGCGGTGGTGAACTGGCGGCTGGCCAACGAGCTGGCGGCCGAAAACGGCTTCACCCTCGACCCGGCCAACCTGCGCCTGACCGGCCCGATGCACATCGCCGAGACCCGCGAGCAGGCCGAGGCCGACGTGCGGTTCGGACTGGAGAAGTGGCTGGACTACTTCTCCAGCATCGCGCCGGGGATGAAGGCCAAGATCGCCGGCATGGACGCGATCACGGCCGTGAAGAGCACCTACGGCGCGGTGATCGGCACGCCCGACGACGCGATCGCCAGGATCGAGGAACTGCGCGGCAAGCTGGACTTCGGCTGCTTCCTGATCTTCGCCCACCACTGGGCGGACTGGGACCGGACCAAGAAGTCCTACGACCTGTTCGCGCGCTACGTGCTGCCGAAGCTCCGGCGCAGCGACCGGGTGCGGCGCCAGTCGCTGCAGTTCACCCTCGACAACGGCGAGATGATCTCCAAGGCGCTGATCTCGAGCCGCAACGTGATCTTCGAGCAGCATGCGGCGGAGCGGGCGGCGAAGGCGCGAGGGGACGGATAGACCTCCCTCGCCCTCGCGGGGAGGGACGGCCGCAAAGCGGCCAGGTTGGGGGAGGCTGGCACGGCCTCACTCCCTGGCGACGATCGTTGACGCGTCAGACTCCCCCACCCTGCCGATGCTTCGCATCGGCTGTCCCTCCCCACGAGGGGGAGGGAAGCATCTCAGGCAGCCCCAGGATCCGTTTCGAGATCACGTTGTTCTGGATCTCGAACGAGCCGCCGGCGATGGTCGTGGCCTTGCCCCAGAGCCAGCCCTGGACGGCCGACAGCTCCTCGGCGGAGAAGCCGTCGCCCTCCCAGCCGAGGCCGCGGCTTCCCATGATCTCCAGCGCCAGTTCTGAGCGCTGCTGGCCGATGCGGGTCGAGGAGATCTTCATCACCGAGGTCATCGCCCCGCCCGCGCGGCGCTCGGCGGCGAGGCGGTGGATGGTCAGGGCGTGGGCCTCGGCGTCGATCATGTGCTGGGCAAGGCGGCCGCGCAGGTCGCTGTCGGCGAGGCGCCCGCGCGTATCCGCGCCGATGTAGTCGCGGGCCAATTCGGGCAGGGACCGGTTCACCCCGGCGGTGCGGTTGCCGCCCTGCGAGCCGCGCTCGTGCTGCAACAGGCGCTTGCCGATGTCCCAGCCGCCGTTGAGGGCGCCGACCATGTCGGTCTTCTCGACCCGCGCCTCGGTGAAGAAGGTCTCGCAGAAGGGCGCGCGGCCGTCGATCAAACGGATCGGCCGCACCTCGACGCCGCTCTGACGCATGTCGATCAGCACGAAGCTGATGCCGCCCTGCTTCTTGGTGGTGTCGGTGCGGACCAGGCAGAAGCACCAGTCCGCGAACTGGGCCTGGGAGGTCCAGATCTTCTGGCCGGTGACGCGCCAGTGGTCGCCGTGGTCCTCGCAGCGGGTCTGCAGGCTGGCGAGATCGGAGCCCGCGCCCGGCTCCGAATAGCCCTCGCACCAGCGCAGCTCGCCGCGTGCGATCGGCGGGAGGTGGCGGCGCTTCTGGTCGTCGGTCCCGGACTCCAGCAGGGTCGGTCCCAGCATCGCCGAGCCGATTCCCGCGATCGGATTACCCGCGCCCAGCCGCCCCATCTCCTCGACCACCATACGCGCCTGCGCCGGCGTCAGGCCGGCGCCGCCGTACTCCCTGGGCCAGGTCGGCACGCCCCAGCCCTGGTCGGCCATGCGCTGCTTCCACACCGCCACGTCCGGCGGCAGCGGGCCGGCGCCCGACACCGCCTCCGAGACCGCGTCCGGCGCGCCTCGCAGCGAGGCCGGAAGGTTTTCGTCCAGCCAGTCCCGTGCGCTCGTCCGGAACGCTTCCGGTTCGTGTTCCGCCATCTCCACCCTTCTTCGCGCCGACGCGAATTCGCCTTACCGTTTTCCTATTTAACGTATATATAGGTTTCAAGCTGTGACCAAGTCGCGGCTCACGACACAAGGGAGGGTCTTCGCCATGGCGCAAGGCGCGACTCACGATCTCGTCATTCGCGGCGGCAAACTGGTCGACGGCACCGGGACTCCGGCCCGGCTGGCCGACATCGCCGTCGACAACGGCGTGATCACCGCGGTTGGCGACGTGGAGGGACGGGGACGGCGCGAGATCGACGCGGCCGGCCTTATCGTGACCCCGGGCTGGGTGGACATCCACACCCACTTCGACGGCCAGGTGACCTGGGACCCTTATCTGTCGCCCTCCTGCTGGCACGGCGTGACCACGGTGGTGATGGGCAACTGCGGAGTCGGCTTCGCTCCCGCCAAGCCCGATCGGCACGAATGGCTAATCGAGCTGATGGAAGGGGTCGAGGATATCCCGGGCACGGCCCTGGCCGAGGGCATCCGCTGGAACTGGGAGACCTTCCCCGAATACCTGGACGCCGTGGCGGCGCAGCCCCGGGTCATGGACGTGGGGGCGCAGGCGCCGCACGGCTCGATCCGCGCCTATGTGATGGGAGAGCGGGGGGCGCGCAACGAGCCGGCGACAGCCGCCGACATCGAGGCCATGGCCGTGATCGTCCGCGAGGCGATCGAAGCCGGCGCGCTCGGCTTCTCCACCTCACGCACCAAGATTCACCGCGCCAAGGACGGCGAGCCGGTGCCCGGCACCTTTGCCAGCGAGGACGAGCTGCTCGGCATCGGCCGGGCCATGAAGGCCGCCGGCCACGGCGTGTTCGAGGTGATCCTGGGCGACTCCCCGCCCGAGGTGGACTTCGCCTGGATGACCCAGCTCTCCAAGGACAACGGCGTGCCGATCACCTTCGGCCTGGGCCAGAACACCTTCGAGCCGGACAAGTGGCGGCGCCGGCTGGCGCTGACCGAGGTAGCCCGCAAGGACGGCGCGGACATCACCGCCTACATCGCCTGCCGGCCGCTGGGCATGGTGCTGGGCTGGCAGAGCACTTTCCACGCCTTCTGCATGCGCCCGGCCTACCAGGCCATCGCCCACCTGCCGTTCCCGGAGCGGTTGGAGAAGCTGCGCGATCCGGAGGTGCGGGCGAAGATCCTGGCCGACGTCTCGATCAGCCGCTCGCCGTCTTTCGACATCCTCACGGGCGGCTACGACCGGATGTTCCGGCTCGAGCACGGCGACGACCTGGACTACGAGCCGCGCGAGGCGGACAGCGTGGCGGAGCTGGCCAAGGCGACCGGCCGCGCCCCGGACGAGATCGTCTACGACATGATGATGGAGCGCGACGGGAACGGCTTCATCTATGTGCCGCTGGAGAACTTCGCCCGCTACAACCTCGACCATGTGCTGGAGATGATGCGGCACGAGGCGACAGTGATGAGCATGTCGGACGCCGGCGCCCACTATGGGGTAATCTGCGACGCCAGCTTCCCGACCTACCTCTTGACCTACTGGGCGCGCGACCGCGTGCGCGGCGAGCGGCTGACGCTGGAGCAGGCGGTGGCCATGCAGACCCGAGACACCGCCGCGCTCTACAGGCTGAACGACCGGGGCCTGGTGGCGCCCGGCATGAAGGCCGACCTCAACGTGATCGACTTCGACCATCTTAAACTGCACTCGCCGGAGATGATCTTCGACCTGCCCTCGGGGAGCCGTCGGCTGGTGCAGAAGGCCAGCGGCTATCGCGCCACCGTGGTCTCCGGCGTGGTCACCTTCGAAAATGGGGAGCCGACCGGCGAGATGCCGGGTAGACTGATCCGCGGGCCGCAAGGGCCCCGCGCGGCCGCGTCGCCGGCGGCCGCCGCGCAGGCCAACTAGGAGGACGCGCCATGGCCGACGGATCGCTGAGCGGAATGACCTCGTTGAGGGGCAAGGTCTCGCCCGAGGAATGGCAGACGCGGGTGGACTTGGCGGCGCTCTACCGCCTGGCCGCGCTCTACGGGTGGGACGACATGATCTTCACCCACATCTCGGCGCGGATTCCTGGGACCGACCACCACTTCCTGATCAACCCCTATGGCCAGTTCTTCGAGGAGATCACCGCCTCGTCGCTGGTGAAGATCGACCTGGAGGGGCGCATCCTCCAGGAGACCGACGCCTTCATCAATCCGGCGGGCTTCACCATCCACTCGGCGGTGCACGCGGCGCGCGAGGACGCGATGTTCGTGATGCACCTGCACTCGGACCAGGGCGTCGCCGTCTCGGCCCAGAAGGAGGGGCTGCTGCCGCTGAGCCAGCATGCGCTGGTGATCCTGCCCCGCGTCGCCTACCACGACTACGAGGGCATCGCCCTCGACCTGGGCGAGCGCGAGCGCATCGTCGCCGACCTCGGGCCCACCAAGAACCTGATGCTGCTGCGCAACCACGGCACCCTGGCGCTGGGGCCGACCGCCGGAAGCTGCTGGGTGGGGATGTTCTACCTGGAGCGGGCCTGCAAGCAGCAGGTCATGGCCCTGACCGTCGGCCGCGACAACGTACTGATCGCGCCACAGGCGGCCCAGGACACCGTGCGGGAACAGTCGCAGATGAGCGTCGGGCGCGATCTCGCCTGGCCGGGGTGTCTGCGGAAACTGGACCGGGAGAGCCCGGGGTACGACGCGTAGGCCGGCGCGGTTGCGCCCCCTCCACCATCCGGCTGCGCCGGATGGTCCCCCTCCCCCGCTTCGCAGGGGAGGAGAATGGACGTCGAAACTTCCTCCTCCCCCGTGAAGCGCAGCGGAACGGGGGAGGTGGCGCGGCGCGAAGCGCCGTGACGAAGGGGCGCAAGGCCGCAACCCAACTGCCGGACCTATTTGGACCCGCCCTTCGGCCCGTCCGGCAGCCCCAATATCCGCTTGGCGATGATGTTGTTCTGGATCTCGTAGGTCCCGCCGGCGATCGAGCCGGCCTTGCCGCGGAGCCAGGCGCGGGTCGTCGCGAGTTCGTCGGCCGAGACCACCCCGTCCCCCCAACCGAGCCCCTGCAGGCCCATGATCTCGACGGCCAGTTCGGCCTTCTCCTGGCCAAGGCGGGTGGCGGAGTTCTTCAGGATCGACGAGGCGGCGCTCGGACCGCCGGCGCGGGCTTCCTCGGCAGCGCGCCGCAGGGTCAGGGCGTGGGCGCGCGACTCCATCGCGCTGGCGAGGATGCGGCCGCGCAGTTCCGGCTCCTCCGGGGCATAGGTACGGGCGAGCGCCTTTGGATCAGCCCCCTCCTCCGCCCGCCGGCGGCCCTGCCCCGTCCGCTCGAACTGCAGCTGGCGCTTGGCCACCGCCCAGCCGCCGTTGAGGGGGCCGACCATGTCGTCCTTCTCCACCCGCGCGTCGGTGAAGAAGGTCTCGCAGAAGGTGGACACGCCGGCGATCAGCCGGATCGGCCGCGCCTCGACGCCGGGCTGGCGCATGTCGACCAGCACGAAGCTGATCCCGTCCTGCTTGCGCGACGGGTCGGTGCGGACCAGGCAGAAGCACCAGTCGGCGTGATGGGCGCCCGAGGTCCAGATCTTCTGGCCGTTGATCGTCCAGTGGTCGCCGGCGTCCTCGCAGCGGGTGGTCAGGGAGGCAAGGTCCGAGCCGGCGCCCGGCTCGGAGTATCCCTGACACCAGCGCCGCTCTCCGCGGGCGATGGAGGGGACATGGCGGCGGCGCTGGTCTTCGGTCCCCAGCTCCAGCAGGATCGGGCCGACGTTGTTCACGGCCATGCCGACGATCGGATTGTGGGCGCCGAGGCGCGCCATCTCCTCCGCCAGCACGCCCGCCTCTGCAGCGGTCAGCCCGCCGCCGCCGTAGGCCTGCGGCCAGGTCGGGACGCCCCAGCCCTTCGCCCCCATCCGCGCCGTCCAGAGACGGTGGTCGGGCGACGGCGCGCGCCCCTCCATCATCACCTCGAGCCCCTGGTCCGCATCCCCGGCCAGGGAGGGCGGGAAGTTGGCCTCGAGCCAGGCGCGCGCCTCGCGGCGGAAGGTGTCGGAGTCGTCCGCGCCGCTCATCCGGCCGCGGGGGATTGCAGCGCGGCAGCCGCCGGCGCCTCCGCCGCGGCCTCGGCGGCGTCGCGGGCGTCCAGGGCGGCGCGGACGGCCGCGTGACGCTCGGGGCTGAGCTTGTAGCCGATGAAGATCAGGCCGCCGACGAACACACCGGTGACCGGAAACAGCAGGTAGCAGGCCTGCAGACCGAGGATGGCGTGGTCGGTGTTCACTGCCCCCTCCTTCCCGTTGAACCCGACCCAGGCCAGGATCGGGAACACGATGAGCACCGTGATCGTGCTGCCGATCTTCTGGGTGGTGGTGACCATCGAGAACATCAGGCTGGTCAGGTTCTGGCCACGCTCGAGGCGGACCTCGTCGTTGATGTCGGCCACCATGGCGCGCACC
>Ga0105240_10003469_pt1 | contig 24462 bp, 23 predicted proteins | sample KBSC54metaG_FD_80426 | JGI IMG/M metagenome (GOLD analysis project Ga0105240, IMG submission 80426) | Corn rhizosphere microbial communities from Kellogg Biological Station, Michigan, USA - KBS C5-4 metaG | ecosystem: Host-associated > Plants > Roots > Rhizosphere > Soil | place: Michigan, USA...
CATCGGAACCGGATTGTTGGCCGTGCCGGTGCTCGCGGGGTCGGCGGCATATGCGGTGGCCGAGTTGCGAGGATGGCGAGGCAGCCTGAGCAGCCGCTTCCATGATGCCGAAGGGTTCTACGCGATCATCATTGCGGCGACGCTGTTCGGCATTGCCATCGATTGGTCACCGCTCGATCCGATCAGAGCCCTGTTCTGGAGCGCGGTGCTGAACGGGGTGATCGCTGTTCCTCTACTGATCGCGATCATGATCGTGGCGACCAGCCGCCGCATCATGGGCGATCTGTCGATCGGCCGGTCGATGCGCGTGCTGGGTTGGATGACGACGGCATTGATGGCGATGGCCGTCGCGGCAATGTTCGTGCTGTAGGCCCCGGTCACAATCCGCGCCCAAACGCCGAAAGGGGGCTTCAATTTGCGGCAGCGCCAAGCTTTCCAGCCAACCTGAGGGCCCTTTCGGCCTGCCCCTTGCCCTCGACGCTTCCGATCAGAGTTCGCCTGACGGGATCGAACCCGACGAAGCCGAGCACGTTGCGTTCGAGGCTCTTGAGGCTGTGAGCACCGAAATAGAAGCGGTAGATCGGCGCGGGCATGCCCATGGTCACGATCACCCTGGCCGAGCGCCCGCCAAGCAATGCGACCTGACCGAGCGGCGCATCTTCCCCCAAGGCGAAGCCGGGCCGGAAGACCTGCTCCAGAAAGCCCTTGAGCATTGCCGGCACGTCGCCGAGCCACAGCGGATAGAGCAATATGAGATGATCCGCCCACCCGATCGCGTCCTGGCTGTGCTGGATGTCGGCAGGCACTTGCGTGCGGCGCCATGCCGCCGCGGAATGCAGGATCGGGAAGTCCATGTCCGCCACGTTGACGCGGCGGACGGTATGGCCGGCTTCCCGGGCGCCGCGCGCGCAGGCGTCTGCCATCGCATGGATCAGATGGTGAGGATCGGGATCCGGATGCGCGTCTATGATTGCAATGCGGCGCGGCGGCGCTTCGGTCATTCCTGGTCCTCGCTCTTTGGCGAGTCAGGCTGCGCGAAAACCTCGGCCCGTGGCCATCCGTAATGTCCGCAGGATCGAGCTTACGTATTGTCCCCAATATCGAGCTGCCGCCGGTCGGGCCTAGTCTTCGCCGGACTGATGAGCCCCGGAGGCCATGATGAAGACGGTGTTGTTGCTCGTGCACGACGATGCGGGTCAGGAAGCCCGTCTGCAGGCCGCGCTGGACGTGACGCGCGCGGTCGAAGGGCATCTCAAATGCGTCGACGTGTCGGTCATGCCTGCGCTGGCCGGCAATGTGTATTCCACCCTCGGCGAGACGATGCTGCTGGCGGACAAATGCGAGCAGGAGACGCAAAACCGGATCGGGCTGGAGCGCCGGCTTGCCCGGGAAGGCGTGTCCTGGGACTGGACGGACTGTATCGGCGCCATCGCGCCTGTGCTGGAGGAGGCCTCCGCGCTTGCCGACTTGATCGTGGTCAATCGCGCCCTGGAGGGGTTTCCGCTACCGGACATGCGCAGAATAGCGGGCGACCTGGTGGTTCGGTCGGGCAAACCGATTCTTGCCGTCCCGGAGGATACCCGCGGCGTCAACTTCTGTGGCGACGTGATGGTTTGCTGGGACGGCTCGGCCTGCAGCGTTTCGGCAATGCGCGCCGCAGTCCCGCTGTTGCAGCTTGCTGCGACCGTGACGCTGTTCGAGATCGACGACGACGGGCGTGGAAGCAGCATCGGCGATGCAGCCGAATATCTGTCACGTCACGGCATCCACGCCAAGTTGCGGCAATGCCATGCGCGGACCAGGCCGGCGGGCGACATCATCCTCGATGCGGTTCGCCACGACGATGCGGACTATGTCGTGATGGGTGGCTTCAGCCACCTGCGCTTCACCGAGGCGCTGTTCGGCGGTGCGACGCGCACTATGCTGCGGCAATCGCCGGTTCCGATTTTCATGGCCCATTGAGCAGGGCGCGACTGTAGAGGAGAAGACCGTGAACGGTATCGAAAACGCCTTCATCTGGGCGGCGATCGCGTCTGGTCCAATCTTACTGACGTTCCTTGGCATCGCCGCCTTAGAGAAGAGGCTCGTGGCGGCACGACGGCACGCTCCGGCCCGCGTCGCTCTTGGGCGGCGACACTCGGTCCGTGACCGTAACATTACGGATAAGCACGCCGGTTGAGCTCCGCTAGCGCCGCCGCGAAATGATGGAGGCGAACATGTTGCAGACATTGCAAAGCGGAAGCGTCCCGCGCGAGGCGGGAAGGATCGGGCGCGTCGCGCTCATCGGCAACTTCCTGCCGCGCCGATGCGGGATCGCCACTTTCACCACCCACGTCCACGCGGCGCTGCGCGAGCGCTATCCTTCGGTGGCGAGCGACGTCTATGCGATGAACGACGGCGGCCACTCTTACGATTATCCGTCTGCTGTGACCGCGGCCATCGAGCAGGACGACGTCGCGTCCTATGCGCGGGCGGCCGCGATGATCGCCGAACGCAACACGGATATCATCTGGGTGCAGCACGAGTTCGGGATATTCGGCGGCCCGGCGGGCGAACATCTGCTGACCCTGCTGGACCGAGCCGAAGTGCCGCTGATTGTCACGCTTCACACGGTATTGGCAGATTCGACATCCGAGCAGCGCGCGGTGATGGAGCGGTTGCTTCGCCGCGCGGCGCTGATCGTGGTCATGGCGGATCGGGCCGAGGCGATCCTGCGCGCGACTTATGGAGTGCGGGTGGGCGCGGTGGCGGTCGTGCCGCATGGCATTCCCGACTGCCCGTATGAGGATCCTGCGCACGCCCGGCGGCGATGCGGATTCGAGGACCGGCCGACGATCATGACGTTCGGCCTGCTTTCGCCGGACAAGGGCATCGAGACGATGATCCGCGCGATGCCGCGGATCGTGGCGGCCTGTTCCGAAGTCATCTATCGGATCGTGGGCGCCACGCATCCGCATCTCGTCGCGCACGAGGGCGAGGCGCATCGGCAGCGCCTGCACGCACTTGCCGGCACCCTCGGCGTCACTGACCATCTCCGCTGGGATAATCGCTTCCTGGAGGAGGCAGAGCTCTTGCAGCAGATTCGGGCGGCCGATCTCTACGTGACGCCCTACCGCAATCCGGCGCAGATCACGTCCGGAGCGCTTTCCTTTGCGGCGGGGCTCGGGAAGCCGATCGTCTCGACGCCCTATGTCCACGCCGAGGAGTTGCTCGCGGACAGTCGCGGATGCCTCGTTCCGTTCGAAGACCCCGCCGCGATGGCGGACGCGATCATCGACCTGCTGCAAAACGAGGCGCGGCGTCGGCAGATGGCGAAACGGATCTATCTGGACGGCCGCGGCACCACCTGGCCCCGCATGGTGGAGCGCATCCTGGAGACTACGCGGTCGTCGATCGCCGCAAGCTTCCGCAGCGGGAAGCCAGGCTTTCCGGGCGATAGGGCTGAACGCGACTGCGAGGACCTGATCGCGGCCTGATCTTTCGTCGCGCCGAGCCCACCCGCCCGCCGTTTCGACGCGCCATGCCCCGCGCACCCGCGGCACGAGCGCCAGTCGGCACCGCTTTTGATCTGGCTCAATGTTGCTCGGCATGCCTGCCCTACCCAACGCCCGAACCTCACAGGGAGTTGAGTATATGCGTTGCCTCATTGTCGCCAGTTCCGCCGCCGCGATGTTGCTGGGAGCCGCCCCGGCCTTCGCGGAGCAGGGCGACTGGATAGTCCGCCTCCGTGCGATAATCATCGCACCGAACGAGAAGACGGGGCCGGTGCAGCCCACCTTCGCCACCAGCCATACTTCGGTCGACAACAGCGTCGCCCCGGAGCTCGACTTCACCTACATGGCGACCAAGCATGTCGGCGCCGAGCTGATCCTCGGCACGACCAAGCACCACGTCTCGGGCGAAAATGCGCTGGCGCCCGTAGGGCGGCTGGCCAGCACGTGGGTTCTGCCCCCGACGCTGACGCTCCAATATCACTTCACGCCCGAAGCTCACGTCCGGCCCTACGTGGGCGCCGGGGTCAACTACACGATCTTCTACAAGGAGAAGGCAACCAGCGCGCTCAACGCGGCGATCGGCCAGACGAAGGTCGGCCTTTCCGACAGCTTCGGATATGCGCTGCAGGCGGGGACCGATATCGACATCGGACACAATCTGTTCGTGAACTTCGATGCGAAATACATCGATATCGACACGAGGGCGCGCCTGACGACCGGTGCGCTGGTCAATCGCGAGCGCGTGCATCTCGACCCGCTGGTATTAGGTATCGGCATCGGCACGCGCTTCTGACGACCGGCCGGACCGGGCTGCGCGGGTCGCGCTGCCCGGCGTCGGCCTTGGACTTACGTGTCGCATCGAAGCCCCGCGGCCCGACAAGCGCGCTAGACGCTTCGCCCAACGCGTGCGCGCCTCAAAGCCCCGGAACCTGCGCGCTGCCCGAGAGGAGACGCTCCATGCCGCGACGGGCCGGCGCCGTCGCCCCGAGCCGCAGCACGGCGTTTCGCGCGAGCCTAGCCAAGGGCCGCTCGTCGGTGAACAGTCCGACCAGCATTCGCGTCGCCTGATAGAGCGGCCACGTGGCGGTGCGGTGCGCCCTCGCGTAGCGCGCGAGCCGCCGCGGATCGCCCACGTCGTGCGCGTCGCGGATCGACCGCGACAGCCGGACCGCGCTCATGAGGCCGAAGTTGAAGCCGTGCGCGGTCACAGGGTGCATGCCGACCGCGGCGTCGCCGATCAGCGCGGCGCGCGGGGCCGCGAACTCTTCCGCGTAGGTGATGGTCAGCGGATAGGTGAAAGGCGGACCTGCCGGCTCGATCTCGCCCCAGCGCATGCCCGTATGCCGGCCGAAGGCGGCGCCGAGATCCCCAGGGTCGAGGTTGGCCAGCGCCCGCGTCTCAGGGTCCGACAGGGTCAGCACGAGCGAAGAGCGGCCGGCGTCGAGCGGCAGCATGGCGATGGTCCGGTCATGGTCGAACCACTCGGTGGCGACCTGATGATGCGGCTTTTCGTGACGGACGCGACACACGAGCATGGTCCGGCCGAGCGGGTGGACCTGGGCGCCGATCCCGAGCTGGGTCCGCGTCGTCGAGAGGCGTGCATCGGCCGCCACGAGCAGGTCGCCCGTCAATCCGGTTCCGTCGCTTAACCGGACTTCCGCGCGCGTGGCGGTGGCGAAGACCTGCTCGACCTTGGCATCGGGAAGGATGGAAACGTTGGCTTGGCCGAGGACGCTTTCGAACAACGCCTTGCGGATCACGTGGTTCGACACCAAGACGCCCAACCCATTCCGTGCCGCCATGCCGCCGCCAAGGGAGAGCGCGAAGGGTCGCTGGCCGTTGAGGACCCGTGCTTCCCGCAGGGGATGGATCTCTGTCTGCGGGATCAGGGGCCAGACGCCGAGGTCGCGCAGAATGCGGACGGACTGGTGCGTGAGCGCGATCTCGCGGCCGTCGCGCGCCGGTTTGGCTAGCGCCAAAAGGGGCTGGCGCTCGATCAGCGTGATTCGGGCCGGCGAGCGGGACATGGCGCGGGCGAACGAGAGCCCGGCCGGCCCCGCTCCCACGACGATCACGTGTCCTGTCATCATCGCCTCCAGCCGCGAAGCCCTCACGCCTCTTCGTCGAGCGCGCCCGCAGGCACCTTGATCTGAATCAAAACATGCGCCGCTCTCTGGCGGCGGGTGCGGCCGGGCGCCTGCGTCGAACCGCGACCGCTCAGCGCTGGAAAGCTGCGGGAACTCCGGTGATTCCCTTAGGAAGAATACCCGAATTGTCCTCGTGGGCGTCGGAGGGGAAAAGCGCGCCGGGGCGTCGCAACAGATGGCGCCATGAACGGATGACCATCATGAAGACCGCAACGATAATGGCCCTGCTGGGCGCAACCCTCGCCGCACCGGCCGTGGCCTGCTCGAGCTGCGGATGCGCCCTGACGTCCGACTGGCTGAACCAGGGCCTGGTGAGCCAGCCCGGCACCACCTTGGCGCTTCGCTACGACTACGTGCCCCAGACGCAGCTTCGCGCCGGCGGTGCGCGGGTGTCGGGCGTTGCCCTGCCGGCAGACCGCGAGCTCGAGCAATACACCTACAACCACTACGTCACGGCGAGCGTGGACCATCAGTTCGGCTCGGACTGGGGTTTCAACCTCCAGGTGCCGTTCGTCTATCGGCCCCACGCCACGATCGGCGAGGGCGATGTCGGTCGGAGCTTTTCGCGGACCGGCGGTCTGGGCGACGTCCGTCTCACGGCGCGCTGGCAGGGGCTATCGACGCCCGGCAACATCACCGGCCTTCAGTTCGGGCTGGTGCTTCCGACCGGGCAGATCCACCAGAGCCTCCGTCACGGCCCTGCCGCAGGCGAGGAGGTCGATCGCGGCCTTCAGCCGGGGTTCGGTGTCCTGCAGGCAGCGGCGGGCATCTACCGCTACGGGAGGTTGACCGCGGACTTCGACTACATCGTCCAGCTCGAGGCGCGGGCGCCGCTCGACCGCCGCGACCAGTTCAAGCCCGGTCTCAATGGGCAGGCGTCGGCGGGCATTCAATATGCGCGCTGGCGTGGCGTGATGCCGCAGCTGCAGCTGACCTTGCGGGCTGCCGCGCGGGACAGCGGGGAGAATTCAGATCGCGAAAACAGCGGCGGCGTGCAGCTCTATGCCGCGCCCGGCATCACGGTCGATCTCGGCAAGGGTCTATCCGCCTTCGGACACGTGCAGCTCCCGCTTTATCAGCACGTCAACGGCTATCAGCTGGCGCCGCGCGCGACTGCGTCGCTCGGGCTGCAATACCGGCTTTGATCGGGTTTCGGCGACCTCAGCGTCGCGCAAGCAGCGGGCCGACGATCCTCTCAAGCGTGGCGGCATCCAAGGGCCTGTTGTCGCGAACCGGCGAGGCGTAGGCCAGCGTTCCGTCCCGCGCGTAGATCCGCGTCGCGGGGAGAGCGGTCGGAATGTCGCGGCGTTCGACACGCGTGTCGCGCAGCAGTGCAACCGGGAATTTATATTGGCCAGCAACTTGGGCGACCCTGTTCGTCGCGCCGTCGGCATCCAGTGAGATCGCGAGCATGTCGAGCCCGGCGTCGCGATGCGCGCGGTAATAGGCGTCGAGCGCCGGCATCTCGACCCGGCAAGGCGCGCACCAGGTCGCCCAGAAGTTGACGATCACGACATGCCCCTTCGCCTCTGCGAGGGAAAAGTGGCGGCCGTCGGTGGTGGTCGCCGACAGGGGCCGTTCCCGATCCCCCGCCAACGCTACCGACTGGGTCCCGAGAAGTAGCCCGAACAGGGCGCTCCGCGCGAAGCCGCTTCCCATAATTCACCGCCCTATTGCCAAGCCGGTCTCGATAATGATCGATGGACCGTCCGGGTTCAAACGGAAGTGTCGTGGACGGCTGCGACGGCCGCCGCCTGTCGACGCGGGCGGCTTGCGCTCGTCACCCGCACTTGGAAAAGCCGCACTCGGTGCAGCTGTTGCACCCCTCCTTCTTGATGACCGCCGCCGAACCGCACTGGGGACAGCTCTGAGGAATGGCCCGGATGGGCACGGGTTCGTCGGAGCCTTCGACGGGAGCGCCCGCGAAGCGGACATGCCGTTCGATGATCCCGCCGATCGCCGCCGGCAGCGACGGCACGTATCTCCCGTCCATCCAGGCGCCACCGCGCGGGTCGAACACGGCCTTCAGTTCCTCAACCACGAAGGAGACGTCGCGGGTTCGACGGAAGACGGCGGAAATCATCCGCGTGAGCCCGAGTGTCCAGGCGTAATGCTCCATGTTCTTCGAGTTGACGAAGATCTCGAACGGGCGCCGCCCGTCCCCTTGTTCGAAGTCGTTGATGGTGACGTAGACGGCGTGGGCGCTGTCGGGCCAGCGCAACTTGTAGGTTCTGCCCTCGAGCGCGTCGGAGCGCTGCGCCAGCGCAGGTTCGGCCGCGGCATCGGCCTTGCCCGCGCCGTCGGCCGTCAGGATGGATCCGGTGACCGGATTGGGCCGATAGGTCGTGAGTCCCTTGCAGCCCAGATGATAGCCTTCGACGTAGACGTCGGCGAAGGCTTCGAAGCTGATGTCCTCGGGACAGTTCACGGTCTTGGATATCGAGCTGTCGACCAGCGCCTGCGCCGCCGCCTGCATGGTCAGGTGGTCTGACGGCGTGAGCGTCTGCGCGCTCACGAAGAGATCTTGCGGCGGTGGCGCATCGCCGTGCAGTTCGCGCCATACCCGCATCGCATAGTCCTCGACGCGCTCCTCGCGCGGGGAGCCGTCCGCCTGTCGGATGCGGCGGGTGTAGGAGTAGGCGAAGACGGGCTCGATCCCCGACGACACGTTACCCGCCAGAAGCGAGGTCGTGCCAGTCGGTGCGATCGAAGTCAGGCATCCGTTCCGCAGCCCGTGCTCGGCGATCAGATCCCGCGTGTCGGCGTCGAGCGAGGCGAGGTTGGGCTGATCGAGCATGCACGTGTCGTAGAGAGGGAAGATTCCCTTCTCGGCCGCCAGCAGCGCGGAGGCTCGGTAGGCCTCGCGCTTGATGATGCCTAGCCAGCGCTGGGTGAGCTCGACCGCTCCCTGGCCTCCGTAGACCACGCGGCAGAAGAGCAGCGCGTCGGCGAGGCCGGTTATTCCGAGCCCGATCCGGCGCTTGGCCTTCGCTTCGACCTCCTGCTCGCGCAGCGGATAGCGCGAGAGATCGATTACGTTGTCGAGCATCCGCACCGCGGTCCGCGTGAGATCCCCAAGCGCTTCCTCGTCCAGTTCCGCATCGGTTTCGAACGGCCGATTGACCAGGCGGGCGAGATTGATCGAGCCGAGCAGGCAGGCGCCATATGGCGGCAGCATCTGTTCGCCGCACGGGTTGCTCGCGCTAATCGTCTCGCAATGCGCCAGGTTGTTCGCCTGGTTCACCCGATCCACGAAGATGACCCCCGGTTCGGCGGTGTCGTAGGTGGCGCGCATCAGCCGTTCCCACAGCTCCGCGGCCGGCACTGTCCGGTGGACCAGCCCTTCGAAGCGCAGCGGCCAATCCCCGCCGACCGCGAGCGTCTTCATGAAGTCGTCCGTCACGAGGACCGAGATGTTGAAGTTGCGCAGGCGCGCGGGATCGCGCTTGGCATCGATGAAGGCTTCGATGTCGGGATGGTCGATGCGCATGCAGCCCATCATCGCGCCGCGCCGCTGGCCGGCGGATTCGACCGTGCGGCACATCGCGTCCCAGCAGTCCATGAAGCTGAGCGGCCCGGACGCCTCGGCTCCGACGCCACGCACGCGGCTTCCCGCCGGACGGATCGTGGAGAAGTCCATGCCGACGCCGCCGCCCTGCTGCATCGTCACCGCCGCTTCGCGCAGATGCGCGAATATGCCCTCGAGGCTGTCGGGCACGGTGTCCATGACGAAGCAGTTGAAGAGCGTCACGCTCCGCTCGGTGCCTGCGCCTGCCAATATGCGGCCTGCGGGAATGAAGCGGAAATCGGTGAGCGCATCCTCGAAGCGCAGCCGCCAATGCTCCCGGAGTTCCGGAGCTTCCACCTCCGCCACTGCGGCGGCGACCCGCGCGACCGTCTCGTCCATCGTCGCGTCACCGACGCCGTCATCGGGCGAGAAGCGGTATTTCGCCGTCCAGATCTGTTCGGCCAGCGCGTTAGCGAATTCCATCGTCCCCTCCGGTGATTAGGTCGTCCGACCATGGTGGGCGCGGCGGGGGAAACGCGATTTGACCTATCTCAAATCGTGGAGCCGGAACCGGGTTTTGATGCAGGTCATGCCGCGACGGTCCGGGACGGGATAGCGGCAAGGGGACGGGCAGACGTTAGCCCGCCTCAAGGAGGTAAGAATGCGTATCGCCATTGCCCTGCTGGGCGCCACGGCCGCACTGGCGGCTGCAACCCTTCCCGCGACGGCGGCCTTCGCCACGGCCGGCAAGAACTACACGGTGAAGATGCTCAACAACGGGCCGACCGGCATGATGCAGTTCGACACCCAGGTCGTTCGCGTCAAGCCGGGGGACACCGTCACGTTCGTGCCTGCCGACCCGGGCCACAATGCCGAGAGCATTCCCGGCCTCGCCCCGGCGGGAGCCGAGCCGTTCAAGGGCCAGATGAGCAAGCCGCTGACCGTCACGTTCGCCAAGCCCGGCGTCTACGGCTTCCGCTGCATGCCGCACTTCAGCATGGGAATGATCGGCGTGGTCGTGGTCGGGAATCCGGTTAACCTGGCCGAAGCCAAGGCTCTCAACCTGCCGGGACGCCCCAAGCAGATCATGACGGGCATCCTCGCCAGCATCAAGTAGGCCGCTGAGGCTGCAAAAAGGGGCGCCATCAGCAAGGATGGCGCCCCTTTTTGGCATCTCGCTTCTGGCAGGAAACCGGCGCGTTAGCGCTTCATGGGGCTTCCGCTGCTAGTGGGCTGCCCAACTCGTCGCGAAGCCTACGTTCGCGTCGAGCGACAGGCAGGGATCGCGGCAATCTGCTCCCCAGGCTTCATCAGCATGGATCCCCACCCGGCACGGCAAGCTCGCCGCGCTCGCGCATTTGGTTGAGCACATGGCGTTCGTAGGGGGTGAGATCGGCGTGGAAACCGGGCCGGTAGCAACGGACGGGAATTTTATGAGCAGGAGTCACGAAGCGCAGCGCATGCATGAGCGCTTCATCCTCGAGTTCGTCCTCGAACCGGACCTCCGCATGTTCACCATCGGACCAAGTGAGGTGACCGAAGGCCCGCAGCGGTCCACGTTCTAAGACGACTCGCGCTTCGCCTTCTGGGAGTGCGTGTCCGCTGACCAGCGCGGTCCGAGCGCAAATCTCTCGAAGAGTGACGGGAAAACGGCCTGACGTCGTCACGAGTTCTGCGTTGAGCAGGACGTGCATTGCGGCCGAGTCGGAATTCAACACTTGAGCCTCCGAAGGATTAGTAGCCGCGCGCCTCTCTCGACGTGCCGCTGGATCTGGCGCTATCGTCCCCACGCGGCTTGCGGAATACGTACTCTCCCCATGCATCCACTGTTGGTGCGTAAGCCGGAGGATAAATGGGCACCGGGCTCCGCAAGACGTGGGAGCCCTATGGGGCGCAGATGACGTGGACTCGGCTCGGCGCCGCGTCGTGCCTGCGAGGTATCTCGCGAATGAGCCCATCTTTCCCGGCAGCCAAAAAGGACCGGCCGATGGCCGGTCCATGGCTTTGGCAGCATCCTGGTCGCGAGGCTGCCGCTTATTGGAGAATAGGGCGGAGCCTCATTCGTGGCCGGTCTTCGCATTCGGATCGATCGGCTGGTGCGGGTGGAAGATGTCGGGCTTGGCCTCGCCATCGACGACCAGTAGGCCCTTAAGCCCCCGTTCCATCCGCGCGAGGGCATGGTCCACGATGGGGTATTTCCCCGGCGCATCCATCTTGAGTTCGACGGCGATGGCTCCGCCCGGCGGAACGGGGACGGTCTGAACGTCCGTGACGGCGGGCGAGGTGAGCGATCCGAGCTGATACACCTTGTCGAATATCTCGCCGATCATGTGGAAGCTGGACACCTTGTTGGGGCCGCCGACGCCGAAGAAGATCCGCACCGTCTCGCCCGCTTTGGCGTGGAGCGGGTGCTTGGCCAGCGCATCGGCGGCGCCGTTAAAGACGTAGTATTCGGGCGTCTCCGCCAACAGCTTGTCGATGCTCTCGTCGAGCTGGCCCTTGGTGCCATGAGCCTGGTCGGTGTAGATCTCGCCCTGCATCACGTAGAATTCGTGGTCGACCTTCGGCAGTCCTTCCGCAGGCTCGACCAGGATCATTCCATACATGCCGTTGGCGATGTGCTGCGCCACCATCGGCGCGGCGCAGTGGTAGACGTAGATGCCCGGATTGAGCGCCTTGAAGGTGAAGCCCTTGCTCTCGCCCGGCGCCACCATCGTAGCCACCGCGCCGCCTCCCGGTCCGGTGACCGCATGGAAGTCGATGTTGTGCATCATCGTGCTGTCGGCGGCATTGCCGAGCGTCACTTCGACCGTATCGCCGACACGGACGCGGACGAAGGGACCGGGCACCTTCCCGTTGAACGTCCAGTATCGGTAGGTGGCGCCGTTATCGAGCTGTCCCGTCACCTCGACGGTGTTGAGGTTCACGCGGACGGTCTCGGGATTTCGGCGGGCGATCGGCGCCGGCAGGTCGGTCGCGTCGCGCGAGATGTCGGTCGCGGCCGCCGCCGTCTGGGCGGCGGGCTCCGCCGCGAGACAGGGTGTGGTCACGGTGAGGGCCGCTACGCTTGCCGCGAGCAGCAGCTTTCTGCTGAACATCGTTAAATCCTTTCTACGATAGGGTCAGGATAGGCGAGGCGCCGACCGCGACGTTGCGCAGGATCAATTGCGAGGCGGCCTCGCCATATTTGACTCAGGTCATTTCGTGGCAGGTCCGCCCCGCCGCGAGATCAGTGAGACGTTCGGGCGCCAGGATGTGCAGGTCGTGCACGCCCATCATGCGCACCAGGCGGGCTGACTTGAGCGCACCCAGTTCGCGACTGACGGTTTCGATCCGCAGGCCGAGATAGTCCGCGATGTCCATGCGGGACATCGGCAGCTTGGCCCGCATCGGCTCGCCTGATGCCTGGGCCGTGCGGCGCGCCATCTCGAGGATGAAGCTGGCGAGCCGTTCGGCCGCGGTCTTCCGGCCGAGCAGCATGAGCTGGTCGCGGGTCGCGGAAAGCTCACGCGCGGCGGCTGTATAGAGCCGCCGCTCGAGCTCAGGATGCTCCTCCGCGAACGCGTCGAAGCGCGGACGGCTGAACTGGCAGAGCTCTGCCTCGCCGACGGCTTCGGCGGTGAACGGATGCTCGTCTTCCATGGTGACGCCCAGGAAGTCGCCTGGAAATGCAAATCCAGCGACCTGCCGCCGCCCGTCCGAAAGCAGCTTGGAAAGGCGGAGCACGCCCCGGGTTAGCGTGAAGACATGCGTGGCGGCATCGCCTTGCCAGCAAAGCGTCTCCCCGGCGGCAAGCAACTTCTTGCTGCCTGCCCGGCGAAAAGTTGCCAAGTCCGCGTTCGCAAGCGCGTCGCAGACCGCGTGATCTCGAACGGGGCATCCAAAGCACGGATGGTCGCTGCCGAGGGCCTCACCTTCTGCATTAAGAGCGCCGATGAACATGATGGTCTCCAGGATTCAAAAGTGAGGCAGGTCAAAGCGGCAGGCCGACGAGCTGCTATTTCGAGAGTCGGACCTCGAACGGAGCAGCAGGCGATGTCGAATTTCTCGGTTGCAGCGATGGGACCAGGCGAAACGCCGCTGGCCTACGCGCTGATCAGAACGCTGGCACCCGAAGTGTCGCCGGAACACTGGCGGGCCTTCGTGGATGCGCACTCCGACCGCGGAGGTGGCATACTGGTCCTGCGCGGTCGCATTGGTGGCGTGTTCGGCCTCGCAAGCTATAGGACCGAGGATTGCGCGCGGTCGGGCAAGCTCCTCCTCGTGGAGAACTTCATAACCATCGAGTTCAGCGCGTCGGCGCCTGGGCGCAAGCTCCTGAGCGAAGCCCTGCTCCGCATTGCTGCCGAGCTCGGTTGCGAGGAGGTCCGCCAGATGGTCGGATGCCTGCCGGGTGTTCCCGGCCCGGCCCGCCCGATGCGCAACCACCTCATGCTGACCGACGCGAAGGGGCATAGCTTCAACCGCGGCCCCGACTGCAGCTGCGGCAGTCTGGCCGTGATGTCCGCAGCCGAGATGTATCCGGCGATGTGAGCGGACCCGATTCACGCGACCACCGGCTTGGATCTGCCCGTAAGCTCCTCGACGGCCGTGAACAGACTATCGGACAGGAGAGGCTTCTCGATGAGCAACACCCCCGCCTCGTCCAGCTCGCGCCGAAGGCGACGGGGAGGATTGGTCGTGATGACCACTGCCGGGCAGTCGATCCCGTCGCGCCGCAGCCGGCGAAGTAGCGTCAATCCGTCCATGCCGGGCAGGCGGTAGTCGAGCACGATGCAGTCCTGGGCTGCGGCGAGCCCACCTGCGAGCACCGCCTCGGCGGAATGCGAAACCGTGACCGCGAAGCCGGCGATGTCGAGCATGAACTCGATGGAAGCGCCTACGGCGGGATCGCCATCGACGAGGAGGACATGGGGTGCCGTCATCTGGACAAGCTCAGAACCGCACGGCCCGGGGAGCGAGGCTGAGGCGCTGTGCCGCGACCGTCTTTGTCCAAATGCTCATGACCCCCACGTTGAAATCCCTTCGAGCATGCGGCACTTGCCTCAGCTGCATCCTTCGCGGTCGATTTACGCTCTCGGGATGGGAGGCGAAACTTGGGTCTTCATCTTACGGGACATACCGGAGGCGGGCAGCGTGACGGTTCGCCGGCGACCGTTCTGAAGAAGGTCGCGAGGCCCAGTCTTGAAGCGCGCATTCGTCCGGCGGCGATGATCCTGCTGGGCGTGGCCTTGGAGGTTGCGGGCCTCGCCGCCAGACTAGGTCTGGATACGCTGCTCGAGCGCCGCGCCACCTTCATCTTCTTCGTTCCGGGAGTGGTCGCCGCGGCAGTCGCGGGATTCTGGCCAGCTTTTGCGGTCACCCTGCTCGGCGTCATCGGTGGCCTCGCTGCGGATTCGGCTTCGGGCGGCCTGCTCGTCGGCGATTGGGTCGCCACGTGCGTCTTCGCGGCGATCGGCTGCGTGATCGCGATGGGCGGCGCTTGGCTGCAGCGGGCGCGCACGCGCGAGGCGGACAGCGCTAGAGAGCTTGCTCAGCGCGAGGCGCACCTCACGTCGGTGCTGCAGACCGTGCCGGATGCCATGATCCTTATCGACGAGGCTGGTCTGATCCGCGACTTCAGCGAAACCGCGGAGCGGCAGTTCGGCTGGCTGAGCGAGGAGGTTATCGGCAGGAACGTGAGCATGCTCATGCCATCGCCCTATCGCGAGGCGCACGACGGCTATCTCGAACGCTATTATCGGACCGGCGAGCGCCGGATCATCGGCGTGGGCCGCGTGGTGGTGGGCGAACGCAAGGACGGCTCGACCTTTCCGATGGAGCTTGCGGTAGGCGAGATACTGCTTGAGGAAGGGCGCTTCTTCACGGGCTTCGTGCGGGACCTTACCGAGAGGCAGAAGACCGAGACGCGCCTGCAGGAGCTGCAATCCGAATTGGTTCACGTCTCGCGCCTGACGGCATTGGGCGAAATGGCGTCGGCGCTCGCGCATGAGCTGAACCAGCCGTTGAGTGCGATCGGCAACTACCTGATCGGCAGCAAGATGCTGATGGACCGCGCCGAGGGTTCGCAGCCGGAGGTAAAGGAGGCAGTCGATCTCGCCGCCAAGGAAGTGTTGCGTGCAGGAGAGATCATCCGCCGCCTGCGCGAGTTCGTCTCGCGCGGAGAGACGGAGCGCAGCGTGGAGAGCCTGCCGAAGCTGATGGAGGAGGCCAGCGCGCTCGCCCTGGTCGGAGCCAAGGAGCACGGGATCCGGGTCCGCTTCCAGCTCAGCCCCGACGTCGACCTCGTGCTGGTCGACAAGGTGCAGATCCAGCAGGTCATCCTCAATCTCATCCGCAACGCCGTCGACGCGATGATGGAGAGCGACCGGCGCAGCCTGATCGCGAGCGTCGAGGTCGGCGACGGGGACATGGCCGTGGTCAGCGTCGCGGACACCGGCGCCGGCATCGCCCCGGAAGCGGCGGAGCAACTCTTTCGCCCCTTCTTTACGACCAAGCGGAACGGTATGGGCGTGGGCCTGTCGATATGCCGGACGATCGTCGAGGCGCATGGCGGCAGGATATGGGCCGAACCCAACGAAGGGGGAGGGACCGTCTTCCGGTTCACCATTCCACGTGTCGGCAAGGAGGAGCTTTACGATGGGGACTGAGCCGCTCGTCTATCTGATCGACGACGACGAAGGCGCGCGCGGTTCGCTCTCCTTCGTGCTGAAGAGCGCGGGCCTGTCGGTCCAGGCGCACGAGTCCGCGATCGGCTTCCTCAGGATCGTGGACGACCTCGAACCCGGTTGCATCGTCACCGACGTGCGGATGCCGGGCATGACCGGACTTGAGCTCGTCACCCGCCTCAAGGAGCGCGGCGTCACCCATCCCGTGATCATGATCACGGGACATGCCGACGTGCCGATGGCGATCCAGGCGCTGCACGCCGGCGTTTCGGACTTCATAGAGAAGCCGTTCACCGGCGAGGCCATCCTGGGTGCGGTTCAAGCGGCGCTGGCGAAGCAGCAGAACCGCAGCGAGATCTCTTCCGAGCGCGACGAGATCGTCAAGCGGCTTGCGACCCTCTCGGGGCGGGAGCGCGAGGTGATGGAAGGGCTGGTCGACGGAAAGGTGAACAAGGTCATAGGCCATGAGCTGGACATCAGCGCCCGCACCGTGGAGGTCTATCGCGCCAACGTCATGACGAAGATGAGCGCCGGAACGCTGTCCGAGCTTGTGCGCATGGTGATGATAGCGCGTCTTGCTTAGGCCGCGGGGCTAGGGCCGCTTCCGAATTTTGCGGCGATCCAGTTCCGGAATCGCGCCTTCGGGTCCGCATTGTCCTGCTGCTGCGCGGGCGCTGCCTGAACTCGTTCCACTTCGGGGACCCACTTTCGCACGGCCTGCTCGATGCCCCGCTTCAACGTGAGCGTGCTCGAGGGACAGCCACCGCATGCGCCGTCCATTCGAACCCAGGCGGTTCCGTCGGCGGGATCGAACCGGATGAGGACCACCTCGCCTCCGTCGGCGGCGATGAGCGGCCGCACCCACCGCTCGAGGACCTCTTCGATCTGCTGCTCGACGTCGCTCAGCAGCTCGCGATCCGCCTCCGCCCGCGCATCGCAGGGCTCGGGGGGATTTTCGAGGAAGTCGGCCAGAGCGAACACGATGTCCGGGCGAAGCTGATCCCAGTCGTATTGCGGGCCTTCCCGGACTATCGTGACGAAATCGCGCCCGAGCAGAACCCGCACCACGCCGTCGATCTCCAGCAGCCTGGCCGCGAGCGGGTCATCCACCACCTCGTCTCTCGTGAAGTGACGTGGCGATCCGTGGGAGACCGGCACTCCCGGATCGACGCGCATCGCATCGGGATTCGGCGTATGCCCGAACTGGATGAGGCTCATGGCGATGCTCTCGGACTTCAGTCGCCGCGGGGCGGTTCGTCGGCCGCAGGGCCGTTGGAGTTCGCGGTGTCGATCTCGGGAATGAACAGGGGCGCCATCAGGCTGGCGCAGGGCCAGACTGCGGCGATGGCGGCTCCATCGAGCATTACATCGGTTTCGGGTGCGACTCTCGTTGCTTTCCAGAACATGCGACAGTGATGCAGCCTGGGAGGATGCATGGAAATTCGGGTATTGACCCTAAGGGCTGCACCGGAGGAGCCATCTCCGACGCCCGGCTCAGCGGAGGAGCAATGGTAGAGTTCCTGATCGCGTTGGCGGCCTTTCTGCTCAGCCACAGCATTCCGGCACGTCCGAGGATGCGTCGTCGCTTCGTCGATCTCCTCGGCGAGCGTGGCTACGTGATTGCCTATTCGCTGCTGTCGCTAGCCCTGCTGGTTTGGCTGATCAGCGCCGCGCTGCACGCCCCCTACATACCGCTGTGGGACAAAAGTCTGGGCGAATATTGGGCGCCCATAACTGCCATGGTCCCCGCCTTCTTTTTGCTGGCCAGCGCGGTGTTCTGTCCGAATCCGCTTTCCATCAGCTTCAGCAGGGGCCGGTTCGACCGGCGTCGGCCAGGGATCGTGGCGGTGACACGGCATCCTCTGCTCTGGGCGTTCGCGCTCTGGGCGTTCGCTCACGTCGTTCCGAATGGCGACGTCGTGGGCGTGACGATGTTCGGCGGCTTCGGCCTGTTCGCGCTTCTGGCCATGCCCCTTGTGGATCGCCGAAAGCGGCGCGCGATGGGGGGCGAGTGGAGTATCCTCGCCGCCCGGACGTCGATTGTTCCCTTCGCGGCGCTCCTCAAGGGCCGCGTGCGGCTGCGTTGGCGGTCGGCCCAGCTGCTTTCGACGCTCGCGCTTGGCCTGATCCTCTATTCGCTTTTCCTGTGGGCCCATCCCTACCTGTTCGGCCCCGATCCCAAGATCGCGTTCGGCTGAGGATCAGGGTCGGCCGTCCGGTCGCGCGCCCACGAGCTTGGGACCATAGGCGAGGACGAACAGAAGGAAGGCGCCGCCCCAAAGGGTGCCGGCTGTCTCGATCGACCGCTGGTAGTCGAACGGCAGCGCCGGTGCGGCGACGCGCACGAACGCGCCGAGGGTCACGAACAGATAGATCGCTTGCGTCCAGCCATCGGCGCGAAGATCGCGGCCGGTATGGCCGAGCGAAGCGCGGGTCATGACCGCCAGGCTCATCGAAGCCATCGCGCCCGCGCTCAAGGCATGCGTCGCGGCGGACGCGGGAATGCACCAGATGAAGTGGCTACCGCCGAGCAGCAGCAGGCCAATCGGTAGCCACGCATAGGCGACGTGAAGGATCAGCACCAAGGGATCGCGCGCCGTCTTGTAGCCGGACCAGCGTCCCAGCCGGATCGCCTGGGCGATGCCTGCCAGCACGAGCAGGGCCGCGCTGACGGCCGCCTCCGGCGCCGCCGCCCAGGTCGCCAGCGCAACGCCCGTGGTTGCGAGCACGGCGATATCAAAGCGACTTGGCTGCGACGGCAGTCCTTTGACGACGCCGCGTTTGGCCAACCAGTTGCGGGTGAAGGACGGTATGATCCTGCCGCCGATGAGGCCGATGAGCACGAGCACGATCCCGAAACCGAGCCGCCATCCCAGGCCAGCGGGGACGTTCCATCCGGCGGCCTCGGCATGATCCAGCGCATCGGCGAGCGCGAACAGGCCGATTGCGATCACGATCGGGAAGTTGCGGTTCTTCGCCTTTATCACCTCGCGCGCCGCGACGAAGCAGAGGGTCAGGAGAAAGCCGACGTCGAGCAGGGCCGCAAGCGGGGCTCCGACCCATGCTGAGAAAAGGAGGGCAAGCCGTGCGGCGATCCATAGACCGGCCAGGGCGACGAGACGCACTCCGTTCAGAGGCAGCCGACCCGTCCAGTTCGGAATTGCGGTCAGGAGGAAGCCGCCGATCACTCCGCTCAAGAAGCCGAACAGCATTTCGTGGCGGTGCCACGCGAGCGGGTCGAATTGGGTCGGAAGCGTGATCGCGCCGCTCAGTGCACAGATCCAGAGTGCAACCACCACCAGCGCCCAGAGCGCGCCGCCGAGGAAGAAAGGCCGGAATCCGGCTCGGAAGAAGGGCGGCCACTTCATGATCCGCGCGCGTTTGTCTTCAGCGTCCATGACGAGGTCCAGAAAGGATAGAGGGAGCCGGCAGCGCTGTGCGCGGAGCCGGCCCCAGGGGGAGGAACATCATTCGGCGGGAACGAGCGCGGGGTCCGCCAGGATGGGAGCCGGTCGGGCGCCGGCGCTGACGAGCAGGCGAACCATGAACAGCGCCAGCAGGATCGCGCCGAACCCGAACAGGATGTCGCCGGGCACGCGCATCCAGACCAGCGTCTCCATGACCTTGCCGTGCACGACAGCGGGCGAACGTGCATACCAGAAGCTGTGCGTGACGGACTGGTAGGCCTGATAGAGTCCCGCCGGGACCAGGCTCAGGAAGACCATCGCAAACAGGCCGAGGTTGAGCGACCAGAACGCGGGCTTGAGCAGGCCGTTGGTCCACAGCGCGTCCCGATAGGCCGTGCGCAGGCAGAACAGCATGAGCCCGATGCCCAACATGCCGTAGACCCCGAACAGCGCGGCATGGCCGTGGCTCGGCGTGAGGTTGAGCCCCTGCACGTAGTAGAGCGAGATCGGCGGATTGATCGAAAAGCCGAGCACGCCCGCTCCGAGGAGGTTCCAGAAGGACACCGCCACGAAGAACAGGATCGGCCATTTATAGGCTTCCACCCAGGCCGCTGCCTTGACCAGGCGATAGTTGTGCAGGGCCTCGACGCCGAGCAGCGCCAGCGGGACCACCTCGAGCGCGGAGAACATCGCGCCCCAGGCGATCACCGGCGTCGTGGTGCCGGTGAAGTAGAGGTGGTGCAGCGTGCCGAGGATTCCGCCCGTGAGGAACACAGAGGTTGAGAAGACGACCGCCGCATTCGCGGCCCGCGCGCGCACCAGGCCCAACCCCGCGAAGATGAGGGCGATCACGGCGGTGGCGAACACTTCGAAGAAGCCTTCGACCCACAGATGCACGACCCACCAGCGGAAATATTCGACCATCGAGAGCGAGGTGTGCCGTCCCCAGGTGAGTGCCGCGCCGAAGAACAGCCCGATGCACACCGTCGATACGAACACCATGGCGATCAGTCCCCGGCTTTCCGACGGAGTCTTGAGCGCCGGCCATAAAGCCCGGCCGACCAGCGTCAGCCAGATCATCAGCCCTGCGAACAGCAGGATCGCCCAGAAGCGGCCGAGGTCGACATATTCGAGGCCCATGTGGCCGAACCAGAAGTTGACGGCGCCGTGGCCGAGCTTCTGCTGGATGCCGACCCATTCGCCCGCGAAGGATCCGATGACGACCACGAGCAAGGCCACCCAGAGCACATTGACCCCGAGCCGCTGATATTTCGGCTCATGGCCGGACAGCATCGGCGCGACGTAGAGACCGGTGCCGAGCCAGGCGGTGGCAATCCAGAAGATGGCGAGCTGCGTGTGCCACGTGCGCGTGAGCGCATAGGGCAGGAAGTCCGAAATGGGGATGCCGTAGAAGTCATGGCCCTCCACCGCATAGTGGGCGGTGATCGCTCCGAGCAGGATCTGAGCGAGGAAGAGGCCGATGACCGTGACGAAGTATTTGGTCACCGCTTTCATCGAGGGCGTCGGCTGCATCGACCGCAGCGGATCGCGCGGGGGAACCGTCGCATGCCCCTCGTCGGCGTGGCGGGCCTGATACCAGGTGAGCCAGCCCACCCCGACGATCAGGAACAGAACGCTGGCGATCGACCACATTCCCAGCGATGCGCTCGGAACGTTGCCGACCAGCGGCTCGTGCGGCCAGTTGTTGGTGTAGCTGATCGTCTCGCCTGGACGCTGCGTCACGCTGGTCCAGGCGGTCCAGAAGAAGAAGGCGCCAAGCTTGGCGCGATCCGCGTCGTTAGTGAGCGAATGTTCCGGAATGGCATATTGCGTCCGCAAAACGCGCAGCGACGCATCGCTGCTGAAGAGCTTGGCATAATGGTCTGCGACCTGCGCCATCGCCTGCGCGCGCTCTTCCGACACCATGATCGTGCCGGTTGCCGGATCGTAGTTGTTGCGACGAAGCTCGTTCTTGAGCCGCTCGCGCAGTGCCGCCTGCTCCTCGGAGTTCAGGCTGGCGAAGCGGGGATGTCCTGCCTCCTTCGCCCAAATGTCCAAAAGGGTGGTGGCTTCTAGATGCAGCCAGTCCGCGCCCCAGTCGGGAGCGACGTATCCGCCGTGCCCCCAGATCGAGCCCAGTTCCATGCCGCCCAGGGTCTGCCAGACCTCGCGTCCGTCCTGGATGTCGGACTTGGAATAGATCGTGAGGCCGTGGACCGTCGCGACCCTCTCCGGCACCGGAGGCGCCTTCACATACATCTCTCGGCCCAGAAAGCCGAGAACCGCGAAGGACGCGAGAAATATCGCCCCCAGCCATGCCCATAACCGCTTCGAGTTCATCTTGTCGTGCCCCAGGTCCAATTAAGGAGGATCGAGGAATAGGCCCCTGTCATGCGCTGCGATATTTCGGTTCTTTCCCTACGGTATTTACCGGAGGTCAGGCCGAGATCCGCGCGGGGCGCCTCGGCCAGCGTCACAGGATCCAGTCGAGCTGGAGCCAGAATTTGTGCGTGTCGGTCGCGAACGTATCGGCACGGTAATCGGCATAGCGCGCGGAGAGCATCGTCCGGCCCAACCTGGCGCTGGCGAGCAGGTCGAGCTCATTGCCCTCATGCTGGCTCAGCCGGTCGCTGTCGAAGCGGTGATAGACCGCCTGCAGCGTCACCGCTTGCGCCGGGCCGATCTGCTTCACGCCATAGCCGACGCTGCCATACAGATCGCGCACGCCGTTGGGCGGCGTGGTCAGGAACTTGTCGGCCCAGCCCTGGAATTTGAACAGGGTTGCGAGCGGGGTCTCGAACGAGGTCAGCGCCGTGCCCTTGTCCGCGCCCAGCACCTCGTAGCCGCCATTCAGCTTCCAGCCGGATGCGTCGAGCGTCGCATCGATCAGGTAATAAACCGCGCGATAGCTGTTCGGATTGCGGTGATAATCCGACTGGGTGGCATAGCTCGCCTGCCAGGACAGCTTCACGCCTTTGGCCAGCGGCCGCCAGCCGGTGAAGCGCGCACCATAAGTCTGGCTCGACAGGCGAAAGCCCTGCACCGCCGCCTCGTCCTGATCGACCAGATAAGCGAAGCCGGTGACCGCCCCGATCGGGGTCGCATAGCTCAGATTGGCGAGGACGTTATTGCCCGACACCGCCTGCTGGCGCGCGCCGAACCCATCCATCCCCCAGATGGTGCGCACGCTCCAGACATAGCTGACATCCGCCTTCAATCCCTTGATTGGCGTCCATTCGCTGCGCACCGCATCGAAGGTCTGGCCATTCTCGCGGAAGCCCGAGAAACCGACGAAGCGCTCATCATCGAGCATGATCCGCTGACGGCCGGCGGTGATGGTGAGTTTGCTCGTCTTGTACTGGATCTGCGCGCGGCTGAGCGCGATATTTTCGGGATCGTTGATCAACGGCCGCGTCGCCGCGCCTTGTAACCCGTCGTAATAATTGTTGTCGATCGCGAGCAGGCCCTGCTCCTCGACCAAGGCACTCCACGGGCCGGAACTCGCCGACACGCCCGCGCGCAACCGGGCGGTGAGCGCATCGGAATTGGCGGCCAGCCCGTCCTGATGGTCATTCTCATAGCGGACGCGCAGGTCGACCAAAGGCTTGAGCAGGATCGGATCGGCGCACGCGGGAGCTGCGGCTGTCACGAGGATCGCGATCGCCAATGCATGTTTCATAGTGAACCCTTCGCTTGGTGCTACACCGCGCGTGCGGTGTTCGTCGCTCGGCCGTCCGACCCAAGTGGCACGGGCGACTTTCACGGACGGTGCTGTGGGCGTCGGTGGGCAGGGGACAATGAGGGAGATCAAAAATGCGCGGCATCTGCGATGTGGCGATGCTGCTGGGGCCCTCCCGGCCAGTAAGGCCCGGCCTCGGAATTTTTCTGAGGATGGCGCACGGGCGTCGACCAACGAAGTCAAAACGGCCGCGATTGTGGCTTGAGTGTTAACGCAAGCGCTGTAGCGTCTGATTCGCCCACCAGCAGGTGGGCCGAGGCGTCGAAACCTCGCCCGTTAGGCTCGGTCAGCATGACCGCCGGTTGCTCCTTTGTGGCCGGGTGGCACGGACGTATGTCCAGGCCACCCGGCTAAAGGTCCGTGCGCATGTCTAACGGCGTGTTTCGAACACCCGGTCACCAGGACCGGCGTCGCCTCGAGAGATGGCGACGCCGCCGGTGGCCGCGTCGCCCCTTGGGGAGACGTCAGGGTGGTTGCATCTATTATCGTTGGATTGGCGATGGTCGCTACGCAGGGGCTTGCGCTGCCTCAAACCGGACCAGCCTCGTTCGACTTGGCCGGAGTTCGGCTTGGCATGACGCCCGCCCAGGTGCGCCAGGCGATGGAGAAGGCCGGCTACCACCTTGATCCGCCGCTGAAGCTCGAGAGCTTTAAGGGAGAGGTCGCGGCCAGGGTCGCGGAGATCCGGCACCAGTCGAGGTCGTCCACCTACGACACGGTCGCCGGGATGGGCGGCAAGGGCCCGTCAGCCGAGCAGCTTGGCGTGGAGTTCAAGCAGTGGCCCGACGGACCGCACGCGGTGGCCGTCCGCTTCACCGGCAATTCGCAGACCCAGTCCCAGGAGGCCTTCAAGGCGCAGGTGGAGGCGCGCTTCGGAAAGCCGACAATGCACGCCATCGGCGGGTGGCGATGGTGCAGCGCGGCCGAGAAGCAGTGCGGTCCAATTGCCAACCCGAACATGCCGACGCTCGACGCGGATTATCAAGCGCGCTCGCTGATCCTGTCGATCGGCGGTGACGCCGCCCAGGCGCGGAAGGATCTGGTCGAGGGGGAAGCGCGCAAGATTGCGCCGGTTCAGAACGGGAGCGCGTTCTGATGAGCGACTTCATCGGCTACCAGAACTTTCCCAGCCTTGATGACGTGCTGTCGCCGACCAAGCCGGTGAAGGACATCGCCTGGATCGCGCAGAATCTGACGCGAACCGGCACGTCCTGGTCGTCGACTCTCGGTCAGGGCGTGACGGTCACGTGGTCGGCTTCAGCGACCGATCAGGGCCAGGCGAGCTTCGCCGGCAACGTGTTCGCGCAACTGAACGCGGACCAGATCCACGCCGCAGAGATGGCGACCCGCGCATGGAGCGATGTTGCGAACATCACCTTCGTGCGTGTGGGATCGGGCTACAGCGGCGCGGGCGCCTATTCGGACGCCGGCCAGATCAAGATCGAGGGCTACAGCTCCTCGCCGACCGGCGCTAGCGGCATGTCGGACATGCCCGGTCA
>Ga0105240_10003470_pt1 | contig 24457 bp, 25 predicted proteins | sample KBSC54metaG_FD_80426 | JGI IMG/M metagenome (GOLD analysis project Ga0105240, IMG submission 80426) | Corn rhizosphere microbial communities from Kellogg Biological Station, Michigan, USA - KBS C5-4 metaG | ecosystem: Host-associated > Plants > Roots > Rhizosphere > Soil | place: Michigan, USA...
CCCAATGGGTCGAGCGGCGGGAGCCAGACCTTTACCTTCGTGTTCTCTGACTCGCAGAGCGCCACGAATCTGATCGGTATGGCCATGCTGTTTAACACCACCAGCGCCAGCGTCACCCATGCCTGCGACATCGTCTACGACCGCAACGCCGGGACCGTGGCGCTGGTGTGGGATAACGCGTCCGGGTCCGACCCCAAGGCGCTCGGCTCCCCGGTGGTTTTGAAAAACAGCCAGTGCCAGGTGGGGGCCGTGACGGCGGCAGCTTCCGGGCTCTCCCAAATCCTGGCGGTCAACATCACCTTCGAGGCGGCTTTCAGCGGGACCAAGAACATATACATGTTTGGTTCCGACGCGGGTTTGACCACCGGGTGGGTGCAGCGGGGCACGTACTTGGTGGCGGCAGGCGGGCTGCCCGTCGCGAATTCGGTGGTTCCTGCATCCGGTTCAGGTCCCGGGCAGCGCTTCAGCTTTACCGCTTCAGATCAAGGAGGCGCCGGCTTCATCACCGGCATGGCCCTGCTGCTTTCCTCGACTCTCAACACCGCCAACGCCTGCAGTCTGGTGTACGATCGCACGCGGAATGTCGTATCGCTCGCCTTCGACAACCCTGCCAATGGTTCGGCTTCGGTGACGCCCGGATCAAACACCGTGGTTTCAAATGCTCAGTGCAGCTTGAATGGCGCCAATACCACGGTAGTGGTCGGAGTTACCTCGATCGTAGTCACGGTGGACCTCACTTTCAACGCCAATTGGTTTGGCGCAAAGAACATTTACCTGCTGGCCTCGGAAACCACCGTGAATTCGGGCTTTGTCATGTTGGGAGGCTGGACGGTCACGGGAGGCGCGCCTACGGCCGATTCCGTGGTACCCGCGTCAGGTTCCGGGGCTTCTCCCAACTTCACGTTCACGGTGAGCGATTCCTCCTCACAGCTGAACCTCACCGGCATGTCCATGCTGATCACCGCCGGCGCGCCCTCGGTGCTGGCCAATGCCTGCCACCTGATTTACAACCGCGTCACCGCAACCATCGGCCTATACAATGACTCCGGGACCACACTCAGCACTAAGCCCATAGGCTCTTCGGCGAATCTGTTCAACACGCAGTGCGCCGTGGGATTCACAGTAATGGTCAGTTCCGGCAATTCGGTCTCTTTTACGATCAACACGGTATTCCGTACCTTCAGCGGAGCCAAAAGCGTGTACTTGCAGGCGACCGAACCCAACACCAACTCCGGCTGGGTGCAGCGGGGCGCCTGGACGGTACCATGAAGACACATGTCCGTCTACGAAGACCGCAAACAAGCTCTCGAAGAGTATGAGTTCCGTATGGGTCTCGAACGCGGCCGCCTGGCGGTGACGCTGGACCTGTTGACCGACGCTTTGGTGCTGGTGGGCCAGCACGGGGTTTACTGCCAGAGCGCCCGGCAGCCCGGGAAACCCGCCATGGACGTCCAGATCATCAGCCAGTGCCTGACCGACGCCAAAGAGTTGATCACCACTGTGATGACCGAAATTCAGCGCAAGAAATCACAGGCTTTGTAAGAACGGATTGCGCTCTTTTTCGCGGCCTATGGTAGTGTTCGGCCCGTGGCCGGGGACCACCACCGTTTCCTCCGGCAACTTCAGCAACTTGTCCTCAATCGAGCGCAGGATCTGGCGCGGATTTCCACCCGGCAAGTCAGTGCGGCCGATGCTATCGCGAAACAGCGTATCGCCGGCGATCAGCTTGTTCTCCGCCGGGATCCATAACGAGATGCTGCCTTGCGTGTGCCCGGGCGTATGCAGCACGCGGAATTCGGCCGGGCCGAGAATAAGCACATCGCCATCGCGGGCTGCATCGTCGATAGGGGTTCGCGAGGGCGGCTCCATGCCCAGCCAGGAAGCCTGCACATCCAGATGATCGTAAAGTTCCTGATCGCTCGCATTCATGACAACCGGTGCGCCGGTGGCGGCTTTCAGCTTGGCGGCCCCTCCGATGTGATCGATATGGGCGTGCGTGATCACGATGGTCTTCACGTGCAGCGCGTGTTTCCCCAGGATGGCGAGAATGTCTTCGATGTTATCGCCCGGGTCGATCACGATAGCTTCCCGCGATTGCTCATCGCCGAAGATCGAACAATTGCATTGCAGCATGCCGACGGGCAGGATTTCATGGATCATTTCCGGCCCCAGTATACAGTAGGAGTATGGATGGAGCCGGCACCAAAGGTTACCGTGGATTGCGGGAAGGCGCTGCGTGGATGGATCTCTCCGCGCGCGGCAAGATTCGAGTCGTGGGTGAGGATCGCGCGCGGCTGCTCCATGCCATGACTACACAGGACTTGCAATCGCTAACGCCAGGCGCCGGTGCGTATGCTTTCTTCCTGAACGCGCAAGGGCGCATTTTGGGCGACGCGAATGTGTTTTGCCGCGAGGATTCGTTCCTGCTCGACACGGAGCCCGAGACGCGGCAGAAACTGTTCGATCATATTGAGCGCTATATTATTGCCGACGACGTCACACTCGAGGACGTGACCGGGGAGATGGCCACTCTTGCAATCGAAGGACCCCAGGCCGCCGCCGTCCTCGATCGCCTAGGCGCACCGCTGCCCGAAGCGGAGTACTCGACGCGGTCCTGGAGCGGCGCCATCGTCGCGCGAGTGAGCTCCACCGGCGCGGGCGGCTTCTTTGTCTTTCTGCTGCCGGCGAAAAGAGCCCAACTGGTAGCCGCACTCGACGACGCAGGGATAGCAGAAGCCACGCCCGAAGACGCGCGCACGGTTCGGATCGAACACGGGCGTCCCCGTTATGGCGAAGAAATCAGTGAGCGCTATCTGGTGCAGGAAACCGCGCAACTGCAGGCGGTAAGTTTCAGCAAGGGTTGCTATCTGGGTCAGGAGATCGTCGAGCGAGTGCGCAGCCGGGCGCAGATTCATCGTGTTTTGCGGCGGCTCGAAATTGACGCGTTGGAACCCCCGCCGGCGCGCAGCAAACTCAAATCGGGTGAAGCCGACTCCGCGGAAATTGCCAGCGCCGTATTCTCGCCGGCGCTCGGAAAGGTAGCCGCCCTGGCCTATGTGCGCACCCAGTTTGCCGAGCCCGGCACCGAGATGCGCCTAGGGGACGCGCGGGCGAACGTGGGCTGAGCGCGGGTTCGCGGAATCCCGCGGACCCTCCACTGGGAACACGTAGGCCTCGCCGGCCATATTGATGATCAATTTTCCGGTGCCCAGCGGCTTGCCCTGATTGGGATAAAACACCGCCCCATCGGTCGATTGACCCGGCGCTAGTTTGGTAGTCACCAGCGCAATCGCCGAGGCCGCCGCCGCGGCTCTTAGTTTCGATGAACCGAATTCTGCAAAGGCGTTTTGGCGGCGCGATTCATACCCGTTGGTCGAATGAATCAGTGCATTGTTGAACAGGCTGGCTTCGTAGGCGGCGATCAGCTTAATCACGTCGCCGCGCCCGGCCTTTTCAATTAAGGTATTCACCACGGTCCCAGCCGGCAGCGCCTGAATCGACTGTCCGTCGGGCTTCTCGAAGCCGCAATCTTCGGGCTTGACGGTCCAGGAAATCGCGGAGCCGTTGGAGATGGCCATTTGCACGATAGCGTAGTCGCGGATTCTGGTGGGCAACAGCGACATCATGACTGTGACGCCGCCCCGGGTCATGGCCTTATACTTCAAACCCGCGGACTCGAAATCGATGATCGCTTGGGCACGCGCGGCGACGCCCACCATCGCAGTCAGAACCAAGGCGCGCAGAAGCATCACGCCTCCATCATACATATGCCGACGCGATAACACACTGAATTGCGGCCAGACTTCGCGGAGGATCCCGACGGGCGCGCCGGGTTAGGGTTTCTTGAAGTACCACAGCCAAAAATACTGGGTTTCGGCGCCATGCCGGTAGCGCGGCTCAAAGTGATTGCGCTCGGCCATGGCGCAGGCCTGCTCGTCTGAGAACGAAACGCCGTTCCAGGTATCATCCGGATTGACGTCGCGCGGGAAACCCTGCACCTGGAACTTGAATAGCGCGCCGGGACGGAGCAGGCGGTGGACTTCTCGCACATAGTTCTCGATCACCTCGCGGCTGGGAATGTGCTGGAAGACGATGTTGGAATACGCAAAGTCGAAGTCGCGTTTCCATTCGGCTGGCGCCATCCGGGCCAGCCACCGCGGCAGCCACGCCACTTTCGGAGTCAGCCATGGCACCACCGCCAGATCATATCCGTTGTTCTGATAGACGTGGGCGTTGGGTTTGTCGGTCAGCGCCTGGCGCGCACGGGCAATCATTTCACCGCTGACGTCGACGGCATGCACTTCGCCGAACAGATTCGCCAGGGCGCGGGTGAGGCGGCCGGCGCCGCAGCCGATTTCGAGGACCCGCATCTGCTGGGGATCTTTTCCCTGGCAGATATTGGTCATGTCGGTGAGAATGTCGTCAGCGATGGCTTTTTCCCCAGAGGCGAAGAATTCTTCATCGGACCAATCGGTCTTGCCGGTAGCGACGTAGTAGCGGGCATTTTCACGGGCGCGTGCGTCCCAGTCGCGCTGCATTTTTTCGAGCTGCTGTCCCTTGGTCAAAGATGCCGTACGTCCGAAGTTCACCCTTCCATAATATGCCGAATGCTTAAACCGAGCCCGGCCGCCTCCGGCGATCTTCGCCAGGCGTGCAGGGGGATGATTGGCATGCCAATTAATAACGGTGGTGGCCCGGATTTGCAATCATTTTGGGGCCCTTGTCGGAACTTTAATCGTCAGACGGGAGAGGAAAACTGGTGGACGGCATGGGACTCGAACCCATGACCCCCGCGATGCGAACGCGGTGCTCTCCCAACTGAGCTAGCCGCCCACTTGAGGTATAGGAAACATAATACCACGCGGGCGGTGCGAGCCCGTGTTTTCTGTCATCCATTATTTAGTTGCGGCGCGTGGCGAATCGAAGGACACTAAAGCTTCATGGCAACTGTAAGAGCCAACGAGACTGCACCGGTACGCGAGCCAGCTGACCGCTGGTCGATCGCTGAAGCAGGAGAGCTATACGATGTCGCCAGTTGGGGCAAAGGCTATTTCTCTGTCGAGCCCAACGGCCACGTATGGGTCCGTCCCGACAAGGATCCCGCGCGCGGCATTGATCTCAAAGAGCTGGTCGACAACTTGCAGCTACGCGGCATCTCGCTCCCGATCCTGATCCGCTTCGGCGAAATTCTAAAGCATCGGCTGGGCGAAATGCACCAGGCCTTCCAGAATGCCATCGCCGAACACAGCTATAAGTCCAGCTACTGCTGCGTGTATCCCATCAAGGTGAATCAGCAACGCCAGGTGGTGGAGGAAGTTTTCGAGTACGGCCGCAAGTACAAGTTTGGCCTCGAAGCCGGGTCTAAGCCGGAGCTGCTGGCAGTGCTGGCCATCGCGGATAACGAAACCCCCATCATCTGCAACGGTTTCAAGGACGACGAGTACATTGAGATGGTGATGCTGGCCAAGAAAATCGGGCGCCAGATCATCCCGGTGGTGGAAAAGTACACTGAACTCGACCTCATCTTGAAACATTCGGCGCGCGTGGGCGTACGGCCGGTGATTGGCTTGCGCATCAAGCTCGCGAGCCGCGGGTCGGGACGCTGGAAATCCTCGGGGGGCTACCGCTCCAAGTTCGGACTCACCGTAACCGAAGCGCTGCGGGCGCTCGAACAATTGAAGTCGCTGGGGATGGAGGATTGCCTTCAGCTATTGCACTTCCACCTAGGCAGCCAGATTACCAATATCCGCCAGATTAAGGCCGCGGTGATCGAAGCCGCGCGCGCCTACGTCGAAATGCGCCGCTTAGGGGCTGGCTTGAATTATCTGGACGTGGGCGGCGGCCTGGGCATCGATTACGACGGGTCGCAGACGGATTTCGAATCGAGCGTCAACTATACCCTTCAGGAATACGCCAACGACATCGTGTATCACATCCAAAGCGTGTGCGACGAAGCCGAGGTGCCGCATCCAACCATCGTGTCGGAGAGCGGGCGCGCGGTGGTGGCGTATCACAGCGTGCTGGTATTCAACGTCCTCGGTGTGACGGGATTCGGCGAAGAAGAGACGCTGCCCGATTTTTCAGACGAGGTGGAGCAGCCGCTGCTCGATCTGAAGGACACGCTACGCGGCCTGAGCTCCAAGAACCTGCTTGAGAGTTTTCACGACGCGCAGCAGGCGCTCGATTCCGCGCTCAACTTATTCAGCTTGGGCTATCTGCCGCTGCAACAGCGGAGCTGGGCGGAAAGTATCTACTGGGTGATCTGCCGGCGTATTCAGAAACTCGCCAAGGATCTGGACGATTTTCCGGAAGAGCTGGAAGGCTTGGATTCGTTGCTCTCCGACACCTATTTCTGCAATTTCTCACTGTTCCAAAGCATGCCCGACAGTTGGGCGGTGAAGCAACTGTTCCCCATCATGCCCATCCACCGCCTGAACGAGGAGCCCTCGCATCACGGCATTCTGGGCGACATATCGTGCGATTCCGACGGCAAAGTGGATCAGTTCATCGACCGCCGCGACGTGAAGAAAACTCTGCCGCTGCACACTTTCAACGGCGAGCCGTATATCCTCGGGACGTTTCTAGTCGGAGCCTATCAGGAGATCCTGGGCGATCTGCACAACCTGTTCGGCGATACCAACGCCGTGCACGTGCAGTTAGACGAGAAAGGCGCGGTAGTGATCGACGCTCTGATTCGCGGTGACACCGTGCGCGAAGTGCTGGATTACGTGCAGTTCAAATCCACCACGCTCGCCGAACAATTCCGCCGCGACGTCGAGGCGGCCGTGCGCGAAGGCCGCATTGGGTACGAGGAATCCGGCGTCCTGCTCCGCTTCTATGAAGACGGCTTGAACGGATACACCTACTTAGAGCAGTAGCTTCTCTCTCCTCAAATCGTCCAGGAGATCCGCGCCTGCATTGCGCGGATAACCGAAATCCCAGAAGGCATCGCCGGGACCGCTCTCCCAAACGCGCATGTCTTCCGCGGTCAGCAATTTTTTAAGCCGCTCGTCGAGTGCGTCGACTTCAGCGTCATCGGCTTTTGCCAGCGCAATGATGCCGCGCACGTCCAGGTCATTGCGGTAGTCTTCGATGCCGAGCGGGTAGCCGCGCTCCACCTGCTCAATGAATTCGCGCCAGCGCCGCAGGAGTCCCTCGCGGCCTTCGCGCACAATGTGCTCCGGATAACCGTTCTCGCTGAGATAATCTCGCAACTGGGCGTCAGTCATGCTCAATCGGCCCCGCGTTTCAAGGCCTGGCGATGGAAATAGCGTTCGCCCGCGTTGGGGATGAAGAAAGTTCGAATCGTCCGGTCCCGGTTGTACGCACCGAAAGCTCCGCTTCTGCGATCGAAGCGCGAAACGATCCCGTCAGGGGTGTGAGCCTCGAGAATCGGACCGCCGGCAGGCGCGTCGCGCAATGCCTGCGCCCGCAGCAAATATTCCTGCGGCGAAATGTTCCCGAATTCGCTCCCATGCTTGGCGTAGTGCTCGTCGAACTGCCGCCGCGTGCGGAACCCTGGGCCGGCCGCCAACAACAGCAGCGCGCTCAGCAGCAGAGCCGCGGAAATACGCAACGCCTTAGCCATCGCTAGAATATAGTTTCCCATGCCCCCAGTCGCGAAGATTGTTCCGCACTCGATGACCGTCCACGGAGATACGCGCGTCGACAACTATTTCTGGTTGCGCGACCGTCAGGATCCCGACACCATCGCCTATCTCGAAGCGGAGAACCGTTACACCAAGGAAAAACTCCAGCACACCGAAGCGTTGCAAGCCGCGCTCTACGCCGAGATGCTCGGACGCATCCAGCAAACTGACTTGAGCGTGCCCGTGAAGCGCGACGAATACTTCTATTACACGCGCACGGAAGAAGGAAAGCAGTACGCCATCCATTGCCGCAAAAAAGGCGCGGGACCCGATGAAGTGCTGCTCGATTGCAACTTGCTCGCCGAGGGCCACAAATACTTTCGTCTCGGCGCCTTTATCGCCAGCCCCAACCACCGCCTGCTGGCGTATTCGGTGGATTTCGAAGGCAATGAAATGTACACCGTTTGCGTGAAGAATCTCGACACCGGCGAGTTACTCGCGGACCAGATTCCGAATACCTCGTATACGCTCGAATGGGCCGCCGATAATGCGACCTTCTTCTACACCGTGCTCGACCAAGCCCTCCGCCCCTACAAAGTTTTCCGCCACGTACTCGGCGTGAAGGAAGATACGCTGATCTATCACGAGCCCGACGAGCGCTTCACGCTGGATCTATCCAGCACCCGCAGCCGCGCCTACATCTTTATCAACATCAACAGTTCGCTGACTTCCGAAGTTCGCTACTTACGCAAGGATCAGCCCGCCGGCGATTTCCGCGTGCTATTGCCGCGGGTCTACGAAACTGAGTACGATGCCACCCACCACGGCGACTCGTTTTTCATCCGCACCAACGACGGAGCCAAAGGATTCCGCGTGGTGGAAGCTCCCGTCGCCGACCCGGCCAAAGCCAACTGGAAGGAAATCATTCCAGGCCGCGACGGCGTCACGATTGAGAGCGTGACGGCGTTCCAGGATTACCTGGTGACAGAAGAGCGCCACCGCGGATTGACCCACATTCACATTCGTGAAATGCGGTCCGGCGCCGAGCACTCTATCGAATTCCCTGAGCCGGTCTATACAGCCGAGTTAGGCGCCAATGCCGAGTTCAATACCAAACTGCTGCGCTACCACTACACCTCGCTGGTCACGCCGGCGTCTGTCTACGACTACAACATGGAGACGCGCGAACGCGAATTGAAAAAGCAACAGCAGGTATTAGGCGGTTACGACCCCCTGCTGTATCAATCTGAACGGATACACGCGACCGCGCCCGACGGCGCCGAGGTCCCGATCTCACTGGTCTACAAAAAAGGCTTTGCGCGCGACGGACGAGCCCCCATGCTGCTCTACGGTTATGGCTCCTACGGGATCAGCATCGATCCTTCGTTCAGTTCCGACCGGCTGAGCCTGCTCGATCGCGGCTTCGTATACGCCATCGCCCATATCCGCGGCGGCATGGACCTCGGTAAACCGTGGCACGAAGCCGGGCGCCTTCTCAAAAAGAGAAATACGTTCACCGATTTCATCGCCTGCGCCGAAAAGCTGATCGCCGAAAAATACACCTCGCCCACCAGACTGGCGATCATGGGACGCAGCGCCGGCGGTCTCCTTATGGGCGCGGTGGCGAACCTGCGTCCGGATTTATTCGCGGCCGTGGTCGCAGGCGTTCCCTTCGTCGACTCGCTCAATACCGCGCTCGATGCGTCGCTGCCGCTCACCGTCGGCGAGTATGAAGAATTCGGCGATCCCAACCAGCTGGAATTCTACCGCTACATGAAGTCGCACGCTCCCTATGAGAACGTGACCGCCCAGGACTATCCGGCGATCCTCGTCACCGCTGGATTGAATGACCCGCGCGTTTCCTACTGGGAGCCGGCTAAATGGGTAGCTAAGCTGAGAGCCATGAAAACCGATAATCACCTGTTACTGCTGCGCACCAACATGGGTAGCGGACACTTCGGTGCCTCCGGCCGCTACGAATATCTCAAGGAAACCGCCCTTGAGTACGCGTTCCTGCTGGACGTTTTATGCTGAACGTATATGACTCCGCAGCCGCCTCCGCCGCAAACCAAGATTCAGCTCACGAATACAACCGACTACCGTGAGCATTATGCCAACAGCGTACAGGTGCGCGTGAGTTTGTGGGATTTCTTCCTGTTGTTCGGCACCATGAACCAGTCCGCCCCCGACGCCGTTACCATTCATAATTTCGAAGGGATTTACTTGAGCCCGCAGCAGGCCAAAGCGCTGGCGAATGTCCTCAACCAGAATGTTTCGCAATACGAGTCGACTTTCGGAGAGATCAAGCTGGAGCCGAAGACTCCGGGGTCGATTCAATAGGCTGTTCTACTGATCCAGCGCCTCGCGCACGATTCCCACCAGAGCAGCCAGCGTAAACGGCTTTTGCAGGAAACGCGCGCCCTGCGGGACGGCACCGGCGCGCACCGATTCGTCGTCGGTGAACCCGGAGATGTACAAGACCCTCAACGCCGGCAAAGTTTCGAGTAACTGGTTGGCGAGCTGGCGTCCGCTGCGGCCCGGCAACATCACATCGGTGAGCAGGAGGTCAATCGGTCCGCCGTGCCCGGCAGCGGTAGCGATGGCCTCCTCAGCGCTTCCGGCTTCTAGCACGCGATAGCGCTCCCGCCGCAGGATCTTGACAATCAACGCGCGAATCCCGGCTTCGTCATCCACTACCAGGACCGTTTCTCTCACGGGCTCCGATGCGGGCGCCGCCGTTGCGGGGGTCGCTTTCAACACCGGTTTTGGGGGAATTGCTTCCGCTTCCGCTCGCGGCAAGTACATCTTGAACGCGCAGCCCTGCCCGGGCTCGCTCTCAAAGCCGAGTTCACCGCCCCACTCCCTCACAATGGCATAGGCACGGGCCAGCGCCGCGCCGTTGGCAGGATCGGAATCTTTCCGCAGGAACGACTCGAAGATTGCCTTGCGCTTTTCTGAATCCATTCCTACGCCCGCAGTGCCGAGTATCAAGCGCGCATAGCTGCCGGGCGCGAGCGAAGCGCCCGCGACCTGCTCCGTGACGGCCACCGTATCGCCAGTGATGGCAAGGGGGGTGCCTTGCTCTTTCACGGCGGAAACTAGAGCCCGCAGAATCTCCTCAAGCTGCTGCCGGTTGGCCAGGACCCATAACGGTTTAGCGGTGCGGATTTCAACAGTAGCTTCTGCCAGGCTTGCGAGTAATCCCGCGAGATCCACACGCTCCGCCGGCTTCGCCTGTCTGCGGGTGAACTGAAGCAATTGCGCCGTGACGTTGCTGATGCGCTCAGTGGCCGCAAGAATTTCTTCCAGCTCGCCGCGCCGCGGGTCAGTCGCTTCGAGCGGACGCAGCATCTCTTCGGCATACCCCGAAATGATCATCAAAGGATTGTTCAGATCGTGCGCCAGCCGCCCGCAGAGGCCCTGCAAAGCCGAATTGCGCTCGGCCGCGATGCGCAGTTGCTCGATTTGCTTGCGCTGATCGATGGCGGTTAGAATTCCGGTGAGCACACCGGGCTCGGCAAGGCGCACGGTTTCCCGGCACCAAACCGCTGCGCCAGCGGCCGTCACCATCCGGAATTCAGCGCTCACTTCGCGCGATTGGTGAACAGCCGTCCGGTAAAGCGCCAGCACCGCATCGCGATCTTCTCTATGGATCCGCTGCGCGAAGAAATCGGGTGATCTAAGCCAATGCGCGGCCGGATAGCCCAGTATCTGTTCGGCATCGCCGCTAACGGCAGAGAACTGGAACCCGCCGGCGTTGGCGCGCCAGACAATCGCGGGCAGGCTTTCTACCGAGGCCGCCAGAGGCCGCGTAGACGAAAGCGCGCCACTGCTCGACCGCATGTCGCTGACATCGTCAACCATCAGCAGCGTTTCCATCTCTGTCTCTTCGTCCCCGTTACGAATGGGAAGAATCGCAATGCGCAGCAGTTTCCCCGCCTGTTCCAGCAGAAACGCGGACTGCGCAATTCCATGCACCGACACGTCCCGAATCTTTTCGACCAACCGGTCGGACAACAGAATCTGTTCGATGGTCTGGCCGCGCAGATCCTCAACGCGGAGTCCCAATGCCTGCCGGAACGCCCGGTTTGCGGAAACGATCGAACGGTTCGCCGAGAGCACCACCAGTCCCACCGGCAGCGCAGAGACCATGTCTTGGTAATAGCGGCGCTGGCTCTCCACCAGCGCCAGTAACCTGGCGACCTCTTTACCCTTCCACGGCTCGAAGTCGATGCGCTCCATTAAAAAGACAGAATTCCTTAGCTACTAGTGTGGGGTTTGAAACGGAGGCTCACAAGAAACTTTGAATCTACAAGTACCGGTACCGGAGGGAGTACCAATCGAGAACGGTTTTACGGCTGCTGCGGAGTCTCCGCGACGGAGCCGCCGAGCCCGGCGTAGGTTTCTTTCACCTTGACGACTTTGTCGCCGGTGAAGGTCACGAACGTGACGCGCCCGGGAGGCTCGCCGTAAATCCAATCTTCGTAGTCGGTGCCTTCCTTCGATTCGCGGGTTTTATGCACCGGGCGACCCACAGCAAGCAGCACTTGGTCGCGATTCATTCCTTCAATGACTTTCTTGGACTTTACGGCTTCTTTGATAGGCTCGGGCAGAGTATCGACGTAGTTCTCGGTGACGCTGGCTTTTTCAAAATCGAGAATCGGCTGCAAGATCTTCTTGATTTCGGCCGAAGTGATTTCTCCGATCGGACCTCCGAATGTGAGTGCGACGGTAGTGCCGGCCGGGGCGTTGGTGGCGGCTCCGCTGATGGGAGTGGTGGTGTTCCCCATGCCGATCTGTATGTGGTCGAGGAATTTCTTACCGCTCTTCATTCCACCGTTCAGTTCGAGCACAATCCGGTCTTTGTCGATTTCAAGGTGGGTGACCTGGATCAGGTCGCCTACCCGGCCCGCGGGACCGAACTCCTTGAATGCGGCCTGCCATACATCATGATCCCAGGTGCCGTCGCTTGAGAATTCCAGAGCTTTTTTCGAGCGGGGCAGCAGAACTTTGATTTTGGCGTATTCGGAACTGAGTCCGCGCAGGATCTCGATGCGCTGGTCCTCGGTGAGTTTCTTCGAGTCGGCATGCAAGCGGGCCGACGCTATCGAAAATATAACCACCAGCGCCAGTCTTCGCATGCTCACCTCCGCTCCGGGATTAGGCGGTACAGCACCACAAACAACCCGGCTACAACTCCGGTTGTGAACAGCCCGCCCTCCAGGCCATACAAACCGCCGCTCCACAGGACTCCGCTTTGCCAGTGCAGTTCATACCCGGTCACCCTCATTGTAAACCCGCTTAGATTCTCCCCCAGGAAGGGCATGGCCACGTTCCAGCCGAAGTGCATTCCAATCGGCAGCCACAAGGCGCGCGTGCGCAAGTAGGCGCAGCCCAGCAATACGCCCCAGGCCATGGTATTCACGACAGCCAACAGGGTGACGTTCTGATTCCCCATATGCATCAGTCCGAATAGAATGCCGACGGGCAGAACCGTGGCGAACTCTCCCATGTGGCGCACCAGATGTTGGAAGGCGTAGCCGTGGAACATCAGCTCTTCGCCCACGGCCCCGAATAACAGCACGATCGCCAGCAGCGGGATACCGGCCCACGCCCGTTCGGCGCCTGGAACAGCGTCGAATCTTGCCATTCGAGCGCCCAGCGCCGCAATGACGATGAGCATCGCCCCCCCCGTTCCGCAGACGATGCCAGTTGCAAACTCACGTGCGGACCCGGCCTTCCATCCGAGTCCGAAATCCGAGAGCCGGCCCTGTTCCCATCCCCTCGCCAACACGGCGTTGGCGAGCGCCCCGGTCGCGAAAGTGGAAAGCGCGGAGACTACCAGCAATCCTCCGAAAGGCAGCATCAGCGGCGGAAAGACCAGTCTTCCCAAAACCACCAGCAGCACGAAAACGCCGATTCGAACCAGCAGGCGCAGCTTATCCGGATCGAATTTGGCCGGAGTGGTTGGTGCCGGGGCGTTCACTACGCGTGCACCTCCCGGCGCAGCAGAATAATCATGAGGGCGGAGAGCGCCCCCGAAAGTTTCACCCCGCACAGAGGGACGTCGGGCAGCCGCAATCGATGCGGCAGGCAGGCATAGGCCGAGAACATGCTTGGGTCCGGAAAACTAAGCCCCTTGCGAAGCGGAAGCAATACGCCGAAGATAACGATCAGGACGAAATGGAGGATTACGGCTCGCAAAAACAGCTCCGTCAACACATGGTAACAGCGCCGCGGCGGCCCGTATGTGTCTCTTATTATGTATCGTTAATGGTTGCGCCTGCGGCCCCTAATCCCTAGCTAGGTATAAATTGCCTAGGGTCCATTTGCTAAACAATTCTCGCGGGTACGACGATAATTAAATAGACATGATGGATAGGCGTATCGAACCCCGGCTACTTTGTGCGGATCTGGTAGATGTCCAGTGGAAGGACCAAACCGGCCGCGTACGGCGTAGTGTTGCCAACCTCGAAGACATCTCGCTTTCCGGCGCCTGTCTGCAAGTCGAACGTCCCGTACCGCTGGGGACTCCCTACCGCATCACTTATCCCAAGGGCGTGCTCTCGGGCAAAGTGAAGTACTGCGTGTTTCGCGAAATCGGCTACTTCCTGGGCATAGAATTTGAAGCCGGCAGCCGCTGGTCTCGCAACGATTTCCGGCCGCAGCATTTGCTCGACCCGCGCCGCCTGGTCAACCGCGCCACCAACCGGGCCAAAGAAGACGCCGCTCCCGCGCCGGAATCTGCGGCTTAGTTACTTCTTCGCGGCGACCTCCGTCACGGCCCCCCAGGTGAACTCGACAAACTTGTAGAGCGAGGATTCCTCCAGCCGCTCAACGTCGCTATGCCAGCTATAGTGCGTCCGATCTTCGTCGGATACCGGCGGATCGATGCCATAGCACTGAAGTCCCTTGGCGCGTAGCTGTGCACAATCGGTGGCGGCGGTCAGCATCACGGGCAGGGTGGTTGAACCGGGATACAGCCGCTTACTCACGGTTTCGAGCGCCCGGAACATCTCATTATCGATGCGCGATGGCGGGGTGGGGACGCGGGCGCCGGTCGAAATCGGCTCGATACGGATTGATGGGTCGCCGATAACCCGGCGCATCTCTTCGGAGAACCTGGCGAGGTCTTCGTCGGGCAGCACTCGCACGTCGATGTTTGCCTCGGCCTCCGACGGGATCACGTTGGTCTGGAAGCCACCCTTGATGACGGTGGGTACTACCGAGGTGCGCAACATCGAATAGTGCTCGGGCTCGTTTTCGGCCAAATAGCGCTGGATTGCTGCGGACTTTCGGGGGTCGGTCAGGCCGTTATAGCGGGCGGCTTTCTCGGGCGGACTAATGGTGGCCAAACGCTCGAAGTATGTGCGGGTGGTATCGTTTAACCGCATCGGAGTCTCCCAGGCGCCGAGCTTTCCAACCGCCGCCGCCAGGTGCACCACCGGGTTATCGACGCGCGGGATCGACCCATGACCCGACGTACCGCCCACAACCAAACGAACCCAGCGCGGCACCTTCTCGGCGGTGGCGACCTGGACCGCCGTCACGTGTCCGTTCTCCAGGCGAGTCCTGCCTCCTTCGTTGAGGGCAAACTCGGCGTCGATTTCGCTAAAGTGCTGATTCACCATGAAATCGATGCCAAGACTGTTGGTTTCCTCCCCGGCCTCGGCCAGGAAAATGACATCGCGGTCGAGCGCCACGCCGCTGCGTTTCAAGAGCAGCATGACCATCAGGTCCGCCGCGAGTTTGTCCTTGTCATCCGATGTGCCCCGCCCCCAGACGTAGCCGTCCTTGAGGACCGCCGCGAACGGATCTACCGGCCACTTGGCACGCTGCACGCCGACCACATCGGTATGGGCCATGAGCAGGATCGGCCGCTTGCTGCCGTTCCCTTTCAGGCGCGCCACCAGGTTGGCTCGCGAGGGTTCGGAGGCAAAAGTTTTGGTGGGGATGCCTTCGGCCTCCAGGACCTTTTTCAAGTAGTCGACCGCCTTGGTTTCATTACCGGGCGGATCAGTGGTGTCGATCTGCACCAGGGCCCGATAGTGCCGCAAGGTTTCGGCGTGCTGCTGGCCCCATTGAATCGCGGGAGTCTGCGCAACCGCGGCCGAGGCCCACAGGATCAGAATGATTTTATTCATCATTTTTTCGCGGCCACTTCCGTAACCGCATTCCAGGTAAACTCCACGAAGTTATAGAGAGACGATTCAAGGAGACGCTCGACATCGCCGTGCGCGCCGTAATTCGCGTTGTCTTCCTCGCTCGAATACGGTCCGATGCCGTAGCTCTGAACACCCTTATTGCGCAGTTGCGCTTTGTCGCTCGCGCCGGTGGACATGGTGGGAAGCACGGTCGACCCGGGATACATTCGCCGGCTGACTTGTTCGAGGACGCGATACATTTCAGTATCGAGGCTGGATGCCGGCGAGGCGGGGCGCGTGGCCGGAAGCGGCACGATCTTTACCGCCGCATCGCCGATGACTTTTTGCATTTCCGCATAGAACCGGGGAATATTCTCATCGGGGAGAGCACGGACATCGAGCGTGGCTTCGGCTTCCGAGGGAATCACGTTAGCTCCTACGCCGGCTTTGAGCATAGTGGGAACCACGGAGGTTCGCAACATGGAATAGCGCCCCGGCTCATGCTCGGCAAGATAGCGCAGAGCGGCGGCAGCGCGCTGCGGGTTCAGCAGACTGTTATAACGGGCCGCACGGTCGGGCGGGCTAATGGTGGCTAACTTCTCGAAATAAGTCCGCGTGGTGTCGTTCAGGCGCATGGGAGGTTCCCACTTACCTACCTTCTCGACGGCGGCCGAGAGGTGAATCAAAGCATTGTCCAGGCGGGGTACCGAACCGTGTCCGGAAGTTCCGTTGGCCACCAGGCGGACGCGGGCCGGGACTTTCTCGGCGGTTGCAATGTTCACTACGTTGACGCGGTTGCCTTGCAGGGTGGCGCCGCCGCCTTCGGTGAGAGAAAACTCGGCGTCGATCTCATCGAAGTGGTGATTCACCATGAAATTAATGCCCACGCCGGTGGTGTCGGCTTCTTCGGCGGATTCGGCCAGGAAAATCACATCCCGATCGAGCGGCACGGCGTTCCGCTTCAACAGCAGCATCACCATGAGGTTGGCCGCCAGGATGGGCTTATCGTCGCGGCTGCCGCGGCCCCAGATATAACCGTCTTTCAGGATGGCGCCGAACGGGTCCACCGGCCACTTCGCGCGCTCGACGCCCACGACGTCGGTATGCGCCAGGATCAGAAGCGGACGCTTGCTGCCATTTCCTTTGAGGCGCGCGACCAAGTTGGCGCGCTGCGGATCGAGCGCGAAGGTCTTGGTGGGGATACCCTCTGCTTCCAGTACTTTTTTCAGGTATTCCACAACTTTGGTTTCGTTGCCGGGCGGACTGGTGTCGATTTGTACTAACGACCGGTAGTACTGAAGGATGTCGGGCCTTTGTTTGCTCCAGTCGATGGCGGGCGTCTGGGCAAACACGGCAGAAGCGCAGAGAGCGATCAGGGCAAACTTTTTCAACCAGGTACTCCTGTTTCCGTGCGTTTTTTTCACATATACTTAAGGCAGTTTATGGCTTCGGCTGTCGACCAGCTTTCCGACCAACGGCCCGTGGTAGAGACCCGCCCGATTCCCTGGGTGGCTTTGGCATGGTTCGGTGCGCTGCTTATACTGGCTTACTTCCCCGTATTATTGCATTTGGTGGAGCAATGGAGCACGGATGAGGACGTCGGCCACGGCTTCTTCGTGCTTCCGGTGGCCGCGTTTATCGTGTGGCAGCGGCGCGAGCAGATACTGGCTGTGCGGTACAAGCCCGCCTGGTGGGGCTTAGGCGTGATGGCGTGGGCGGCGGTCCAAGGCTACGTGGGCATGCTGGGGGTGGAACTGTTTTTGCAGCGAACTTCGTTCCTGATTGCCTTGGTGGGGTTGCTGCTGGTAGTGGGTGGGACACGGCTGGTGCGCGAGTTGGCGTTTCCCCTGCTGCTTCTGCCTTTCATGATTCCGATCCCGGCGGTGATTTACAACCAGATCACTTTTCCGCTTCAGTTATTCGCGAGCCAGGTGGCCGAATTTAACTTGGGCCTGATCGGAATACCGGTCCTGCGTGACGGCAATATCCTGGAATTGGCGAGCCAGAAGCTATCGGTGGTGGAGGCATGCAGCGGAATTCGGAGTCTGCTTTCGCTTTCCTTCTTGTCGCTAGTCTACGCTTATTTCTTTGATAAGAGAGTATGGATGCGCTGGGTTCTGTTCGCCGCAACCATTCCGGTGGCGATCGTGGCAAATGCGGGACGGGTTACCATCACTGGAATCCTGAGTGAGATCAATCCGGCGCTGGCGCGGGGGTTCTTTCATAGTCTGGAGGGCTGGATCATCTTTCTGATCGCTCTGGTTCTACTAGGCGGGCTTCACCTGCTGATCAATCGTTTCACCACAAGGCATCCCCGGGAGGCTACCGTTGCTTAAGTTTTTGAAATCGCCGGCGATGCTGGCGGCCACTGGCCTGATCGTTTTGCAGGGAGCGATGATCCATAGCGCGGTTCGCCCGGAGGCGATTCCGGTCGGGCGCTCTCTCTCCCTGCTGCCGTCCACGTTGGGCTCCTGGAAGCTGGCGCAGGAAGGCGTGGTTGACCAGGAGACGCGCGACATATTGAAGGCCGACGATCTATTAAATCGATTTTACGTGTCCAACGCCGGGACGGGGGACGCCGCGGGCGCCAATCTGTTCGTGGCGGCATTCCGCTCGCAACGCAACGGGAAAGCTCCTCATTCGCCCAAGAACTGTCTTCCCGGCAGCGGCTGGACGCCGCTCAATTCGGGCATCATATCGGTGGATGTGGGGAGGGCGGAGCCGATCCGGGTAAACCGCTACATAGTCGCTCATGGGGATGACCGCAGTCTGGTGCTCTATTGGTACCAATCGCGCGACCGCGCCATCGCCAGCGAGTACAAAGCGAAGTTCTGGGTAGTCGTGGACGCCATGCGTCTGAATCGCACCGACACGGCGCTGGTGCGGGTGGTGGTTCCAATTGTGAATCGCGACGAAGACGCTGCCACGAAATCGGCCACCAACTTTGTGCGGTCGTTCTACGGAACGTTGCGCGAATACCTGCCATCCTAGACTGCGGTCTGAGATGTATTTTCAGCAATTTTATCTGACTTGTCTGTCGCACGCTTCTTATGTGCTGGGCGCGGAGGGTGTGGCATGCGTAGTCGACCCGCAGCGCGACGTATCCATTTATATAGATGAGGCGCGGGCGCAGGGGCTCAAAATCGAGCACATCATCGAGACGCACCTGCACGCTGATTTTGTGAGCGGCCACGTTGAGCTGGCAGCCAAGACGGGTGCGAAAATTTATCTGGGCGCGGCCGCCAATTCGCCAATCGATCACGTGGCGGTGCACGATGGCGACGAAATTCGCTTCGGACGCGTAATTCTGCGGTTCCTCGAAACTCCCGGCCACACGGTCGAAAGCGTCTCGGTGGCAGTGACGGACCTGGATCGCGGCGAAAAACCCTGGGCCGTGCTGACAGGCGATACGCTGTTCATCGGCGACGTGGGACGTCCCGACTTGTCGCGCGATAAAACGCCTCAGGAATTGGCCGGAATGCTGTACGACAGCTTGCACCAAAAACTGGTGCCGCTCGGCGACGACGTGGAGGTGTATCCGGCGCACGGAGCGGGCTCGCTCTGCGGGAAACAAATGCGGCCCGAGCGGCAGTCGACCATCGGCAAGGAGCGTGCGCTCAATTATGCACTGCGGGCTCCGAACAAACCAGAATTCGTGCGGCTGCTCACTGCCGAGATGCCGGACCGCCCGGCGTACTTCGCGCAGGACGCCGAAATCAACCGCACCGGCGCAATCCCGCTGGAATTTCTGCTTACGCTAGAGGCTTTGACCTCGGATCAGGTTCTCGAGCGCCAGCAGGCCGGCGATATTATCCTGGACACTCGCCCCGCCATGCAGTTCGGGAGCGGCCACGTTCCTGGCGCCGTTAATATTCCGCTCGCCGGGCAGTTTGCGGGATCAGCCGGAGCGCTACTCGGGCTGGAACACGACATTATCCTGGTGGCCGAAGACCAGCCCGCCGTAGAAGAATCGCGGACGCGCCTGGCGCGGGTGGGATTTGAGCGCGTGGCCGGATACCTGGAGGGCGGGATGACGCGATGGGCAGGCGACCAGAAACCCACCGCGCAGATTATGCAAATATCGGCGGCGGAACTGGATCGCGAGTTGTCTGAAGAGCCGGGTTCGATCCAGATCGTGGACGTTCGCCGCAAGCCCGAATGGGACCAGGCCCACATTCCGGGCGCGCTGCACAAGCCGCTCGATCGAGTGACCCAAATGCTGGGTGATCTGGACCGGTCAAAACCCATCGTCGTACATTGCAAGGGCGGCTACCGCAGCGGGATCGCATGCAGCCTGATTCAGCGCGCCGGTTTTGAAAACGTCACGAATTTGATCGGTGGGCTGGACGCATGGCAGGCTACCGGATTGGCGGTCAGCGCGTAGCTAGCCTTTACTGGCGGCTTTCGCCGAAGTCGCGACACCCGCGCGGCGGAGCTTGCGCTGCTGCCGTTGCCAGGCCAGCAATTCGCGGCGGCGGCGAGATTTTACATGGCTATCCACGCTGCCCCAGAACTTGCGGAAATAGTCGGCGGCCGAAACCAGCGCGAATAGGACCACGGCCCACATGGCGATCAGCGCCAACTGATTCAGCTGGGGCCAACGGATTCCGGCGATCACCAGCGCGATCGCGACCACTTGCGCCACCATTTTGGTTTTGCCCAAGTCGCTGGCTTCGATGGTGTAACCGCCCGCGGCGGCAATCGAACGCAATCCCGAGACTGCAAATTCACGCCCGATAATGAGGATGACCATCCACGCCGGAACGCGGTGAATGTCGACCAGCGAAACCAGCGCGGCGGAAATCAATAGTTTATCCGCGATGGGATCGAGCAAGGTCCCCACTGTGGTGATTTGTCCCCAGCGGCGAGCCAGGTAGCCGTCAAGCAGGTCAGTGGCGGCGGCCGCCAGAAAAATAAGCAGGGCAAAGGTATCGCGCGTGATCGCCAGCGGACCCGTGAGGGCGGCTAGATAGGGTTCGACGAACCCTCCCCCGAGCAGCGCTGCCACCAGCAGCGGGACGAAGAAAATCCGCAGGAGCGTAAGCAGATTCGGCCCGTTCATGGGTTGCTTTTCATAATAGCCTACGCCACCAGATATTTTGACAGTCGGCGGCGGATGGATTCGGGTGTCTCCGCCTGGATCACGCAGTCCTCGCCCGAGTAGCGGGTGGAGATCACTCGCGCGCGTTCGTGCAATGTATGAATTGGTCCGCCTTCGCCCGCGGGGATACGGAAGGTGCACTCGGTTACGGTATCCAGCGCCAAGGTCTCGTCGATTTTCTTAAGCAACGCCTCAAAGCCCGCGCCGGTTCGCGCGGAGATGGCTACGGCTCCGGCGGGCTGGTGGTTGGGGTCCTCTAGAATACGGCGGGCGAGCGATTGGGCGTCGGGCTCGCCGGGAATTTGATCGATTTTATTCAGCACCAGAATCTGCAGGGTGGTGTCGGCGCCGATTTCCTGGAGCGTGGACATCACGTGAGCGGTGTGCTCGGCCGCCTCGGGCGAGCTGGCGTCGACTACATGCAGCAGCAGTTCCGCTTCGATCACTTCTTCGAGTGTCGCGCGGAAGGCTTTCACGAGAGTGGTGGGCAGATTGCGGATGAAGCCCACGGTGTCGCTTACCAGCACGCGGCGGCGCGAGGGCAGCGTGATATGCCGCACGGTAGGATCGAGCGTGGCGAACATCTTGGCGTCGGCGAGCACCTCGGCGCCGGTGAGCCGATTAAACAACGACGACTTACCGGCGTTGGTATAGCCAACCAGCGCGATGGTAGCGAGCGGAACCGCCTGCCGCTGCAGGCGCTGCGTGGTGCGCCCGCCGCGCACCCGTTCGAGTCCGCGTTCGATCGCGTGGATGCGCTGGTGGATGCGGCGGCGATCGGTTTCGAGTTTAGTTTCGCCGGGGCCGCGCGAGCCGATGCCGGCGCCCAACCTGGACATTGCCGCTCCGTGGCCGGTCAAGCGCGGCAACAGATAATTTAACTGCGCCAGCTCCACCTGCAACTGGCCTTCCCGGGTTCGCGCGCGGCGCGCGAAGATGTCGAGGATCAGCTGCGTACGGTCGAGCACCTTTATGTCGAGCGCCTTTTCCAGATTGCGCTGCTGGGTAGGCGTCAACTCACGGTCGAAGATCACCACGTCCGCTTCGTGCAGGTGGATCAGCGCCTTGAGTTCTTCCACCTTGCCGGAGCCGATTTGGGTGGCCGCATCCACCTTGGGGCGCGATTGAATCTGGCTCTCGGCGACGCGCGCTCCCGCCGTGGCGGCTAGCGATGCCAGCTCCGCAATGGAATCTTCTGCGTTAGACTGAGCGGATTCGCCGCCCGCTGACTTTCGCTGCGCGCCCCGACCGGTGAGATTCAGGCCCACCAGGATCGCAACTTCTGCTTCGGCTGACAAAGGCTTGATTCTAGTGGTGTTCTTCGACGACGGGAGCGCCGGGCGCTACGTGGGCGCCCACTGTGGCGACATTCGACTGTGGCCCCGAATGATACGGCCGGGAAACCACCACAGTGGAAATCGCGTGCTTGAATATCAACTGTTCTTGACTATTGGTTTCAAGTACCACCGAGTACTTATCGAAGCTCTTAATCCGGCCGGAAAGCTTCACGCCGCTCATCAGGTAAATCGTCAAAAACGTTTTGTCTTTGCGCGCATTGTTTAGAAATGCTTCTTGTATGTTCTGCGCTTGCTTTTCCATGGAAAGATCCTCGCATCGAATGCCTCACGGGATCCCGGTTATCACCCCGGGCCAAAATGTTTCCGTGCTCTACATCATATCGTAATGCAGACTTCACCTATTTCGTAGCGTATTGTGCGATCGGTGGTCCCGTATCCTAAAGTCAGGTGACTTTCGATTCGCTCGTTGGTGCGGGCGGGCCATCTTCAGGATGAAGCGCAAGACCGGCATTGACGCCTACATTCGGGAAGTCACGCAAGGTAGGCTCCTATGAATGTCGTCATCACGGGCGGATCGGGCTTTGTGGGGCGCGCCGTGGCGGAGCGTCTGCGGGCCGCCGGGCACAGGGTCGCGGCAGTATCGCTGCGGAACCCTCCCGGCCCTGAAGTCTTTGCGGAGTGCCAGGGAGTGGTGCACCTGGCGGGCGAACCAGTAGCCCAGCGCTGGACGGCGGGGGCGCGGGAACGCATTCTAAATAGCCGCGTCCAGGGCACGCGCGCACTGATAGCGGCGCTTCGCCAGCATCCGCCGGCAGTGCTGGTGAGCGCCTCCGCGGTCGGCTACTACGGCTCGCGCGGTGACGAGATTCTGACGGAAGACTCGGCGCCCGGGACGGACTTCCTCGGGCAGGTTACCGTGGCCTGGGAGCGGGAAGCCCGGGCGGCCGAAGAGTGGGGCGTGCGCGTGGTTACCCCGCGCATCGGCGTCGTGCTCGGACGCGGCGGCGGCGCGCTCCCCAAGATGGCACTGCCGTTCCGCTTCGGAGTTGGCGGGCGTCTGGGAAGCGGAAAGCAGTGGGTCTCCTGGATCGCATTGGACGATCTGACCTCGCTGATCGAGTTTGCGATTATGAATCCCGCTGTCCGTGGGCCTGTGAATGCTGTCGCTCCGAATCCTGTAACCAACGCCGAGTTCACGCGCGAGCTGGCGGCGGCCCTGCATCGTCCAGCAATCTTTCCGGTCCCGGCACTGGCTCTCAAGCTTCTATTGGGCGAGATGTCGCAGGTGCTGCTCGCGAGCCAGCATGTGATTCCAGAGGCGGCTCTGCGGGCTGGCTTTCAATTCCGCTTTACTGATGTGGGCGAAGCGCTACGGCAAATCCTCGCGCCCTGAAGCAGCGGCATTGGGCTCCCACAACACTTCGGGGACGCCGAGCACGTGGTTCACCCAGCGGCTCCATACGAACATGGCATCGCTCAGGCGATTGAGATACGGAATCGCTTCTGCCGGAACGGATTCTTCGCGCGCCAGTGATGTCAGCAGCCGTTCGGCCCGGCGGCAGACCGTCCGCGTCACGTGCAATTCGGCGTTGAGACGGGTTCCTCCCGGCAGGACGAAGCTGCGCAGCGGTTCAAGGACTGCATTCATGGAGTCGATTTCGCGCTCCAGTTGCGCGATCTCGGCGGGAGTAACGCGCGGCTGGTGGGGATGCACGTCGGCGGGTTGCGTCGCTAGAATCGAGCCAAGGTTGAACAGCTCATGCTGCACGCGGCGCAGGATCGCGGCCAGCGGGGCGAGTCTCGAATCCTGGCCGCAGGAAACCGCCGCCAGACCGATAAAAGCGTTCAGTTCGTCGACGGTACCGTAGGCTTCTATCCGCGCCGCGTGTTTGGGCACTCGCTGGCCGCCCACCAGGCTGGTTTCTCCCCCGTCTCCGCGCTTCGTGTAGATGCGATTCAGCGCGATGCGCGGCTGGTCGAAAGGTTTGTCGGGCACCTATTCATGGGAACACAAAAATAGGGGAAGCGGCCTCCGGGTTCCGCCTCCGCACGTGCATACGGCTAGGGCGGCGAGTCCGGTCCAGTTTCGAATGGTCTTCCACATCGGTTGCTGCTCCTTCATTGGTGTATACGGAGCGCATGCGTTTTTGGATTTGACACACGATCAGGTTGGGCGTAAGGTCACAAGTGAAATGTCTTCCTCCGACCTTCAATATCAGTCTGGATTCGGCAATGAATTCGCTAGCGAAGCCTTGGCGGGCGCTCTGCCTCGAGAGCAAAATTCACCTCAAAAAAATTCATTTGGCTTGTACGGGGAACAGCTCA
>Ga0105240_10003472_pt1 | contig 24451 bp, 17 predicted proteins | sample KBSC54metaG_FD_80426 | JGI IMG/M metagenome (GOLD analysis project Ga0105240, IMG submission 80426) | Corn rhizosphere microbial communities from Kellogg Biological Station, Michigan, USA - KBS C5-4 metaG | ecosystem: Host-associated > Plants > Roots > Rhizosphere > Soil | place: Michigan, USA...
AGCAAGGACAGGGTCAGCCATTTCAGAATGGCGACATACCGGGCGTGTTGGAAATGGAGCTGACATACGAGGCAGAGCGCGGCGAACGCCACCACGTAGACCCATTGCCACAGGGGCAACAGCAGATGCGCGGACTCCGCCATGGCGCCCAGGTCCGCGCCGATGTTCAGGACGTTCGCGACGCACAGCATTCCAACCACGGCCCCCACCAGGCCACGGGGATAATGCCGGCGCATATTGCCGGCCAGGCCCAGGCCGGTGGTGCGGCCGATGCGGGCACTGATCGCCTGGATGGCCACCATCAACGGCCAGGTCAGGACCAACGTCCAACTCAACCCGAATCCAAACTGCGTGCCTGCCTGGGCGTAAGTGGCAATACCACTGGGATCGTCATCGGCGGCACCGGCAATCAGGCCGGGACCTAACAGGCGCCACCAGCGCCGCTGTTGCGACTGTGGGCCGGGGCGGACGATTGCATGCATACTGCCCCGTGGCTCAGGGTTTTGCCGGCGGCAACTCATTGCCACCGCGGGTGTAGGCTGGAGGGCTGTAGAAGTTGAGTGTCTCGAGCGGGACTCGACCGGTGTTGGTGATCTGGTGCTGCTCCCCATGCTCGATCAGCAACAGGGTGCCTTCCGTCAGAGGGTGGCGCCGACCCTTGATGTGGGCCACCCCGCTTCCAGCGACGACGTACAGCCATTGATCGGCGCCGCGGTGACGGTTCTCGGGACCGCCTTCGGACTCCCCGGGAGAGAGAACCATTTCGGCGGCCTGACTGCGGCGATTTCCCAACGCTACGCGAAAGCCCTTGCCAAAGCGCAGCACCTTACGCTTCATCGCTCCCCACTCCTGACATGCTACGGCCTGGGTGGACAATGAGCTTTGGCAGGGGGTTAGCCCATCGGGTGCGTCCCAATGTGCCTGTCAGCAGGCTCCTACGTGACAGAACGGACTCGCCCGAGGTCGAGCCGCAAGGCCACCGGGTGCGCCCCTCCTATCGAAACCTTTTGCCGGGCTAGAGATCGAGCGTCATCTGGGCTCGATTGGCCACCGGAGGACGGAACAGATCCGTCCGAAGGTCATGACGCCCCTCGCCATCCCCGAGCGCGAATTTGCGCTTGGCCAGCTCGAATCGGCGGCGCAACAACTCCGCGAATACGCCGGTGCCGACCATGCGCGTACCGAATTCGGACTGGTAATCCTTACCGCCACGGGATTGATTGATCAAGGACATCACGTGGGCGGCCCGATCCGGGTAGTGCTCGGTGAGCCACTCGCGAAACAGCACTTTGACTTCCAACGGCAGCCGCAGCAGCACATAGCCGGCACTCGTCGCCCCGGCCGCCTTCGCCGCCTCGAGGATATGCTCCAACTCGTGATCGGTGAGCGAGGGAATGACCGGGGCCACCAACACTCCGACCGGGACGCCGGCCGAGGCCAGCGCCTCGATGGTCTTCAGCCGCGCCCGCGGCGCGGCTGTCCGCGGCTCCAACTTCCGCTTGATGTCATCATCCAGTGACGTGACGCTCACCATGACCGACACGAGCCCATCGCGAGCCAGGCTCTGCAGAAGATCCAGGTCGCGCAGAATCAACGTGCTCTTGGTGACGATGGTGACCGGATGCCGGCATTCCGCCAGGACCCCGAGCACACCGCGGCTGACCTGCAACCGCTTTTCGAGCGGCTGCCAGCCATCGGTGTTGATCCCTAAGGCAATGGGCTTGCAAACATAACTGCGCTTGCCGAGTTCCGCGCGCAACAGCTCGACCGCATTGTCCTTGTAGAAAAGCTTCGTCTCGAAGTCCAGGCCGGGCGACAATCCGAGATAGGCGTGCGTCGGCCGGGCGAAGCAGTAGACACACCCGTGGCTGCATCCCCGGTAGGGATTGATCGACTGGTCGAAGCCTACGTCCGGCGAATCGTTGGTCGTGATGACCGTTCTGGCACGGTCAGGCTGTACGATCTCCGGTAACCAGTCCGCGCCCTCCTCCTGGTACCAGCCATCATCGGCTTTTTCCACGGAGGTGGATTCGAAGCGAACGTGCGGGTTGGAAAGAGCTCCTCGGCCTTTGAAGGACTGAGAGCCTAAAAGGCGGCGTGTCATGGCACCATGATACGTGCCCTGCGAGGGAGGGGTAAATCCAGTCTTCGTCGTGAGGCGATACTGTATGAGCTGGCGTCGTGGGCGATGGAGCGTCGCCCTAGTTGGGGCGCGGCTTCAGCGCCTCACGCGCTTGCCGTGCCGCGCTTTGAGAGACGGCGGATGCCGCGTGACCCCAGGTGTTACGTATGTAAGTGGTGACGGCCGCGACCTGAGCATCGTTGAGCTGCCAGCCAAACGCAGGCATCGACGGAGCTGTCGGCTCATCCCCGGTCGCAGCGGTCTGCGCGCCCTGGAACACGACCCGCAGGAGCGACGTCGGCTCGTCAGATTCCACCGCAGGCGAGCGTGCCAGGGATGGAATGAGATAGGGGCTACCTGAGCCGTCCTGCCGGTGACATGCGGAGCAGAGATCCTGGTAGATCGCCTTGCCCGCCTTCATTTGTGGATCATCGGCGGCCAGGACGCTGCCAGATTCTTGCTCACCGACCTCACTCTTCAGGTAAGTCGCAATGGCTGCCAGATCCGCGTCAGTCATCCGGGAGCTCGAGTGCACGACCTCCTCTGCCATCGGTCCGGAGGCGCCCGAATATCGATTGTGACCCTTCTTCAGGTACTCGACGATATCCTCGGTCGACCACTGACCCAGGCCTCGACGCTCGTCGTTGGTGATGTCCGGCGCAAACCAGCCTTGCAACGAATAGCCCTGCAGGGAGTGTCCGTCACGGTCGCCGCCCAGCCGCCCTTTGGGTGTATGACAGGCAGCACAGTGTCCGAGACTCTGAACCAGGTAAGCGCCGCGGTTCCACTGCGGCGATTGGCCGGAATCGGGCTTGAAGTCGCCTGGCTTGAAATAAAGCCAGTCCCAGAAACTCATGAGTCCCCTGATCCTGAACGGAAACGGCAGCCGGTTGACCTCGACCTGGTTATGGATCGGCGTGACTGTGCTCAGATAAGCGCGAATGTCGTCGACATCCTGCCGGGTCATCCTGGTGTAGTACGGGAAAGGCATCGCGGGATACAGGTGCGTGCCATCGGGACGTTTACCCCGCCGCAGCGCATTGTCGAAATCCTGTGCGCTCCAGCCACCGATACCGGTTTGCTGATCGGGTGTGATGTTGGGTGAGGCCACAACGCCAAACGGGGTCTCGATAGGGCGGCCTCCCGCAAACTCGCGTCCGGTGCTGGGATCGGAGTGGCAGGCAACGCAGTCACCCACCGCGGTCAGATACCGGCCGCGCTCGATCTGGGCGGTATCCTGTCCCGATGCCAGGGGATTCGCGGCCGCATTCGTGGACAGTACCAGAGCTCCCATGGCGCACACCATTTTCGTCGCGTACGCCGGTAGCGCCATCCTAGGCATGCAGAGGCTGCCCGGGATTTTTCAGGTACTGATTCCGTATGACATCCGCTGACCAATAGGCCAGCGCGGCAACCGTGCCCGTAGGGTTATATCCCGCATTCTGCGGAAAGGCACTGGCTCCCATGACGAACAGGTTAGGAATGTCCCAACTCTGCAGGTAGCGGTTCAAGGCACTGGTCCGCGGGTCCGTGCCCATCACCGCGCCTCCACACAGGTGCGTGGTCTGGTACTTGGTGATGTCATAGGGGCCCTTGCGATATTCCCTGGCAACTTCCCGGGCCCCCATCGCTTGGAATATTTCCGCGAATTTATCCGTCAGAAAGTGATTCTGCTTGAGCTCATTGTCGTGAAAATCCATGGTGATCCGCACCAGCGGCCGGTTGAGCCGATCGCGATAAGTCGGATCGAGATCCAGGTACACGTCGCGATAGCTGTACATGCTGCCGTGTACGCCGGTGCCGGGCTTGAGCGCACTCAGATAGTTCTCGCGCACTGCCTGTTTCCACTTCGCTCCCCACCGCGCAGTTCCCGGCGGTACGGGCGTCGTCTCGATAGGCCGGCCGTTGGTCTGGACCTGGCCCATGTAGCCTCCACCGACAAACCCGTGCGGGCCATGATCGAAGTTATCTCCATTGAACTCATCGATACACATCCCGATCGAGCCGGAGGCGATGAACGGGTTGAAAACGAATTTCGTGTTGTCGAAGAAGCTGGTGACGTCGGAAATCGTCTGGTGTGTGAAGTTGCGTCCGATGACGCCCTGGTTGGACGCAGGGTCATAGGGCTGGCCGATTCCCGACAGCAACAGCAACTGAACATTGAAAATGGTGTACGCCGCCAGAATGACCATCTCCGCCGGCTGCTCCCATTCAATGCCGCCGCTATCGACGAAGGTCACGCCCGTGGCACGCTTGCCCGTGGAGTCGGTGTTGATCCGCGTCACCTCGCTGTTGTCGCGTGCCTGGAAGTTGGGCTTGCGAACCAGGACCGGCAGAATCGTGGTTTGCGGACTGGCCTTCGAATAGTTGGCGCAACCAAACCATTCACAGAAGCCGCAATAGGTACAAGGGCCGAGGCGGACCCCCAGAGGGTTCCTATAGGCCTGTGACATGTTTCCCGAAGGCTGTGGGAACGGTTTATATCCGAGCCCGGTAGCCGCCTTGGCAAACAATGCATGGCTGAAAGGCTGGACCTGGGCGGGATTGGGATACGGCCGCGATCTCGGCCCCTCGAAAGGATTGCCCCCCTGCTGAATCTCTCCACGCAGGTTCCCCGCGGTACCGGAGGTGCCGCACAGATATTCGAATCGATCGTAATAGGGCTCCAGCTCCTCGTAGGTGACACCCCAGTCCTGAATCGTCATGTCCGGGGGTAGGAAGCGAGCACCGTAACGTTGCGTCAGATGGGTCTTCAATACAAAATCGGACGGCAGAAATCGCCACGTCTCACCGTTCCAGTGCACCCCTCCGCCCCCAACCCCATTGGGTGGCATGAATGCGCCCCAGGTCCGGATGGGCAGCGCGGTATCCGACATCTTGTTGCGAAACGTGAATGTCGTTTGATCCGGTCGCAGGAACAGCTCGTGCCGTATCCGGTAGCGCAACTCGTCCTGGGCGAAGTTAGGCGCATAGTCGGTCGCTGTATCCCGCCAAGGTCCGCGCTCGATGGCCGTGACCTCCAGACCCGCATCCGTCAGCTCGTTGGCCAGAATGCTTCCGGTCCAGCCCAGGCCGATGATGACGACATCCTTCGAAGGTAGTTTGCGTGCCATGGCGACCTCAGCGACCCGGATTCCAGTCCGGCCGCCCCGCGATGCTCACGGGAGGATGGGGATAGCGCTCGTTGTGACGGCTCACCCAGTCGGAGTAGTCGTAACGGGCGCCCGGAAATCCGATCATCTTCCAGGCGCACATGTCATGGTTGCCACCGTAGATGGGATCCGCGAAGAAGCCCTGTTGAACGTCTTTCAGAAGCTGCTCGAAGAAGATCTTACCGTCAACACCCTCCAGCTCGAGCGTACTGCTCTCGAGCCCATGCAGAATCTCGTCCTGCCGGTCCGCCTCGAGCTGAGCAAAGGGTTTGCCTCCGGCTGCCGAGCTACTGTGCCGATCCAGCGCCTCGATGCCTTTGCGGTACATCTCGCGCGGAGTCTGGGCCGATTGCGGCCCCTGTTGCTGGCTTCCCTCGCTGAAGGGTCCGGCGACATAGAGCCCCAGGTGTTGGCCGTACGGCCCTGCCAATTGGCGATCAATAAACACGACACAACCGGCGTCCTGGCCTCCCGGCGTCGCAGGGTCTGGAGGAATGATGCGGTTGGCGATCGCGCCGACCGCGGCGGCTTCAGGGTCGGTGAAGAATGCCCAGGGCCCTTGTTTCACCGGTTGAGGCGCGGCAGCCGAGCCGGGATGCCAAGGTAGCCGACCCGGCACCACCTCGCCCGGTGCCGCCTTTGCGCTGACCAGAAGAGCAGCCGTTCCCGTGAGAAGGTCGCGCCGACGAATTCCGGACATCTTTGTTCGCCCTGTTGGAACCGACATCGGGGTCGTCGCAAGTCCGATTCCCACCAGGGACGGCGAGCGTAAAGTCGCCGTTTCCGCTACACCTGCAGCACCCGCCGCGCCCGAGCTCTCAATCCTGTGAATGCGAGCGCGGTTTGGGCGAAAAGATACCCCCTGGCGGAGAGTTTATTAATGGTGCTCGCGACGCGTCAGCACGTCTTTGTCTTTGCGAAGCGACTCCGCGCTCAGCCAGGGACCCGCCGTCGCTGCACGAAAGCGCGAGATCCCAAGACTCAGCGCCAATATCCCCAACAGCATCACCACACTCCCTACCAGGACGGCGGCCCCCCAAGCTGGCATGACGAAGCTCAGGCCCAGGACTGCCGCACACAGCAGCACCAACAGTCCGGCGAACAGCAGCGCACCGGCGATCACGACCGATGTGGCTCCGACGAGGAGAACGGTCAGGGACTGCGATAACTGCACCGTCGCTAGATGCAGCTCCTGCCTGAACAGCGTGGATAACTGCTCCAGCAGGTTATGCGTCAGTTCCGCAATCGTCGGCGGCTGCATGCCCGGCTGCAGCCCATCCGTCAATGGCGGCGACGCAGTAGGGTGTGTTGATGTAGTCATGGCCGCATCTCTCCACGTGGACGAATCAGCATCCACACGATCGCGAGCAGGCCTGCGGCAACGGTGGCCGTCGCGATGGGAAACGACTGTGCTGTCGTTGTGGCGACCTGCTGGAGATGCGGGCGTAGCAGCTCCATCCGACGTTGAGTCATTCGCATGCCAAGCTCGGCCAATCGTTGGCCGAGCCGAGCTTCGGCTTGCGGGAGAAGGATGCTTTCTTCATCGGCCACGTGATGCAGAACGGCTCCCATCAACGAGTGGACCGTCTCGTCGTAATCGGGGTCGTTGACATTTTTGCCTTGCAGCACCCGAATCAGTGCTCGCATCCGCTCGTGCTCCGGCACACTCTTGTCGAGTATTTCACTGTCGCTGAGGACTTCGCGCATCGCAGGATAGAAGATCTCTTCTTCCAACTGCGCGTGTATCTCCAGGGCCAGGCACACATTCGTCACGACAGCTCGTTTGCGACTCGCGGACATGCCGGGTCGGACGCGCCGAAAAAGCGCGAGCGCGTGCGTGTGATCGATGCGAATCAGGGTGGTGATGTAAGGCGTAACCGAAGCTGTTGCCGCCCGCACAGCACGCCGCCCCAACTGGCGTGCCGAGTCCGTCGCCTCGTGCAAGCGTTGAGACGGAGAAAGCCTCGAATGGAGCGCATGCAGAGTGCCGTCAAGCTCCTCACGGGTGCGATCGATGTCGGCCTCTATCTCCTGGGGACTGTCTTGGGAATGGGGTGAGCTCATGGCGTATATCTCGGTCGCTGACGGGTGCGCCGTCGTGTTAGGTAACGCGGAGTCGCCCTCGCGGGTTCCCGACTGAATAACAACATAACTTAAGTTAGTTTGCACACCAACCAAACACCCGGCCGTGATGGCCGGGCGCAAACGTCGGCTCGGCCCCGGCGGGCCTGCCATGGTGTGCGGCACGGTGCGTCCTCGAGGGAAGGCGGCGTGGATTGAGCCAGGCGTGGCGCCGGCGCGACAGTGGGGCCAGCGCGTTGACAGATATGATCCTATTTATACTATAATATTTGTCGTGGTCGATCGATCAATAAACAATGTCTGATTGACACCATTTTTCAGGGGGAGGGGGAGCGTGAAATCTATCAAGAAGGCGCCCGTCCATGGGACGGGCGCGCTGGCTATCGCGGCAACGATAATGACACCGGCATTTGCAGCCGGCGCAGCGGCCGACGATACCGATGCATTGCAGGAAGTCGTCGTCACGGGAGTGCGCGAAGCGCTGCGTGACTCGATCTCCACCAAGCGAAATTCCGACGAGATCGGCGACAACATTTCAACGAAGGACATCGGACAGCTTCCCGATGTCACGATCGCCGAGGAGCTGAATCGGCTTCCCGGTGTCAACACCACGCGCGACCGCGGCAACGCCAGCCAGGCTTCCGTGCGCGGACTGGGACCTCGCCTCGTACTCGGCCTGGTGGATGGCCGCGAAGTGGCCTCTTCCGAGCCTTCGCAGGATCTGCGCTGGGAGATTTATCCTTCCGAGTTGTTATCGGGAGCTCAGGTCTACAAAACACAGGACGCCTCACTCGTCGCCGGTGGTATTGCGGCCACCGTGGATATCCGCACGCTCTCGCCGCTCGACTACCATGGGCCCGAGTTCAGCTTCCGCGGCGGCCCGACCTACAACGACGAGTCCAAGGGGTTGCCGAACTACAGCGGCGTGGGTTACCGCACCAGCGGCGGCTGGGTGAGGCACATCAACGACGCTGTCGCGTTTTCGCTCGCCGCGAGCGTGCAGCGCGAGAAGAACGGCTTTCCCGACTTTCGCACCTGGGGTTGGAATACGCCGATCAACTCCGGCGCTACGCCGGCCAACCTGAAGGGCAACACAGGCGACTTGAACGGCGACGGCGTTGTCGACAATACCACCTGGGGCCTCAATACCGAGGTGAAGGAAGTCACCCAGGACCGCTATGCGCTCGCAGGCGCCCTCGCCTGGAACGCCGGCGATGATGTCAGCGTGAAGCTCGATACCTTGTGGTCGCAATACCATATCAAGGAAAACCAGTTCCAGACCTGGTATGGCAACAACATCACCGGCAACTGGGACAACGGCAACTCGAGCGCCTACACCGGCCCGGGCGACTCGTACCAGATCGTCAACGGCACCGTGGTCGCCGCCAACATGAATGGCGCTTACCCCGACGACCAGAATGTCATCGCCCGCTACAACGAGCGTCATACCCTGATCGCCACCGGCCTCAACGTCGACTGGAAGCCCGGCGAGTGGGACAACCAGGCCGACCTGTCCTTCTCCGAGGCCTGGCGGCACAACGCATGGCAGGCGATTTACATGGCGAACGTGTACCCGCCGAACCTGGTGTTCAACGTCGCGGACGGACAGGTTCCGTATGCCGCGACACCCGGATTCGATCCGGCCGCGCCGTCCATCCAATCAGTGGCTCAAGGAATCGAAACCGGTCCCGAGGTCACCCGCGACCGCCTTGCTGCCCTCGCCCTGAGCGCCGGAAGAAAGATGGATTACGGGATCCTATCCGGCGTCAAATTCGGCGCCCGATTCTCGGACCGCAAGAAGACCCACACCAACAGTGGGTGGACCAACAATCCTACCGGCGTCTCACTCGCGAACGCCGGGCTGTCCGAGTTCTCCGCGCCCAGCTTCACCGCTCCTCGAATGCTCTATGCGAACTTCGATACCCTGTGGTCGCTGGTCTACCCGAACGGTGCCCCCGCCGGCACGGACACCACGCTGCAGCGCACACAGGTTACCGAGAAGACCTCCGAGGGCTGGTTCCGCTTGGATTTCACCACATCGATCGGCGACCTGCCGCTCAATGCCGACCTCGGCATGCGGGTGGTTCACGTCAACACCAACAGCTCAGGTTTCCAGAGCATAGGCGGCGTGATCACACCGGTGTCAGTCGGCAACGAGTACACCGATGCTCTGCCCAGCCTGAATGCGACCCTGCACCTGACGGACGCGCAGTTGCTGCGCTTCGGCGCCTCCATCGGCATCTCCCGTCCGCCGCTCGATAGCCTGACGACAGGCTTCTCCTTCAACACGACCGGGAGCCCACTGACCGCCGGCGGCGGCAATCCCAGGCTCGACCCGTTCAAGGCCGACCAGGTCGATCTCTCCTACGAGTGGTACTTCCACGAGGAGTCCTTGTTCTCCATCGCCCCCTACTACAAGGACGTGAAGACCTACATTGGCGCGAGCCAGGTATTCGAAACGTTCAACACAACGCAGTACCTGTTCACCTCGGAATACAACACCAAGGGTGGTGAGATCGCCGGCGTGGAGGCGACCTTCCAGACGCGCTTCTTCTTCCTGCCGGGATTCCTGCAGGATTTCGGCATCTATGCCAACCATGCCTACGCGGAGTCCAACATCCACGAGGCGGCGCCGTCGCCGACACTGGGGGGCAACCCCTACCCGATGGTCGGCTTGGCACGCGGGACTTCGGAGCTCGACCTGTTCTACAACAAGGGGGGCTTCGAATCGCGCGTGGCGGTCAAGCACCACACGCCGTTCACCGTGGCACCGACCTGGGTCGGCACGACGCTCAAGATGTTGGAGGCGGAAACCACGCTGGATGCGAGCGTGTCGTACACGTTCCTCGAGCATTACACCGTGCGGCTGCAGGGGCATAACCTGACCAACGAGCGGGCGCGCTTCGATGTGGACAACAATCCGCAGAACCTGGCGAATGATGGTGGGTACCAGGTCTACGGGCGGTCGTACTTGTTCGATGTTGGAGTGCGGTTCTGAGAAGCCCCCGGGGCGCGGCAGCGCGCCCCCACTGGGCCTGGCAGGGCCACGACGGCCGGTCCTTGGAGTCGACGCAATACGGCAGCCATGCTGTAGTCCTCTCAGTGGGTCATAGGCCACTCGAGCGCCGTTTCCGCACTCACGCTGGCGGGGCCCTGTAACTTCACACTCAGGTGATATCGCTCGGCGGGTGTGTCGGACGGAAGCACGCCGGTCACTGATACCGCCTGGGTCAGTTCCGGCAGGGGTTTGGTCCCGCTGGCGAGGGCTCGCCCCTTCTCATCGACGACCTGCCAGGTCAGCTCGGCATCGCGCAGTGAATAGAAAGGCAGATCGCGCTCGGTGTTGGGCGTGATAGCAATGGAGAAGCCCTCCGGGCGCCGACCGGCGGTACCGGTCCATTGCGCCGTCAGCCGCGCGGGGCTGCTCACCTCTTTCCACACAGCGTACGAGGGCCTGCGCTGCCGATTCTCATCGACCAATCCGTGGTCCACGTAGCCTTCGACCTCACCCGGCCAGAGATTGCGTGGGGATTTGTAGTCCTGGTAGCACCATAACATCACTCCACCGATCCAGTCGCGTGCGGCAAGCTCGGGCAACTGCTCGCGGATGACGGTGATGCGTGCGCGATCGGCGTCCGCGGAATTCCCGGCAAACACTCCGGCGTAGCCCATTTCGGAAATGATCACCATCTTGTCGGGATACAGGCGGTTGACGGTGTCGAGCGCCGGCTTCAGGCCCTCCGCCGGGCCGTGCCAGGAGCCGAAGTACTCGTTCATCATCACAAAATCCGCCTCGTTCGCGGCGGACTGCTCCGGGCGCTCGAGCTTGTAGAGGGCATCATCGGCAAAGCTGACCGGACGGCCCGGGTCGAGCTCGCGGATCAAGGCGCGGAGCGCACGAAAGTAGGCAATGCCCCCCGGGGTTGCCATAGCGCTCTCGTTCGCCACACTCCAGGCAAAAATGCTGGGATGATTGCCGGCCTCCTCGATCATCTCGCGCATCTGTTGCCGGGCGAGCTCGATCACCCGCGGGTCCGACAACTGCGCCTCGCTGAATTGCCACACGGGAATTTCGGGGATCAGCAGGATCCCATGCCGGTCGGCGTAGTCCAACACCAACGGATTCTGGGGATAGTGCACCGGGCGCGACAAAGTCGTGTGCAGGGCTTTCATATCGTCATAGTCATGCCGAATGGTCCCCGGTGTCTCGGCCAGCCCTTCCCAAGGCGAGTCCTCGTGTCGGGCCATGCCGGTCAGGCGAACCCGCGCACCATTCAACAGCAGGTGGCGCGCACGAATCTCCACTGTCCGTACGCCGAAAGTCTCATCGTGCTGGTCCAGAACGCGGGCCCGCGGTCCCTGCAACTCCACTCGCATGCGGTAGAGGCTCGCATGATCGAGGTCCCAGAGCTGCGGGTGAGCGAGATCGAGCGTCACTTCGACGCTGCTCTGGCCCTGGGCGAGGGTGAGGCTTTGTACCTGCTGCGCCGCCTGTTGATTGTCCGGACCGAATGCGGTGACACGCACAACCACGGGTGTTGAGTGTGTGAGTGCGCTACCGAGATAGATCCGATCGTGCACACGCGCGGCTGCGTCGCTCTGCTCCGTGCGGATGCTCTGCCGGCGGACCCAGGCCGGGCCGCTGTTCGTCAACCATACGTCTCGAACCAGCCCGCCGTAAGTCCACCAGTCGTAGGAAGCATCGGGCCCCCCGCGCGCCGCGATCCCAGGAACGGTCACCATCCCTGCACGGTTATCCAGCCGGACGACGAGTGTGTTGATCGCGCGCAGGTGTGGCGTGATGTCGAATGAATAGGCGGTGAAGCCGCCCTCGTGGCTACCGAGCTCCACACCGTTCAGCCAGACGTGAGCCTTGTAGAACGTTGCGCCGAAATGTAATTCGACATGCGCGCCGGAAAAAGCCGCTGACCGAGCGCTAGCGAGGAAATCCCGCGATAGTAGGGACGGCGGCCGCTCGAACTGGCGAAAATACCAGGCGACACCGTGGTAATCGTGCAGCTTGGCCGTATTCCAGGTATGCGGGACGTTGATCGATTCCGTACCCCCGGGGATGGTGGACTTCCACCCGGAGCTCTCGCCGCGCTCATCGGGGTCGGCGCGGAACTGCCAGTCCCGATTCAGGTCAATCCGGGTCGCGGCAGGAACGGGCATCGCGAGCAGCAACATCCAACTCGCTGCGAGCGCCAGTGACCATTTGCATAGTAGTCCTTTCGATGTCATCGCAATCACGCGGCAGAGTCCCTCACGGGCAGCCGCGTCCCCCTTGCAATTTTTGATGCATTAATCTCATTTATAATATAATATTGGCTGTCACCGTCACAAGAGCCTGCGCTTGACCACGGACAAGAAGAAACCCCTGCGTAGCAGCAGGAGCTACGGCCCGCGCGACAAAGACGGCTTCATCCACCGCAGTTGGATGAAGAGTCAGGGCTTTCCCCCGGATGTCTTCGACGGACGCCCGGTCATCGGCATTTGCAACACCTGGTCCGAATTGACACCGTGTAACTCCGGCCTGCGTGACGTGGCTGACTACGTCAAGCGCGGCGTGTGGGAAGCGGGCGGGCTGCCGGTAGAGTTTCCGGCCATGTCGCTCGGGGAAACCCAGATGCGGCCGACCGCGATGTTGTTTCGCAACCTGCTGGCCATGGAGGTGGAGGAATCCATCCGTGGCAACCCGATCGATGCCGTGGTACTGCTGGGAGGCTGCGACAAGACGACTCCAGGGCAGTTGATGGGCGCGGCCAGCGTGGACCTCCCGACACTGGTGGTCTCCAGCGGCCCGATGCTCAACGGCAAGTACCGTGGACGCGACATTGGCTCGGGAACCGACGTGTGGAAGTTCAGCGAGGCGGTCCGGGGAGGATCGATGTCGTTGAATGAATTCATGGCGGCGGAGGCAGGCATGTCGCGCACGCCCGGGACCTGCATGACCATGGGCACGGCCTCGACCATGGCGAGCCTGATCGAGGCGATGGGAATTGCCCTGCCCTTCAACGCAACCGCTCCGGCGGTGGAAGCGACCCGCCGGCGGATCGGTCACGAGAGCGGGCGCTTGATTGTCCAGATGGCCCGCTCGGATCTGCGACTGTCGCGCATCCTGACACGCAAGGCCTTCGAGAATGCGATCCGGACGCTCGCGGCCATCGGTGGCTCGACCAACGCGGTGCTGCACCTGTTGGCCGTCGCGGGCCGGCTCGGCGTGCCGCTGGAGCTGGGGGATTTCGACGAGCTGACCGCTTCAGTCCCGCTGTTGGTGGATCTGCAACCTTCCGGACGGTTCCTGATGGAGGATCTGCACTACGCCGGCGGCTTGCCGGCGGTACTGAAGGAGCTGGCGCCGCTGTTACATACGGACGCCGCAACCATTTCAGGGCAGACGTTGGGCGAGATTTTCGCGGGCGCCGAGTGTCACGATCGTGAGGTCATCCGGACACTCGCGGAGCCGGCGAAGCCTGCTTCGGGGATCTGGGTGTTGCGCGGCAATCTCTGTCCGAACGGGGCCGTGATCAAGCCCAGCGCGGCCAGTCCCCGCCTGTTTTCCCACCGCGGACGCGCCGTGGTGTTCGAATCGATCGAGGATCTGCGCCAGCGGATCGACGACCCGGAGCTGGTCGTGGATGAGAATTCGGTGTTGGTGTTGAAGGGCTGTGGTCCGCGGGGCTACCCGGGCATGCCCGAAGTCGGCAACATGCCTCTGCCACGCAAGCTGCTGGAGCGCGGGGTCCAGGACATGATCCGCATCTCGGATGCGCGCATGAGCGGGACCGCCTTCGGAACGGTTGTGTTGCATGTCGCGCCCGAGGCGGAAGCCGGCGGACCGCTCGCGCTGGTGCGCGACGGTGATGAGATCTCCCTCGACGGGCCGGGGCGCCGGCTGGAGCTGCTGGTCCCGGACGAGGAGCTCGCGCGGCGCGCGGCGCAGTGGCAGCGAACCCGGCCCCCCCAAAAGTACTCGCGCGGCTACTACCGACTGTATATTGAGCACGTCACCCAGGCCGATCGCGGCTGTGACCTGGACTTCCTGGTGGGATCCAGCGGCAACACGGTGGAAAGGGAATCACACTGATGGGTGGAGCGCGGTTTATCGCCGGAGACTGGGGTACGACTCACCTGCGGCTCTTTCTGTGCGATGGCGAGGGCACGGCGCTCGATCAGCGCAACGGACCGGGGGCGGCGGAGTCCACCGGGCGCTTTGCCACCGTATTTGCCTCTCTGACGGCTGACTGGGACTCGGAGCACGGCCCCCTGCCGGTGACTCTGTGCGGCATGGTGGGCTCCAGCTTCGGCTGGGTGCAGGCTCCGTATGTCCCCTGCCCGGCCCGGTCGCAGCAGATCGCCGCTGCCTGCACGACGATCGAGGGGCGCATTTACGTCCTTCCAGGCCTGTCGTGTCAGAATCGATTCGGCGCCCCGGATGTGTTGCGCGGCGAGGAAACCCAACTTCTGGGCGTCCTGGGCCGGCTCGAGCCACGGCAGCTCGTTTGTCTTCCCGGCACACACACCAAGTGGGCGGTGGTGGAGGAAGGCGAGATCCGTGATTTCTTCACGGCTCCGACCGGTGAATTGTTTGCCGTGTTACGCGAGCACAGCGTGCTCGCTCGGCCGCCACAGGGCGGTGACGCCGCGATCGAGGCGCAGGCATTCAACCGGGGAGTGGCCAGCGTCGTCGCGCAACCCGACGCACAGATCCTGCATCGTTTGTTCGAGTGCCGCAGTCGGACACTCAGCGGCGATCTGCCGGCGACCGCCGCGGCGGCGTACCTGTCCGGCCTGTTGATTGCGAGCGACGTTCACGGAGCGCGGCGCGCATTGGCGCGCGCTTTCGTGCCGGGCACGGTTGTGTTGGTTGGCGCGCCTCGACTGACACAACTCTATGCGAGCGCCTGTGCCGCCCTGGGCCTGCATACGGACCAGGTCGATGGCGCCACGGCATCGCTTGCGGGACTCACTGAAATCTATCATCGACTGTCGTAGGGGGTATGACAGATGTCTTCGGGCTCATCCGCGCCTGGCGCGGCTTTGGTTGCGATTCTGCGCGGGGTGACTCCCGAGCGGGTCGTGGAGATCGGCGATGTCCTGTACGCAGCCGGTTTTCGGATGATCGAGGTCCCTCTCAATTCTCCCGATCCCTTCACCAGCATCGCCGCCCTGGCAGGCCGCAGCCGACCCGATTGGATGATCGGCGCCGGCACCGTGTTGAATGTCGCTGACGTGCGGCGGACGCAGGCCGCCGGCGGCAAGCTGATCGTGGCTCCCAACAGCGATCCGGAAGTCATCCGCTGTGCCGTGGAACTCGGAATGCGGGTCATGCCGGGGTTCGCAACAGCGACGGAAGCCTTTCAGGCCATTCAGGCCGGTGCGCAGGATCTGAAGTTGTTCCCGGCCTCCACCTACGGACCGCGGCACCTGCAGTCGCTGCGCGCCGTGCTGCCGTCATCCGTGCGCGTATTCCCGGTCGGCGGCGTCGGCGTCAGTGACATCGCCGGCTGGTTGGCCGCGGGAGCCGCGGGTTTTGGTTTGGGGTCGGAACTGTTCCGGCCCGAATTTGGATTGCAGGATATCAGTCAACGAGCGGCCGACCTGGTACGAGCCGTGCGCGAGGTGCGCCCATGACCCTGTCCACTGTCGATACCGCGATCGTCGGCGGCTACGCGCTGTTCATTTTCGTGCTGGCGCAATGGGTGTCGCGCGAGAAGGACTCGCATCAGAAGAACGCGCAGGACTATTTTCTGGCCAGCCGCGCCCTGCCCTGGTGGGCGATCGGCACCTCCCTGATTGCGGCCAACATTTCCGCCGAGCAGATCATCGGCATGTCGGGGTCGGGCTATGTGATCGGGCTGGGCATCGCCTCGTACGAGTGGATGGCAGCGCTCACCCTGGTCATTGTGGGCAAGTATTTCCTGCCTATTTTCCTCAAAAACAGCATCTACACCATGCCGGAGTTCCTGGAGCGTCGCTTCGGTCCCACGGTGCGGACCGTGATGGCCGTTTTCTGGCTCGGCGTCTATGTGTTCGTCAACCTCACCTCCATTCTCTGGTTGGGAGCCACAGCCGTGCACACCGTCGCCGGAGTCGACCTGCAGACCGCGCTCGTCGGGCTCGGCCTGTTCGCCGGTGCTTACGCGCTGTACGGCGGACTCAAGGCCGTGGCGCTGACGGACATCGTGCAGGTCTCACTGCTGGTGCTGGGGGGACTCATCATCAGCGGCCTCGCGCTCGAGAAGATCGGCGCCGGGGCGGGCATGCTCGCCGGCTTCCACACTCTGGTCACCCGTTTCCCGGACCGGTTCACCATGATCCTCTCGCCCGACAATCCCAACTACAAGGATCTGCCGGGCCTGTCGGTGCTGGTGGGAGGCTTGTGGGTGATGAACGTCTCCTACTGGGGCTTCAACCAATACATCATTCAACGGGCGCTCGCGGCCAAGAACATCCGCGCGGCCCAGCAAGGCATTCTGCTCGCCGCCTTCCTCAAGCTGTTGATGCCGGCCATCATCGTGTTGCCCGGTATCGCGGCCATAGCGCTCGCCCCGCACCTCGCGCGCCCGGACGAGGCGTATCCTCACCTGATGGCATTGTTGCCCACCGGGTTGTTGGGCCTGGTGTTCGCCGCGCTGATTGCAGCGATCGTTGCCTCGATGGGCTCGAAGATCAACTCCATCGCGACGATTTTCACCATGGATGTCTATCGGCACCTGCGCCCCGAGTCCTCGCAGCAGCACCTGGTGCGGGTCGGGCGCTGCACGGCCGCACTGGCCCTGATCATCGCGATCATGACGGCGCAACCCTTGCTGGGCCACTTCGACCAGGCTTTCCAGTACATCCAGGAATTCACCGGCTTCTTCACTCCGGGCATCTGCGTGATCTTTCTACTCGGCATGTTCTGGGAACGTTGCACGGCCGGGGGTGCCCTGGCGGCTGCTGTCTCCTCGGCGCTGCTGTCGTTGGTGTTGAAATGGACGTGGCCGTCACTGCCGTTCATGGACCGTGTTGGCGTAGTGTTCGTGGCGTGCTTAGGCATTGCGATCGTGCTGTCGCTAGTGCAAAGGCGGCGCGAGCAGGTGCTGAAAGTGGAAATCCGGCAGATCGACTATTCGACCAGTGCGGGCTTCAACCTGGCCGCCCTGGCCATCGCCGTCATTCTGGTCGGGATCTACTGGACCTGGTGGTGAGCGTGGCGACGTTTTCTTATATCGTGTAGGCACAGGGCCTACCTGAACCCGAGTACCGCGGATGACAACCCCCGTCAGAGGCCAGAACTTCACCCACCAGATCGCCAACAGCCTGGGCGTTGCGATCGTCACCGGTGTCTATTCGGCCGACAACCCGATTCCCATCGAAGCCGAGCTGTGCGCGCGGTTCAAAGCGAGTCGCTCGATTGTGCGCGAGGCGGTCAAAATGCTGACCGCCAAGGGCCTGGTGGCCTCGCGGCCGCGCATCGGAACGCGGGTGGAGCCGGAAGCGCACTGGAACATGCTGGACCCGGACGTGCTGGGCTGGCTGCTCGAGCGCAAGTTCTCCCCGGCCCTGCTGATGGAATTCACCGAATTCCGGCTGTCCGTAGAGCCGGGTGCAGCCGTCCTCGCGGCCCGGATGGCAGGGCCTGCCGAAAAGGCCGCCCTGGTGCAGGCCATCGCGCGGATGCAGGCCGCCGACGACGGAGACGATGACGTGCTCGATTCGGACATCGCCTTCCATGTCGCCGTACTGCGCGCGAGCCGCAACCGGTTTTATGCGCAACTGACCGGATTCATTGCCACGGCGCTGCGGATCAGTATCCGCACCACGAATCGCTACAAGGGCGTGCACGCCAACGTAGGCGACCACAAGAAAGTATCCGATGCCATCATTGCGGGCCGGGCTACCGCGGCCGGCGATGCCATGCGCAAGATCATCCAGGAAGTCATGGATCTCATTCACAGCCGGGAGGAGCTGCAGGTAGGACGCCGGGCGGCGGCCAACTCCGGCAGATGAGCCGCATCAAGCTGGCCATCGTCGGCCTCGGCAAGATCGCCCGACACCAGCACATTCCAGCCTGCGCCGCCGGCGATGAGTTCGAGCTGGTGGCGGTCGCCAGCCCCGACAGCAGCCTGGAGGTCGTGCGCAGCTTTCCTTCGATCGCGGAATTACTGGATGCCGTCCCCGAGGTCATGGCGGTCGCCTTGTGCACGCCACCCCAGGTGCGCTACGAGACCGCCCGCTATGCGCTCGAGCGCGGGCGGCATGTGCTGTTGGAAAAACCGCCGGGTGTCACGGTTGGGGAAATTCAGGACCTCGCTGAGCGCGCCTTGTGCCAGGGAGTCAGCCTGTTTGCCGCATGGCACTGCCGGCACGCGCCGGCCGTCGAACCCGCGCGTGCGTGGCTGGCGAGCCGCAATCTCGAGAGTGTCAGCATCACCTGGAAGGAGGATGTGCGCGTGTGGCATCCCGGCCAGCGGTGGATCTGGCAACCCGGGGGCCTCGGGGTGTTCGACCCGGGAATCAACGCGCTCTCCATCCTCACTCACATTATTCCGGGCGTATACCGGCTGAGCGCGGCTGACCTGTCGTATCCGGCGAACTGCCAGACGCCCATCGCCGCACAGCTTCTGATGATGGGCCCCCGAAGCGTGCCGACCAGCATGACCCTCGATTTTCTGCATGAGGGCGATCCTTGCTGGGACATTGTCGTCGAGACGGACTGTGGCAAGCTGCACCTGTCCCGTGGCGGCACCCAGGTGCACGTGGACGACCAGCGGTTGCCCACACCGGCCTCGAGTGAGTACTCGAGCCTGTATGCGCATTTCGCGAGCCTGGTCCGGGAGAGCAGGCTCGATGTTGATATCGCGCCGCTGCAGGTGGTGGCGGATGCGTTTTTGACGGGGCGGCGGATTGTGGTGGGAGACTTTGTAGGGTAAGCCTATCCGTTGCCAGGCTCCCGCCTACGTTCCTCAAACCAGTTTCCGCCAACTGTGGAACGGTGACGTTCGAAGAGCGTTGCTTTGTGAATGCAGATCGACCCTAAAATTTTTGAGCTCCTGATCGAAACGGTGCGTGACTACGCCGTGTTCGTGTTGGACCCGCAAGGAAATGTCGCGACCTGGAACGCTGGCGCACGCTTGCTCAAGGGATACCAGCCGGAAGAGATCATCGGCAAGCATTTCTCGACCTTCTATACCGAGGAGGCGAAGAAAATGCAGTGGCCCGAGTACGAGCTTCGGATGGCCACACTGGACGGCCGGTTCGAGGACGAAGGCTGGCGAGTTCGCAAGGATGGCTCGCGCTTCTGGGCCAACGTCATCATTACCGCCATGCGGGACGAACACGGCACACTGTTAGGATTTTCTAAAATTACCCGTGACCTGAGCGCACGCCGCCAGGCCGAAGAGCAGTTGCGCCAGAGTGAGGAGCGCTTTCGTCTGCTCGTCGAGGGAGTCGTCGACTACGCGGTGTACATGCTCGATCCGACCGGTCTCATCACGAGTTGGAACACCGGCGCTCAACGTATTCAAGGCTATACTCGCGAAGAGATCGTGGGCAAGCACGTTTCTCACTTTTATACCGCGGACGATGTGAAGGCCGGTCTGCCCTGGCAGGAGCTCGTACGGTTGAGGAGTCAGGGGCACCTGGAAACGGAGGGTTTCCGGGTACGCCAGGATGGCGCCCGTTTCCTGGCCCGGGTTGTATTGAGCTCTCTATATGACTTTGACGGGCGGCTCCAGGGGTTTGCCGTGGTCACCCAGGATCTGACGGCACGCCAGCACGCCCAGACCCTGGAGCGCACTACTCAGCACGTCACCGAGTTCATTGCGGTGTTGGCGCACGAGCTGCGTAATCCTTTGGCACCCATTCGCCACGCCGTCGCGGTGTTGGAAAGTACCGCGGGCAACACCGCCGCGCAAACCCGGATGTACCAGGTCATCGGACGCCAGAGCGGGTACCTGGCAAAAATCGTGGATGATCTGCTCGACATCAACCGGATCACGCGTGGAACCCTGACGCTCCAACGCGAGCCGACTGACCTGGTCGAGGTGGTGCGTGCGGCGACCGAGACGGTGCTGCCGGCAGTCGAGGCCGCAGGGCTGTCCCTGGAAACACGGCTTCCCGAATGCTCACTGTGTTTGAACGGCGATGTCGGCCGGCTGACTCAACTCGTCACCAACCTGTTGACGAATGCCGTACGGTTCACTCCGAGGGGCGGGCGGATCACGGTGAGCGCCGACCGGCTCGACGGATACCTGCAGATCACCGTCAGGGATACGGGCCGAGGGATTGCCGCGGAGGACTTGCTCAGCATATTCGGGATGTTCGTGCAGGGTAAAGCCGCGATCAATCGCGTAGGTGGCGGATTAGGCGTTGGACTGGCGCTGTCGCGGCGAATAGCAGAGCTGCACGGAGGCACGATCGAAGCTCACAGCCGCGGTGCAGGGCAAGGCAGTGAGTTCACACTGCGATTGCCGATATTGGGCGCCATCACCTATTCAGACGCCAGCAAGTCAGGCGCCGGCAAATCTGGCGCCGATAAACCCGTGCCGCGGCCGACCGCGGTTGCTCCTCTTCCTTCGCGACGGGTGCTGGTGGTCGATGACAATCATGACGCGGCCAACACGTTGAATTCGCTGTTGCAATCGCTCGGGCATTCCACGCGGGTGGCCTTTGATGGGCCTACGGCCCTGCAGATCGCGGAGCAGTTTCAGCCGGACCTGGTTCTGCTGGACATCGGAATGCCCGGAATGAGTGGTTATGACGTTGCGCGTCGCCTGCGCAGCCGCACAGGGACCCATCCGAAGATCGTTGCCGTGACGGGTTGGGGCGCGGACGAAGATCGGGCACGCTCACAGGAGGCGGGCTTCGATCGACACCTCGTCAAGCCCGTGGATGAGTCAGCGTTGCGGCAGGCTCTCACATTGGCCTCAGTCACCACGCATTAACGCGCCCGTCACGGAGCATCAGCTCGATCGCATCGGTGCCGGCTGCCGGTGGAGCACACACGCCGCTCGGGGACCCTGCGGCAGCCGATCTGAGGGCCTACCGGCGCAGTGGTACAATCACCGACTCCCTGACCCGCCTTTGCCGTCGGTCAGCCCCACAGTACCAGGTAAAGAGCACCTCCAGTGGACCCCGTCCCCAGCGCGGCCGAGGAATCGCGACTCCGCGAGATTCCCTACAACTACACCTACTTCTCCGACCGCGAAGTCGTATCCCGACTGCTGGGCGCGCAGTCCTGGCGCCTGATCGAGGAGCTCCGCAACGAGCGGCGCACCGGCCGATCGGCCCGCATGCTCTACGAAGTCCTGGGCGATATCTGGGTCGTAGAGCGTAACCCCTATCTGGAAGACGATCTGCTCGACAACCCCCGGCGCCTGAGGCTTCTCGAGGATGCCCTGCATCATCGCCTCCATGCCATTGCGGGCCGGCGGGACGGCACCGACCCTGAGCGGGATGAGAAGGTGGGCGAGCTTCTGGCCGCCACGCGTTCGGCGGTAGACCGCTTCTCCGCGCGCTTCATCGATATCGCGCGTCGCCGGAAGGCCGTGCGACAACTGCTCCGGCGCCACACACGACCGGACAACATTCGCTTTGACGCCGTAGCCCGGGTCTCGCACGCGACGGATGCGACCGACTGGCGCGTGGAGTATCCGTTCGTGGTGCTGTGCCCCGATGAGGAGCAGGAGATCCCCGGACTCGTGCGCGCCTGCATTGAGCTGGGTCTGACCATCATCCCCAGAGGCGGCGGCACCGGATACACCGGTGGGGCAATCCCCTTGAGTCCGCACTCGGCCGTCATCAACACCGAGAAGCTCGAATTCCTGGGTGACGTGGAGCGAATCGAGCTTCCGGGCAAACTCCGGGCCGTGCCGACCATCCTGACGGGTGCGGGCGTCGTCACCAAGCGCGTCGGGGATGCTGCCGAGCGCGCCGAGCTGGTCTTTGCTGTCGACCCCACCTCGGCGGAAGCCTCTTGTATCGGCGGCAACATTGCCGTGAACGCCGGCGGTAAGAAGGCCGTGCTGTGGGGCACGGCGATCGACAACCTGGCCTGGTGGAGAATGGTGGATCCTGAGGGTAACTGGCTGGAAGTTACCCGGGTCAACCACAACCTCGGCAAGATCCATGACTGTGAGACCGCGGAATTCGACCTGACCTACAAGGACGGCCGGCAGGCGCCCGAGAGCGCCCGGGTGTTGCGTACCACCCGGCTGTCGATTCCGGGCAAGTCATTTCGCAAGGCGGAGCTCGGCAAGGACGTCACCGACAAGTTTCTGGGCGGACTGCCGGGAATACAGAAGGAAGGCACCGACGGCATCGTGACGTCGGCGCGGTGGATATTGCACCGCATGCCGACGCACACCCGCACGGTGTGCCTGGAGTTCTTCGGTCACGCACACACCGCCATTCCGTCGATTGTGGAGATCAAGAGCTATCTCGAGAAAGAAGGGGCCACGCTGGGTGTGAAGCTGGCAGGCCTCGAGCATCTGGACGACCGCTACCTCAAGGCCGTGGGCTACGTCACCAAATCGAAGCGTGGCGGCTTACCGAAAATGGCCTTGTTCGGTGATATCGCGGGCGATGATGCGGATGCTGTTGCAGCGGCAACTTCAGAGGTCGTTCGCCGCGCCAATGCACGCGGTGGCGAAGGCTTCATTGCCGTGAGTGCCGAGGCGCGCAAGCAGTTCTGGCTCGATCGCGCCCGTACCGCGGCGATCTCCAGACACACCAACGCCTTCAAGATCAACGAGGACGTCGTCATCCCGCTCCCGCGGATGGCGGAGTACACGGACGCGATCGAGCGACTCAACATCGAGCTGTCGACCCGGAACAAGTTGAGACTCACCCAGGAGCTCGAGCGTCTTTTAAACGCGAAAGTCAGGCGCGACGCCGCGGACGCCTCCGATGACGAAACGCCACGGGATGAAGCGATAGAGCAACGCCTCGCGGACGCCCGCGGCATTGTGCGAGCGGCACGCGAGCGCTGGCAATTCGTCCTGGATTCGCTCGATCAAACCCTGGAGGACATCAAACCCAGGCTCCTGGCACTGGGCTACGACACCCTGAAGCCTGAGTTGGCGCGCCGCCAGGTCGACACTCCGGGCGCGCGGCTGATCGGGCTGGTCCAGGATCGCGCACTGCGTATTTCCTGGAAGACCGAGATCCGCGCGCCCCTCGCCGAGCTTCTCGTGGGGCCTCTGGCTGGCGTTCTCGCGGAGTGCGATGCCACCCATCAACGTGTCCTCAAGAGCCGAGTGTTCATCGCCCTGCACATGCACGCCGGAGACGGGAATGTGCATACCAACATCCCGGTGAACTCCGACGACTACGGCATGCTCCAGGAGGCGAACGCAGCCGTCACTCGCATCATGCAGATCGCCCGCAATCTCAACGGAGTGATCTCCGGCGAGCACGGCATCGGCATCACCAAGTATGAATTCCTGACTGACGAGGAGACCCGGGAATTCCACGCCTATAAGCAGCAGGTCGATCCGCAGGGCCGTTTCAATTCCGGGAAACTCCTTCCCGGTGGCGACCTGGGCCGGGCGTATACGCCGAGCTTCAACCTCCTCGGCCACGAATCGCTCATCATGCAGCAGTCGCAGATCGGCTCGATCTCGAATGCCATCAAGGATTGTCTGCGCTGTGGCAAATGCAAGCCGGTCTGCGCCACCCACGTGCCGCGCGCCAACCTGCTCTATTCACCGCGCAACAAAATCCTCGCCACCTCGCTGCTCATCGAAGCCTTTCTGTACGAGGAGCAGACTCGCCGCGGCATCTCGATCCAACACTGGGATGAATTCGGTGACGTCGCGGACCACTGCACCGTGTGTCACAAGTGCGTCAAGCCCTGCCCTGTCGACATCGATTTCGGTGACGTGTCGATGGCGATGCGCGATCTGCTGCGACGAATGGGCAAGAAGCGCTTTCGTCCAACGGCCGCGGCGGCCGCTTTCTTTCTCGAGGCGACCAACCCGAACACGATCAAGCTGGCCCGTGCGGCCGTCGTCGGCGTCGGCTATCGCGCGCAACGCCTGGCGAATCGCCTGCTACAGCCCCTCGCGCGGACACAAACACGCAATCCTCCCGCCACGACCGGCAAGCC
>Ga0105240_10003473_pt1 | contig 24451 bp, 38 predicted proteins | sample KBSC54metaG_FD_80426 | JGI IMG/M metagenome (GOLD analysis project Ga0105240, IMG submission 80426) | Corn rhizosphere microbial communities from Kellogg Biological Station, Michigan, USA - KBS C5-4 metaG | ecosystem: Host-associated > Plants > Roots > Rhizosphere > Soil | place: Michigan, USA...
CATGATATGATGAGTGAATGAAAAGCATTATTGTTGCCTATGACCGAAACCGTGGCATTGGTGCCGCGAATGATTTACTGTGGACTCGTGATCTACCGGCTGATCTTCGTCATTTCAAGAAAATGACAACGGGACATATGATTATTATGGGGCGAAAGACATTCGATTCGATTGGTCGGGCGCTACCCGATCGACGTAATATCGTGATTAGTCATACATACTTAGAATTTGAGGGGGTTGAGTTCGTCTCGAGCCTTGAAGAGGCTTATAAACGCGCTGCGGACGAAGATATTTTTGTAATTGGCGGCGGGCAGATCTATGAAATGGCAATAGATACAGTTGACCGAATTCTTGTTACGGAAGTTGACGCAGTATTTCCTGCTGAAGTCTTTTTCCCTGATATTGATCCGACATTATGGACCGAAACGTCCCGTGAGCATCACGAAAAAGACGACGCCAATAAATACGACTACGATTTTGTCACATACGAACGCAAGAAATAGCTAAACTGCGATCGGGGCTTTGATTGGTGGGTATGGATCGTAATCAACTAACTCGACGTCTTCAAATTTAAAATCATCGATACTTTTTACGTTCGGATTTAATTTAAGTTTTGGTAGTGGACGCGGCTCACGCGACAGTTGTTCTTTGACTTGGTCCAGGTGATTGAGGTAAATATGCGTATCGGCTGTTGTATGTATAAAGTCGCCAGCCTCTAGGCCAGTCACCTGCGCGATCATCGCAAGCAGGAGCGAGTACGAGGCAATATTAAACGGCACGCCAAGGAAGGTATCGGCGCTTCGTTGGTATAAATGGAGGTCTAGCTTTTTGCCACGAACGTTAAATTGGAACATATTGTGACATGGGGGTAGTCCTCCAATCCGTACAATCTCGTCAATCTCGGCGACGTTCCAGGCACTGACAATGTTGCGCCTGGAATTAGGGTTATTTTTAATGGTATCAATAGCGTTTTTTATCTGATCGATTTCTCCACCCTTACCATCTGGCCAGTGACGCCACTGCACGCCGTAAACAGGTCCAAGGTCGCCCCACTTCATCGCAAAGTCATGATCGCTTGCAACTTTGCTGATAAACTCTTTAATACCACTCTGCCACTCTTCGCTGGATGAATCTGGCACTGGTTCACCGTTTGCAATCAGATAAGCCTTGTACGGCCATTCGTCCCAAATATGAACGTCGTTTTTAGCTAAATATTCAATATTTCCACTGCCCTGTAGGAACCACAGTAGTTCATGGATGACGCTGCGCATGTAGAGCTTTTTTGTGGTTACAGCCGGGAAGCCGTCAGCAAGATTGTAGCGTACTTGTCGTCCGAATACGCTAATAGTACCCGTGCCTGTGCGGTCGCTTTTGGTTTCGCCGTTTTCCATAATATCTTTCAGTAAATCCAGATATTGACGCATAATTCCCCCGTTCTTTTCTTATACTAAGTATGACATATTGGGGCTATAAAAAACTAAAAAACGCTTGGAATGTGTGATAAAATGTGAGTAGAAAGCGTTATAAACAAACATGGCCGAGTTAGAAACTCAAACAATTGATCTACGAGCTGCCGAAGTGCCAAAAGCAAGGGAGGTCTTGCCTTGGACCCGAGAAATTAATCCAGTTCCTACTGATACACTCCCCATAGATACCTCTGAAAATGTAGGTATTTTTAATGACGAAATACTTGCATTAGTTCTCAGTGACACACGCAATATTCTTCATAGCAGCACTGACGATAGCATGGTAAGAATTGCACTCGCTGCGCATATAGAAACAGTGAAGAATCTCTTATACCCAGATATTCCCAATAATCTTCGACTCAAGCGACACATACTTGGTAAGTTTCTTGTTGATGCTAGATATAACGTTTATGGACCGCTTACAGAGCAAGCTAAGATGGAGATTGATGGGTTTAACGCCCAGATTGAAGGACTAGATACAGCTTTTAGTGCAGAAGATCACGATAAAATGCATCTCAATGCTTATATAAAGTTCAGGGCGCAACTAGATAACACACAACTAAAGAGATTCGATGAGGTTATGGTCGCGCCCGAAGCTGCCAGAATACTCTATGGCGAATACGCTAGTGTAGATCGAATGACACGTATTTATAGAGCAAGTCAAGACGACAGTATTCTTAGTCTGGAGGACGGAACTTTTGCAGAAATTATGAGTGCGCCTGAACATGACGTGAAGGAGCTTGTAGCGTCACTTGCAATCGATTTAACAAGAGAAATGGACGATGACGTCTATGCTGCTCACGTAGAGCGAGCAGCATAAATACAGCCTAGTTAATAACGTTCTCAACCTTGATGCCGGGACCTTGTGTAGTGCTGAGGCTGGTTGATTTTACGTAGCTAGATTTGAGGCTGGTTGGCTTTTGTGATTGTAGGCTGTCAAAGAATGCTTTTGCGTTCTCCGCGAGGCTCTTCGCACCAAAGCTTACCTTGCCAATGCTAAGGTGTACAATTGCTTGCTTGTCGACGCGGTACTCAACCTTGCCGGCCTTTGCTTCTTTAGTGGCTTTGGCTACATCAGTTGCAACAGTACCACTCTTTGGGTTTGGCATTAGGCCGCGTGGACCTAGGAGGCGCGCATACTTACCAAGGCGTGGCATGTAGGCAGGAGTTGCAACCAGGATATCGAAGTCGACAATTTCTTTATCAAGTTGCGCGAGGAACGTTTCGTCGCCAACAACGTCGGCACCGGCTTTTTTAGCGCCGGCGTGATCCGCTTCAGGGGCAAATACAGCGACACGAATCGTCTTACCAGTTCCATTAGGAAGGCTCACTGTTGCACGAATGTTTTGGTCGGCCTGACGTGGGTCGACACCAAGTTTGACGTGGACTTCAACACTGGCATCGAACTTGCTTGGGTTAGTTTTAACAGCGAGTTCTAGTGCGTCGGCAAGTGAATATACTTTGTCTTTTTCGACAAGTTCGGCCACCTTACGGTAGGCTTTACCACGGCGTTCGATTTTAGGGCGCGTGACAGGACGTGGACCTTTAACGCGAGCTTCAGCTTCTGGAGATTGAGGCGAGGTATCGCCCTTTTCTTTACGCTCTTCTTTTTCAATTTTTGCTTCGGCTTCGGCGAGTGCTTTTTCGCTGCGCTTTCCGGCTTTGGCGGTTTTTACTTCCTTTACTGCAACAACTTCTTCCACTGGAGTAGCAGCTACTTCTGCATCGGCAGCGTCGGACTTTGCGTTATTAATAGCAATCTCAATCTGTGAGATAGTATTTTTGTCGGTAACATCCAACTTTAGTTTTTTCGCTTCCGCGAGTAATTCGGCTTTTTTAGCCATAGGTTTTAACCCTTTCTGTGGTACAAGCGGCTTTTCATGGCCTCCCAGCATTGATTGTTATTGTGTGATTATAGCATTTTTGGTTTGGGTTGTACAGGTGCTGGACGGCAGTACGGTATATTCACTAGAAGGAGCTGTCCCCGGCAGGGCGAGCCGAACGCCATGGGCGTGCAAAGCACCCCATAGAGTGTATCCTGAGAGTGAATATACCGTAGTGCCGGAGTATTAGGTGCCTCTTGCATACTTCTCTTATACCGTTTATGATTAAACAGATATGGAAAAAATCAAACAAGCGCTTGTTGCCAACGGCTTTTCTGGTGACATTGACGACTCAAAGGAACTGACGGAAAAGTATTCACATGATGCATCAATGTTCGAAATAATTCCTAAGCTTGTCATCGCTCCTAAGACGGCAAAAGACGTCCAAATTGCAGTTGCACTTGTTGCCGAAGAAAAAAAGCACGATAAGGATCTGTCTCTCACTGCCCGTAGCGCTGGCACCGATATGAGTGGCGCAGCCATCAATGACTCGATTATTGTTGATTTTAATAAATACCTTACAAAGATTATTTCGGTTACAGAAACACGTGGTGTTGTCCAACCAGGTGCATTTTATCGTGATTTTGACGCTGAGACGTTAAAAAAGGGCGTGCTCTTACCTACCTTTCCTGCGAGCCGTGACCTTTGTAGTGTCGGTGGTATGATCAATAACAACTCTGGTGGCGAAAAGTCACTCGAGTTTGGTAAGACTGAACTGTTCGTTCCAGAACTACAATTTGTCTTTGCGGATGGCATTGAGCGAACCGTTAAGCCGCTTACTCGTACTCAGCTGATTGCCAAAATGGCCCAAAAAGATTTTGAAGGCAAGGTATATAAAGGTCTATTTGATCTGATTGAAGCAAACTATGACGAAATCAAGGCAGCCAAACCGAACGTCAGCAAAAACTCGACAGGCTATAAACTATGGGATATTTGGGACCGTGAAACGGGCATATTCGATCTTACTCAGGCTATTATCGGCGCTCAAGGGACACTTGGACTTGTGACAGAAGGCACGTTTAAGCTTATCCCTCGTACAAAGCACTCAGGACTCCTCGTGCTGTTTATGCATGACATTGACGATCTGGGTGAATTGATTCCGGTTGTCTTAAAGCACAAGCCAGCAACCTTTGAAGGTTTTGACGATGCAACCTTGCTACTCGCCATGAAATTTATGCCAAGTTTCCTTAAGATGCTTGGCCCTATTAGGTTTATTCATCTCCTTTTCACCCTGATTCCTGATGGACTCCAACTGCTTCGTGGCTTTCCAAAGCTAGTCCTCATGGTTGAGTTTACCGGGGACACGGAGGATGAAGTGCGAACAAAAATTCATGCGCTTCATAAAGACCTCGCTCATCTCAAGGCCCGTTACGAAATTAACGGGTTTGAAGAGGATGCGACCGAAGGTGCCAGCGAAAAATTCTGGATTATGCGCCGCTATAGTTTTCAGCTGCTTCGTAGCAAGGTTAAGGACAAGCACACGGCGCCATTTATTGACGACCTCATCGTTAATCCTGAATATTTGTCTGAGTTCTTTCCAAAGATCCGTAAAATCATCAAGAAGTATAAACTGCTTGCGACGATTGCAGGTCACATGGGTGATGGCAACTTCCATATTATTCCGCTCATGAAACTCGAGGACCCGAAAGACCGAAAGAAGCTACTGCCTGCAATGCGCGAAGTCAATGAGCTGGTATTACATTACAAGGGTAGCCTGAGTGGCGAGCATAACGACGGCCTGGTCCGTGGACCGTGGCTTGAGGAAATGTATGGCAAGCACATGGTGGAACTGTTCCGTGCAACCAAGGATATCTTTGACCCTCAACATATCTTTAATCCGCACAAAAAGGCTAATTCCGATTGGGATTACAGTTTCTCTCATATTCGCGAACACTTCTAAGGGTATAATAGTTTTATGAACAATGAGCCCAAAAAGAAATATTGGTTTAAACGTCGTCGATTTGGATGGGGTTGGATTCCTGTAACTTGGCAAGGGCTGACAGTACTCATCGTGGGACTCGTGATTATTCTGGTTGCAGCTTTTCAACTACCGCCAAAACCCGCACAACCGACTACGGCACAACTCCTGACGTTTCTCGCCATTGTTTTTGTAGTGGTGGTTGCTTTGGTCCTAATAGGTTATGCAAAAAGCCCAAAGCCGCATTGGCGTTGGGGCAAGCGTCCTGATGACAATCCGGACGAAGATTTTTAGCCATCGACTTAATGCGGAGGGTTTGAGGGTGTAGCCTTAAAACAGCTTACTGAATAAGGAAAATCTTCAGTCATTACATAGTGGTAACTCGTCACAAGTTTGCCATCAAGGTTGATGGCGCTTGTGATTCCGTGGCACTCATCCAGGTCATCTGTGGTAAGTATGTTCCCATTTGCAATCGTCGGCCCTGTAATCGGGTAGCCGTCAAGCGCGTAGCCGATGACGGTTTTAACACTTACATCCTTGATACAGCTACTCAGCGTATGGTAGTGATATTCGCCATCTACCTGGGGGTGGCCACTACAGCTATCTTGGACTTCCCATGCCCCTGCATCGCGTCCACCAGCATCGAATCCGTCGAATAATGCCACACCAGTCGTCATCACACCTGACTCGCCTCCCATGCAGCTAGGACTACTAAGAGCCGTAGGCGCCGCCGGGAGGGTGTAGGTCAAAGATTGAGATTTAATACTATTCGGATTTTTATCGTAGAGATATGCAGTGTCACTTGACTGGATCGGAAAAATACCTGTTATATGGTCATTTGGCAAATCATTCGTGACAATGACGCGCTGACCGCCTGCAAGAGTCATCGTGTATGAACCTTTCCATGATACCGATCCACTGACAGACACCTTTTTGTTTATATCGTACTGAGTATTGTTATTCGTAAACCATGGACCCCGAACCCCTGCGCCACCTCCCCCATTCGGCGCATGACAAAGAAAAATAGTACCTACTTTCGGCGTGGTAAGAGAATAATTATTATCGCCAACTGGTAAAATCCCATTAGCATATTTATCACCATAGTCTTTGGATGTGTCGAGTTGTCCAGGTGGAACAGCGACGGGTGTTGCGGTGACAGTAGAAGTAGGTGTTCCAGGGCTTGAGGTCACCTTAGATGTCGATGTTGTGCTTGATTCGGTTTTAGCGGGCGCAAGAATCAAACTGAGTGCGATAACCATTGCCGTCGCACCAATTGCACAAATAATAATTCCGCATAGTACAACCACAGGTCTTTTCAAGCTCATGCTTATAATGTAGCACAAAAAAATAGCCGCTGATATGGCGGCTATTTTTTAAGGACAATTATTAACTATGCAACAACTTCGACGCCCATTGAGCGAGCAGTTCCGGCGATTACCTTGACTCGACCATCCATGTCGTTAGCATTAAGCTGGTCTTTTTTAAGTTCAGCGATTTCCTCGAGCTGTGCACGAGTGATTTTGCCAACTTTTTCAGAGTGTGGCTTGCCGCTTCCTTTTTTAATTCCAGTTTTTTCACGAATTAAATCGTCAACTGGTTGACCAAGTGACTTCCAGGTAAACGTACGGTCTTCGAACACCTGCAAGTGAACGATAACGTCCTTGCCCATAAGGTCCTTGGTGGCGTCGTTAAATGGATTAATGAAGTCCATCATGTTAAGACCCCATTGACCAAGGGTGGATCCTACTGGAGGACCTGCCGTCGCGCGACCAGCAGGAATGCGTAATTTAAGATTTCCGATAATTTTCTTTGCCATATACTATCTTTCTTGTACTAAATAATTTTGAAGCAATATTTAGTGCGTAACTGCAGTATTATAGCAGATTTACACTAGAGATGCTAGCCTAGGATACCTGAAACTCTCGATTAACTCGTCCAAGCAGTTCTGTCTCCATGATTTTAAACGCGGGATCAGGTTGGGTGTCACTTTCGTCTTGTGCCCATTTTGCCAGTACGGCACACTCGATGAGATGAGCTCTAAGACGTTCGCGTGGCATCTTGGAATTATTTGCAAACAAAAGAAGTTCAACTGGATCAAGCGCACTGATATTTTGTTTAATTTCGAGAACGTAGTGGTGCTGTCGTTCGCTCAGCACATTAAACCTTTCGTACTTGAAGTGCGTCGAGTTCAACGGGTGTGTCACGGCCGAACATAGAGACCATAACTTTGATTTTGCCCTTTTGGGTATCAATCTCACTGATAGCACCGTCGAAGCCCTTGAATGGACCGTCGGTGATGCTCACTACCTCACCTGGCTCAAAGTCGATGTGATGTTTAGGATCCTCAACACCCATGCGCTTCTTGATTTTGCTGATTTCGCTGTCTGACACTGGAGTAGGCTCAGTACCAGTACCAACGAAGCCAGTCACACCAGGCGTATTACGGACAATGTACCATGTTTCGTCGGTTAGTTTCATTTCAACAAGTGCATAACCTTGGAAGATTTTGGCTTCGATGACTTTGCGCTTGCCGTTTTTAATCTGGATTTGCTTTTCTTTCGGTACCATAACGTCAAAGATTTTATCAGCCATATCGACAGCATTAATTCGCTGGCGAATGCTGTCAGCTACTTTCTCTTCGTAACCACTATATGTATGGATTGCGTACCATTGGCGGGTTGAGTCATATCGGTTTTTTGCCATAATAAATCTTTTCTTCCTATCCTAAAATTAATTCAAATAAATACTTAAACAAAATGTCTAGTAACACAACAAGCAGTACGAAAAAGCCAGTAAAGATAAGGACTGCAGCGGTGAGACTCCAGGTTGCACGGCGATTTGGCCAACGAACTTGTCGAAGTTCATACCATGCCCCCTTAAAGTAGCCGGCAATCGCGACAAAGATATTGCGAGATGTTTCCTTATCTGCTTTTTGAGTGCTACGCGTTTTTGTAGTAGGTTTTTTATCGGTTGATACAACAGGACTAAGGTCGCTCGCCTTAATACGAGTAATAGTCGTCTTGCTCGACGAGGTGTCCTTTGCGGGTGCTTTTTTACTCTTGTTTGCCATCGTTTACTCCAATATAAAAAGCCTGCTGTTGCAGACTGTCAAGTAACACTATAGCGCCTCTGTCGCCGCACGTCAAGCATGGTATGATGGTATCAGAATGATAGAGCTTGTGGCTTACATTGTATTTATAGTCTTAATGGTGCTAGTTGGAGTGATGGCGGTAAAACTGCGCTTCGCATATACGCATTTCAAGATGAAACGACTGATGAGCGGGCCGAGCATGCTCGCTGACATGCCGAGCGTTAGCGTGTGTATCCCTGCTCGTAACGAAACACACGCTATGACCGATTGCCTGGAACGGGTTATCGCCAGTACCTATCCAAAACTCGAAATAATCGTGCTCGACGATAGTTCAGGTGATGATACATCGGTTCTCATTAAGTCATTTGCCCATGCCGGAGTACGGTTTGTCGAAGGATCGGCACTTCCCGAAGGGTGGCTCGGTAAAAACCATGCTCTTGAAGGCTTGCTACACGAGGCGAGCGGCACATACATTCTCTATATGGATGTCGATACTCACATAAAACCGGATACGATCGAACAACTTGTCGCCTACACGCTGCAAGAAAACGCATCAATGATATCAGTCCTTCCTCGACGCGAAGATGGCTGGCGGGCAAGTACATTGTTTGGCTCGCTCCGTTACTATATAGAACTGCTCTTTCATACCGCAGCCGATCCGGCTGTCGCAAGTAGCGCATGGATGATTCACCGAGAGACACTCAAAAGAACCATTGGTGGCTTTGATGGATTGAAAAGTGCCATTCAGCCGGAGGCCAAGCTCGCCGCATATTTCACGGCTCAACATGCTTACCGATTCCTTATTGGCACGCCGATGCTGGGCGTAGCCTACGAAAAGAAATGGAGCTCACAGATAGAAACAAGCATTCGTTTGCTATACCCGGTGCTAGGGAGTCAACCAATTAAAGCGCTTGTTGCGGCAGGTATATTGACGCTGCTTTCTGCTCCATTTTTCGCGGTTATTTTCGCGCTTATCACAGGTTTGACGACGCTTGGCCTGCTCGCAGGCGTTGCGCTACTAGCCTGTATGCTTCTTTATGGGTCATTTCTTATGCATGTATGGAATAGGTCGTGGTGGCTAGGGATGCTTCTGTGGCCGTACATCGTGGTCCAGGAGCTCGTTCTCGTCCTTGTTAGTATGTATCGGTACCTTAGAGGTACCGCTACCTGGAAGGGTCGCTTGGTAAGAACCAAATAATTGCTCGGCTATTTCTTGACGGGCAGTGTAAAGCTGAAGGCAGAACCGTGGTTCAGCCGGCTAATGAGCATAATTTTGGTCCCAACTTTATGAGCAAGTTTAGCGGCAACATAGAGACCCAGCCCCGTACCGCTGGTTTCGCGGGTTCGATAATCTTCACTGCGGTAAAACTTCTGATATATCTTGGTCTGGTCGGACTTACTAATACCAATACCGGTGTCCTTGACCGTGAATTTGATGATGCCTACTTTTTGCTTGGCGCTCATCGTAATGGTGCCGGTCTTGGTGTATTTGATGGCGTTGGTGATAAAGTTTTGCAGCATTTCTTCTAGATATAATCTACTGGTTGAAACCTTGCCGAGCGTTGCGCCCAGATCTAGATTAAGGTGGAGACCCTTGGCCGTTGCGTCTTTAGCGTATTCGTCGTGCAATTTGTGCATCATTTCGCGCACATCGATTGTTTCGGGTTTATCAGCGACTCCCCGTTCCGCTCGAGACAATGTCGAGAGGTCATTTACCATCTTTGCAAGGTAAATCGTCTGGTCGTGGGCCATATCAATTGCGTCAGACAGCATTTGTTTAGTGGAGTCAGGATGCTTCATCATTACTTGGACATTCGATATCGTACCTTCGGCGATGGTAATAGGCGTCCGAAGTTCATGGCTAACGACACTAATAAATTCATCACGCTCTTCCTCAAGGCTTTTGGCTTTGGTGATGTCGCGCATGATGACGATGTAGCCGTCGTGCGTTTCGCCTTTTTTGGTGCTGCTGTAGCTGCTACGAATTGGTGAGTACGTGACCTCTAGGCGTATCTTTTCTCCATTTTCATACGTAAAGAAGAGATCGTCGCGTGTAATGGCCGTTTTAGCGGTCGCGTGTAGCGCTTCGGTCATACTAATTTTTGCGTCGGATTTATCGGTTAGCTGCAAAATATCATCAATGTTTTTACCATTGACACTAGTATTTGTATCAAGCAGATTCAGTGTTGCTGCGTTAAACATTTCGACGGTACCATCAGGTGTCGTACTGAGTACGGCATTGGCGAGGTTGTTTACGATTGTTAGGATGCGGTCTCGTTGCAGGTTTTCTTGTTGCTTGCTCTTAGAGAGTTGTAGCTTGTCGACTTCCTGTGAACGCGAGATACTCATAATAACGAGACCACTAAGGACGATGGCAACCAATGTAATTGCATCGAAAGCAACGATCGTAATGTCTTTGTTTAGCCAAAAAGCAATGTCGATGCCAACGACAGCGACGAACCACAGTACGCTGTAGTTAAGCCCGTTTTTTGAGAAATAGGTATTTGATGCGAGGAGCAGCACGATCCAAAATGCCACAAATGGTGTTGATACGCCAGATACGAATAATAAATATGCAGCTGCAAGTAGATGATAACAAATAAGCCGCATAGCTGAGTCTCTACGTGTTTTACTAGGGGTCAAAAATTGCAGAATGCTTAAGAGTAGCCACCAAAATGAAATAGCGAGAAAACTAATCCAGCTAAAAAATTGGGGCGAATCAATATACCCAAATTGAATACCAATACCGTACAGGACGAGAAGAATGGGTAAGAATAATCCCGCATACCGAATAATTTTTGCCGCTTTTGGCGTGTAATTGGCTCCACCCGTATACATCTTATGCTTATTATACATCGAGGTGTTGTTTTTAAATAGAAGGATTTTCGAGTTTTAAGGCAGCGCGATGAGCTTTATAGTGCGGATCAGCTTGTGCAACAAGTTGCCAAAAGTCAGTGCTGTGATTCATATATCTCGTATGCGACAGTTCGTGAATGATAACGTAATCTATTAGTTCGAACGGCAGCTTCATAAGGGCAATGTTGAGACTGATCGTACCATTGCTACTACAGCTCCCCCATCGTCCACTGGCGTGCGAGAATCGCACCTTTGAATAGCTAAATCCATATTTGCTTGCGAGAAATGATAGTCGCTTGGGCAAATAACTTTTCGCCTCCAGCCGCAGTGCGCTAATAATACCATCGCGAATAATACGTGCCACATCGCTATCGTTCAGCGATTTACCCGCCGGAAGAGACACAATAATCAGTTGTTTACGTCTTTCTGCTTTTACTTTGTCGCCCGGAGCACTGCGCACAAGAAGTGAGTGGCTTTTACCGATACGCATACCGTCTACGTAGCTTTCGGTAGGCTGGGCATCGGCCAGCATGGCTCGTAGTTCATGACGTGAGCTTTTTAACAACCGCTTCACTAAAAAGATGGGTGCGTACAGCGGAAGAGACGCTCTCAGCGTCCCATCTGGAGCGACTCGAACTCGTACATGTGTTGCTCGAGCACTTCGACGGATCGTGATGCGGCCGAACTCTTCATCTTGAATGGTTGGCATAGCTACCCCTTTCTAGCGAATAGCTATACGGTTGCCTGGGACGGTACGAGAATCTCGTTTGGGCCCATCAGGACTTGTACGGTCGACGACAAGACGGCTGAGAACGATTTTAAGCTGGCTTGCGTAGGTGTGCTTGCCACTGACGACAACTGGCCTTTCAGTCTCATTTGGCGGTACGAAACGGCGTAATGCATTGTCAAACTGTTCACTCGTTAGACTAAACGGTTTCGATTTACTTATACCAGTTGCTCGGGCCTTAGCGGCAGCTGATTCGGTCTGTACCCAGACAAAAAGTGGCTCATAACCCGCTGCTCGAGCTTTACGTGCTAACTCTTGTCGCTCCCCCCTTGCATCAGTTGAGGCGTCGAATACGATAGTCTGGCCGGTTTTTAACAGTTCATCAAGTATATAATCACTGATTTTGTCTAGAACAATTTTTTCTGAGGGGCTAAAGGCGGGAGAACTGAATAAATCGGCTCGAAGGCGCGACAGGCTAATAAGTGGCGCACCAAACGTTTCGGCAAAGTGCTCTGCAAAAAAACTCTTGCCTGATCCAGGGATACCTACCATTGCAATGACGTGTGGCCGAGACAGATGTAGCGGTTTCATATATGACAGTATAGCAAATCTGTGACAGAATATATACATGACAACACCTCAAACCCCACTCGAAGGAACAATGCTTTTTGCGTTTGATCCAATAGAAAATGTTCCAGAGCTAAAAATAATTGATCTAATTGAAGGAACTGGTGAAGCAGTACTAGAGGGAGCAACCATCACTGCCCATTACACTGGAGCACTGGCAAATTCCGGTATTATATTTCAAAGTTCACATGACTTTGGTAACCCTGTTACGTTCGGCTTACATCAAGTGATTAGTGGCTGGACAAAGGGGGTACCTGGAATGAAAGTTGGTGGCACGAGGCGACTCTTGATCCCAGCCGAACTAGCCTATGGATCACGTAGCCCATCGGCAAACATTCCACCAAATTCCGATTTGGTGTTTGATATCGAATTGACGGCGATTGCCTAAGTTATTTCTTTTTAGTTCTTAGGAATACATACGAAACAGATAGCGAAATAAGAACGACAATGACGAGCAACACGCTGGTAATAGTTGCCAGCGTCAAATCAAATTGCAAAGGAATAAGTGTTCCTTGCATCAGTAGAACGATAATAACGATAGCAAGTAGCGAGATGAGTAGGTGTGCGCGGCCTAGCTCTCGTTTAATATCAGCAGGTTTCTTTTGTGACAGTTTGGTCGCGTATTTATTCATAGTGATCTCCTAGAGGCATTATTATATCTTCATCGTATCGCGCTTATGCTGTAGTGTCAAACGATCCTTTCTGGTGGTATACTACCAAGGTAATGAGTATAGATAGTAGCGACCACTACGATAATCCCGAAAAGCAACGTCCAGGCGCGAAATTAAACTGGTTGCGTGCAGCTGTGCTGGGCGCCAACGACGGTATTGTTTCTACGGCTGGTATTGTTGTCGGTGTTGCCGCTGCAACAGATAATACATCAGTGATCCTTACTGCAGGTATTGCCGGTATTGTCGCTGGCTCTCTTTCGATGGCAGCAGGCGAATATGTGTCAGTTAGTAGCCAGAAGGATACCGAAAAAGCACTTCTTGCTAAAGAAAAACAGGCATTGTTGAAATTCCCAGAGAAAGAGCTCGAGGAGCTAGTGGCGCTCTATATGCAAAAAGGACTATCAAAGTCTACAGCAGAGATGGTGGCAAAAGAGTTGACCAAAAAAGACGCCTATGCGGCTCACATTGACGCTGAACTTGGTATTGATCCGAGCGATCTTACGAATCCGTGGCACGCAGCGGTTGCCTCGACAATATCGTTTGCCAGCGGCTCGCTTATTCCCCTACTGGCGGTTATATTTTCCCCTGCAACAATTCGAATTCCCATCACCTTCAGCGCTGTCGTCCTTGCGCTTATTCTGACAGGCACGGTGAGTGCACATATTGGTGGCGCGGGCAAAAAACGAGCAATCTTTCGTGTTCTCGTCGGTGGGATCCTTGCAATGGCAGTCACCTTCGCTGTCGGTAGAATTGTCGGCCTAAGTGGTATTTAAAAGCTAGAGATTTTCGCGGCCGTATTTAAGGGCTTTTGCCATCCAAATCAGTTCGTCGTAAGCCGCTCGGATATTTTTATCAATCCGCTCTTTTTGATCCGGGACTGGTTGGTTGTTATCATCAAAACTGTCCTGTACTCGTGGAAAATATGGACTTGTAAAGGTAACGGCGAGACCTAATTCGCGAACGGTAATAACCAATGCCTCAACTGCCCTCACGCCGCCCCAGTTGCCATTACTCGCACCCGCTATGGCGACGGGTTTATGTACATAGTTTTTCAGTTCACTATCGAGCATACGTTTCAGGCTACCTGGAAAGCTGTGATTATATTCGGGTGATACGATGAAAAAGGCGTCGGCTCTCTCGGTAATCTCAGTATAACGCGGGTCTTTGCCTTCAGGGTCGTTCCCATCACCTGGAAAGTGAAAATCTTTTGGGTCGACGAAAATAATTTCAATACCTTTGATGTGACTGCCGAATTCGGCAATATAATGAGCGGCTTTTATAGATTGACGCTGTACGCGCGTAGTACCCGCAAGCACTGCGATGACGAGTGAATTATTCATATCATTAGTATAGCAAATATTAATGGTTCTTATGCTTGCAGAACATACATCCATACGACATCATAGAGACATGAAGGGTCTTAGGGAAGCGAGCGAAGTTGGGCGTATTTTCGCCAGTAGCGAGTACGGCCGCGATCTTAATGGTCAAATTCGATGGAAAAAATATAAACCCGAGGACATGACTAATCGAGAGTGGATAGAGCTACTCGGTCGAGACGCCAATAACCTCGAACATATGTCGCTAATGCACGGAGTGACTGTCGCATTTATTAGGTACACCGAAGAACACCAGCCAGATTTACTCACTGACGAGGAAAAAGAACTGTTACTACTGGTTGCTATTAGCCATGATAATGGCGAAGCGATTACGACCGATATATCGTACGGCGACAAGACAACGAAAAATGAAAAAGAAGAAAAAGCAGCGTATGACATTGTTGTCAGCGAAGTATTTCCTGAGACTAGCGACAAAATGATAGGGCTTAAAGACGTTATTTTTGATCATAGCGATAGTAAATTGGGAAAGATGTTCTTTACAATCGAATGCTTGGGCTATATGCGTACAGCTCTTATCGCGGCAGATGCTGCAACGGAAGAAAATACTTCCGAGGATCTGCGACAGAACCTTATATGGCTGGTTGCCGACGTTATAGGCGGAGTTGCTGTTTCGGATCGTTTGAGGACCGGTAGCGAAGAGTATGTAGCAGTTCAGGATATCCTGGGTCTGTATGGGCCAGAAATTGATGAAGCATACAAACTAGTTAACGCTAATCCTCGCGTTTTTATGAAGTACGGTGATGCAGATAAAGTAAACAAAAAAGTTTCGGATTTTATAAAAAGTAAGAAAGCATGGAAAGAATTTAGAAGCCAAAGGTAGTTATATCTTACCTGTCTTACGTCGGTGAGCGACCCACAACTCGAATGCTAATGCACCATACGGCACAACGCTAATCAGTTCCGCAAAAATAAATCGCCAGACGCTCCAGTTCATACTGCGATGACCAAATATAACAATAAATAGATAGCCTATATAAAAGATGCCATGAATTGATCCGGCAACTGCAAGCACCGCGTCATGCCCTGCCCACTTGTTATAGCTAAAGACGATTCCAATAATGAGGAGGGTCCAGCCAAAGGTTTCTAAAAATGCTGCCCACTTAAATAAAGTCCACGCTTCCTTGTCGGTAAAAATATTATCAAGAGCCGAATAAGCTCGCCACAGAATGGGTTTCATGACTACTTTTCTTTCCGGTGAGTATATACAGACTCTTCGGAAGTGGCATCTATCATCTCGAGCACCTTGTGAAGGAATGGGTATTCGGGAAACCTCGTCTTTAGTTCTGCAATCCACTGTTGGGTCCGAGCGTGCAGTTTCTCGCGGTCGTGACCGTCATAGTCGTCCAGGAACGTGCTGGCTTCTTTGCTCCAATAGTTAATGATTGCGGGTAGAAACTTGTCCACGAACCTTACAAATAACGCTTCAGGTTCCTTTTGGCTCTCATATCTTTTTAATAGATCCATAGTGTGAGGTGGCAATTCGGTCAAGAGTCTTTCAGTTGCTCTCTTTTCGGCAGCTTCTTTTTTAATGCGATCTTCCTCAGTGATGCCAAATGTCCATACATCTCCCGCATAGACCTCAGGCATGTCGTGCACCATACTAAACTGCGCCACGAGCCCCACGTCAAGTTCCGGAAAATAGTTGGAAGCGAGTTCTGTCGCTGATAATGCAAGGTGAAAACTGTGCTCAACATCCGTTTCTAGCGCGCCATCGGGAAATCTTGGTGCGCGGGTCACGCGCGAAAATTTAGTAACAAATCCGCCCAAAATCAGTAACTGGTCATGCGCTGCTTTGACGTTTTTGTCAGATAAGTCAGTCATACTTACCTATTCATTATTTTTTGAGATATTTGCCAGCAATCGTAAGCGCAAAAGAGGTTAAGATAACAAAAACACTTACCATGAAAAGTTTTTGTATGATTGTATACAGGTTTATGCCATTATCAGTGAAATCTGGCGTCGGTATTAATACTAGTAGGATCCCTAGAATTCCAAATGCTACAGATGAAGAGATAAAAACACGTAAGGTTATTTTTTCCATATCCCTAGTATACCACTATTAGAACCAGCCGTTCGGAAGGTCGCCATCTAAATACCATTTATTGTGAGATTCAACAATTTTAATCGTCTCGCCTGAGGGCAGATTACAAAGTCCGCTCGTGTCAGACCTACTGACGCTCTCTGTGCAGCCTCGGAACTTATAGTAATTTTCGTAGCTACTATGTGCATTTTGAAGTGTGAATAATTGTCCAATAAAGACATTAATGACAATTGCAACTACAACAGTTACTGCCGCCAGAACAATATGTTTCTTGTGCACGAGGATACGCCAGCCAATATTTGCACCTATCATTATTACCAGATATATAATCGTGAATAATGTTGCGCCAGACGCTGTTACCGACCCGCTACCGAGACTTTGGTAGCAGAGAACGAGTATTACCAAAAAAATAACGACATACAATAACTGAGCTGCGACTATAGCAACAGTCAACCACGGAAACTTCCCCTTTTTCTCATCAGGCATACATGAACTATACTACGAAATTAAAAGACTCACAATCGCCTACCTCCATGAGCCTATGTTTAGTCGATGTGCGCCACGACATCATTAACGACTTCGGCGATAGAGCGTGTGTTATCAATGATTATCTCCGACGGATGATCAACGAGTGGGTTTTCGCTGATCCACTTTTCAAGTAGTTCTGGGTTTGTCGTCGGGTTAAGCGATGCAGTTCGCTCCAATCCAACGACACGTTTCGCAAGCTCTTCGTAGTCAACTTGAATCCGAAATATATTGACCGTTGCTCCAAGTTCAGCCGCGACATCTTCATACGCCTTGATTCCCTTAAGGTCGCTAAATCCTCGCGCTGCAATCGCTGTCTTGCCGTTCTTTAGAAGTTTTCGCGTGATAGATAGCTCAAGATTTGCTATATCATCATAGATACCGTCATCATCGCCAGCGATATTGGCTACAAACGTTAAGATCGCATTATGATCGATAAAGCTACCTACGCCACGAATTTGCAGTGCCTTGCCAATGGTCGATTTGCCCGCACCCGGATAACCCCGCAAGATAATTAATTTTGCCATATATTAAGCATAACAAATATGACGCGATTTGAAGCTTTTTATGTAGTTCGTTGGATAAGTTGTCCGTTTTTAGTCAGATCCGGGTCAGTACAACCGGCAAGATTAAAGCAACAAGGACGGCGTTTACCCGATTTCATTTTTGATATAGAGACTTCAACTCGGCGCTCGCGGGTCTCCATAACACTCGTCGCATTCACCCAACGAATCCATTCCCAGCGCGCCATTGGAGTTATTTTTGTCCAGAGCGTTTGCACGGACGATGGAGCAGATTTCAGGGCTTTCGCAAAATCAACTGGTATGGTCGGTTCGGGCCAATCTTTGCTTGGCTCTATCTCGAGTGTCACAATGTCACCGTCGTGAATCCCGGCATTTTTTTGCAATTTCGTATTAACTTTGAACCAATGCCCCCATCGCCCATCAGGCTCTAGTACCTGATCGAAAGGGTATCCGTTAATTGTTCCCTTAACCATTACTTGGCCACGAGACGGAAGCTCTAAACTCGCCTTTTCGGGTAACTGTAAAATAGTCCATTTCCGTAACTTAAACAAACGAGATTTAAACGTAATCATACTTCAATCATACCATTTTACCCGGTACGGGATTATCAGATTGAAGAGGGCAAGTCGGGACCTACGTCCAATACCTCTAAAGGAAAGCCATTTTCTGCGAGTTGCTGATTTTTCATCGATTTAATTTCCGTCACGTCCTTACCAAGCCAGTCAGGAGCAATGAATGCCTCAGCACTATCTGCACTTACAAATTCAATCTCGGCACTCACTAAACCTGCGAGGTCGCCATCGTAGATATCAAGCTCAATAGTTAAACCATCGCCTGTAGGAATGCTAAATCGCACCTTCTCTACTCTTTTTCCCTCCGTGGCTGGCCACAGAGTTTCAAATTGTTCGGCAGTGATGGCGGTCTCCCACTCGCCTCTGGACAAATCACCTTTTGACTTTACCGTCATAGTGAAGGAGCCATCTCTATCGCGAACCCTAGCTTCTGATCCGTCTTTACCAATGACAAGGTAGCCTTGACGAATCTGTTCATGGTCATATGCATTTAAGTTTTCAGGCAGTGTTGTAACGAGGAACTTACGTTCGATCTCAGTTGGAGTTGGAGGCGGCAGTATTTCGCCAGATTGTTCTTGCAAGGTCATCTAATGCTCCTTTAGGTTATACTTATATGTTATTAGATTCAACAAACGATGCAAGCATAAGCTCGCGGGCCGTGTAGGTCCTACGCTATGCGTTTATAAATCCGGACTGCGAATAAGTAAGCGATGATACCTATACCTAAACACCACGCTAGTGCAATCCAGATGTCGCTAGCGACGGGACTTGACGATAATAACGAGCGAACTGCATTTACAATCGCCGTTACCGGCTGGTTCTCTGCAAATACTCGTACAACAGTTGGCATTGTGTTTGTAGGAACAAAGGCTGAACTAATAAAAGGCAACAGGATGAGTGGGTACGAGAACGCACTGGCGCCATCGATTGATTTTGCCTTTAGTCCAGGAATAACTGCGAGCCAGGTAAGCGCCAGCATAAATAGCAGTAATATACCGATAACCGCGAGCCATTCAAGTATGCTGGCGCTGGATCTGAATCCCATAATGAGCGCCACACCAATGATGACCGCAAGCGAGATCGAATTGGATACGACTGATGTAAGGACATGACTCCATAGAACAGAAGACCTTTTAATAGGCATTGAATTGAAACGAGACAGTATCCCCTTTTGCATGTCCATAAATAAACGAAATGCCGTATACGAAACACCGGACGCAACTGCGATAAGTAAAATTCCAGGTAGCAAATAGTTTACGTAATTGCCTGCACCTGTGTGAATCGCTCCACCAAAGACATATACGAACAGCAGCATGAATGCGATCGGCATAACGGCAACGGTGATAATCGTATCTGGGCTGCGCAGAATATGCTTCAGACTGCGCCCTAAAAGTGTAAAGGTATCCTTTAAAGCTTTCATGACTTTGTCTCCTTTTTACCAGTTATTGCAAAGAAGATTTCTTCGAGGCTTGGTTGTTTCTCGATATATTCTTTTTTGGCTGGTGGCAACATTTTCTTTAGTTCGCCCAGTGTCCCATTTGCAATGATCTTGCCACCACGAAGGATTGCGATTTTATCAGCTAGCTCCTCTGCCTCATTTAGATACTGGGTGGTTAGTAGAATTGTTGTGCCACTGTTTGCTAATTCTTTGATAGTTTTCCAGACTTCAATGCGTCCTTCGGGGTCGAGTCCCGTTGTCGGTTCATCCAGGAAGATAACTGCTGGAGTGCCAAGAAGGCTCATAGCGATATCAAGTCGACGTGTCATGCCTCCTGAATATGTCGAAGTACGACGATCCGCAGCGTCATCAAGTCCAAATCGTTTCAAGAGGTCGTTAGCGGTTTGTTTCGGATTAGGGTCTTGTCGCAGCTTTGCGATCAGTTCAAGGTTCTCGCGGCCCGTTAGCATGACATCAACTGCAGCAAACTGTCCGGTTAAACTAATACTTTCACGGACTTTTTCGGCCTGCGTGCGAGTGTCAAAATCATTGATAGTAACCGTGCCCTCATCTTGAGTGAGTAATGTCGATAGAATCTGAATTATTGTTGTTTTACCCGCGCCGTTAGATCCAAGTAGCGCAAAGATTTCGCCTTTTTGGATTTCCAAATTGACGCCCCTGAGGACCTTATTATCTTTGAACGCTTTTTTAAGATTCGTGACTCTAATAATAGGCTTTGGCATCGTTATTTTTCCTCTTGATTGATTTTGTCGTTTAACTTTTTACGTTGCTGGTCAAAGTATGATTTTTCACCACGAACAAGTTCATCGGCAAAGGTCGCAACATCAGGCCCTGTAATATCAATGACGTGCTTACCCTCGGCGGCTGCTTCTTCAAACATATCTACCAAGACCTTCAGCGGTTCTATAGTGAGAATGCCCGACGTATTCCAAAGATAGTTTCTAATTGTTTTATATGCAGCAGCGTATTCAGCTGGAAGTGCTTTTGCGCGTTTTTCGTTTTCGCGGTATGCCTTTTTTTCTGACAGGTCCCCGATGATTGTGTTGATGATTTTACCCATTATCTGCTCCTTAATTCATTAATTTTTGACGTTACGAAATCCCATTTGGCCCAGAAATTCTTTAGTTCCTGGTGGCCTTCAGTTGTTAGCGTGTAAAACTTGCGCGGTGGACCAACTTCAGACGGCTTCCTCTCGGTTTCAACGAGCCCGCTTCGTTCTAATCGCACGAGGATGGTATACACTGTCCCCTCGACGACGTCTTCAAAGCCTAGCTTACGGAGCTGTTGCGTGATGTCATAGCCATATGTCGTATTCCGACTAATAATCTCAAGGATTGATCCTTCGAGAACACCTTTTAGCATTTCAGTAATATTATTCAAATCGATTTCCTTGCTACATAGTAGCACTTATTACCACTACATAGTAGCGCTAAGTAGCATAGGTGTCAATAGTTTTTTAAAACAAAAAAATATGATAAAAACAAGCCGAATAAAGCCTAGTCAGCGAGCTTAGAATTGTTTCTATGATTGATGAATGTAAATACAATAAAAACTGCTGACACGATTAAATTTAAATACCCGATTCCAAAAACAACGAATAGAATCGGGTCATCGGGACTAATAACATGAAGAAGTATTCCCTTTCCACTTGTGGCCTGAGTTATTTGCGTAGATAAGTAAAATAAAAACTCAACAATCAAAAAAAGCATCATCATGACGTAGCCTCGTTGCTTTCCTTGCCACAGCCATACAAAGCTCACTAGGAACCACGCGAGGATGAATGTTAGTAAAATACTACCAACGATGCTTGGCGTTGAATGATATTGATGAAGATAATATGGGATTTGAGCGATAAAGTTCGCGAGCACTGCAATAAAGAGAATGAGCAAATATTTTCTATGTCTCATACTACTAATCATAACAAAAGCTTACGATCTAAATTTATGGCTTCTTTGCCTTGATTGAAAAATAAATAGACAATCCCACCAGGCCTATACTTACAAAAATACTAGTTACATATAGCAGTACGTTTATGTCTTTACCTGTTGTAGCTGTCGCAAAGCCGTTAGAGTAAGTTATGTAAATTATAAGTACTGCTACTAGTATGCTTGCTACTTGAAGCGCGCGCCATTTAGATTGACTCATAACTGGATTATAGCAAAGTCTTACCTAAACAATACGATGGCTACAACGACCGAAGACTCAACTAAAACGTACAGAATATACGATACAATGAGCGGTTTCATCTTTCGCTTTATTCCGTATATCAGCCAAGCAAGCGATGATATTGCTAGGTAGCCCCATGTTATTAGCGATACGTTGTCAGCGCTTTTTGAAGCGACAATGTTAATTAGTTGAGGTAGTTCAAAGAATGGAGTTGTAAAAGCGAATACATAAATAAAGGTATCAAACGCCGTTCTTTTTTGTTTTTTTGCAATATGTTTGTGTGCATGTGCATGCCTAACCATGTTAGGAGTATAGCAAAAAGTTATCAAAAAGGAGATTGTTTGAGAGAGCATAGCCGGCTCTGTCGATGCACACAGGACGTTTACATATGGTGGTTGCCGTGAAGCGCGTGGCCTTTGCCCTTTTTCAACAAATAGTAATTCACAGGCCACGCTGCGATAAACGCTAAACTCATTGCAATCACACGCGAAAGCCAATAAACAGGATGAGATAGGTCTTTATCGAACGCACCGGGTATCAGTAGCATGCAAATATTATCTACTATTGTCATTGTAAGTATTGATACCGTGTCAGCGGCAAATATTAATTTTAATGCTGACCAGAACTTAGTCCCAGCTCGAACAATGGGGATAACAGAGAACGTATATCCAGACGCAAACGACAACAATGCAGCGAGTATGACAGTATTCTCTCGTCCGATACCAACGTGTGTTCCAATCGTGACTCCCACTAGTTCACCAATTGCACACCCTATCAAGCAGTGTAAGGTTGCACTTGCTGCCATTCGTAAGGTTGCGTTTGTCATCATTTCTTTATCGTGCTTTACATAATGCCTAGCTTAAAACTGTTAATACGGTGTTGGGTTTAACATCCACATAATTGTGACTAAAGATACCAGCGCTGCTATTAAAGCAAATACACCGAAAGTAACTCTCAAAAGTATTTTGTTGTTTTTTATTACTCCGATAATATCAACAATCAAGGCCAAAAGAGATAGGATTGCAATACTGATGTATTGCCCCCACTGCGCTGCAGACCCTGGTGATGGCCAATTTGGACCTTCTCCGTGGGGGCTAATTGAATTATTATACAGAAGGATGATGGCCCCAACTAATACAAACACGCTAGTCACAACGAAAGGAACTACATTCCACTTTAGAGATAATCTCATATATACATCATACCAAAAATCACCATTCTGAAGACTTTATCTCCAATATCCATACTAAACCGTCTCTAGTCGTTGAACTTCGAACTATTCCTTAGCTGTAACCAGATCGTAGATGACAGGACTGATGGATTTAATATATTCTCCACTGCGTTCTAGGTATTTTACTTCTTCTTGCCAATTATCTTTGGATAAGCGATGGCCGAGCAGCCGCATATTAAGTTCACTCACTTCTTTAGTTGATGTGGGTGTGTCTGCTTGATTAAGCATTCTAGGGGTTAAAAACGCAGTGACAGCTGTTTCTGGATACCCGAGTAAGCGACCGATTTCTGCGTGATTAACGGAAACAGTATCAAAAAGTAGCTTTAATTTCTCTGCCGTTGATATGTCGCGTGCAATAAAGAACCGCACTACTTCAACATACGACCCGCTTTCCTTTGCCTCCATAATCTCGGTTTTTTTAACACTCGACAAACTCAGTTCAGAGAAAATTGCGTTCAATGTATCAAGAGATGCCAAGGTGATATGCTCAGGAGCCATTAAATCACGAAAGGCTGGCCCTTCCATCACTATGAGTGCGGACGGTTTAAGATTACCGTGTACAAGCAAGATACTTGCTTTATCGTGGGATATAACACCAGGGAGACTTTCGAGAGACTTTATTGCATTCATCTGATTATCATAACAAAAAGCCCGCGTTTCAGAGACTTTTCATGTTGAGTATAGGCGTGGCAGTCCTTGTAAATGACTTTTAAAGCTTTTGTTATGTATCAACAAGGTAAAGACATCTTTCATGATTAAGTTTACCCCTTGTTAGCTGTGCTACGTTCTCGTCCATTTAATTTTATAGCCATGCCTCATTATGTTATTGTATAAATATGAAAAATAAATCAGATGTAGGGAATCCATCAAAAAAACAAATCGCTTTTATCTGTGCTGGATTGGGAATTTTTTGTGGTGTTATAGGATATTTGTATTTTGTTTCTGGAGTAATTTTTGGATCAGCTATTTTCGGTATCATTACCCTTATCTTAGGCATTCAACTCGTACACAAGGACCAAACAGCTGCAATCGTAAGTATTATCCTTGGGTCACTGTTGATTTTGTACCCAATCATCGTTATTGCGTATTTTCTTGCAACCTTTAACCTAACATTCTAAGGCCGTAGTCGTTTTATGAGAGACTGAGGCTACTTATTTGCAAAATGATCAGAAAACATACAAAATAGTCACTCAATTGCTACACAGTTCTTGGTCCATAAGCTTAGAACTTTTCGCCAACCAATTTATTAATATCGAATTAATACTTTAGGTGGTGCCCCGACCCACAACTCCGCAGA
>Ga0105240_10003474_pt1 | contig 24448 bp, 19 predicted proteins | sample KBSC54metaG_FD_80426 | JGI IMG/M metagenome (GOLD analysis project Ga0105240, IMG submission 80426) | Corn rhizosphere microbial communities from Kellogg Biological Station, Michigan, USA - KBS C5-4 metaG | ecosystem: Host-associated > Plants > Roots > Rhizosphere > Soil | place: Michigan, USA...
GGCCGGCGCGGGTGTATCCGAGACGTAGGCGGCGCTGCAGCATCGAGGTCGAGGCAGTCTGCATTTCGGCCACCAGCGCGATCGCGTCGCGCAGCAGCGGATCCTCGTCGGGATCGAACTCGTCGGAGCCGCCATCCTCGGGCTCAGCCGGCTCGACCTGCTCGAGCAGCTCCTCGCGCAGCTCCGGCTCGCCCTGCTTGCGCCACAGGTCGGTCAGCTTGGCTATCTGTGACTCGTCGATATAGGCGCCCTGGATGCGCTGCAGCCGTGAGGAGCCGACCGGGGAGAACAGCATGTCGCCCTGGCCCAGCAGCGACTCCGCGCCATTCTGGTCGAGAATCACACGCGAATCCGTCTGACTGGAGACAGAGAACGCGATTCGCGAGGGTACGTTGGCCTTGATCATTCCGGTGATCACATCCACGCGCGGGCTTTGCGTGGCGAGCACGAGGTGAATCCCGACTGCGCGTGCCTTCTGGGCCAGGCGGATGATCGAGTCCTCGACATCGGCGGGCGCGACCATCATCAGGTCCGCGAGCTCGTCGATCACGCAAAGGATGTAGGGCAAGGGAGCTTCGCCGCGCTGGGAGCGCGCCTTGTTGAGCTCGATCAGCGAGCGGGTGCGCGACAGCGACATGATCCCGTAGCGCTGCTCCATCTCCCTGACGAGATTCTGCAGGGCGTTGGCTGCCATCCGCGGGCTCGTGATGACGGGCGTGAGCAGATGCGGGATCGACTCGTAGTGGTTGAGCTCCACCTGCTTGGGGTCGACGAGCACCAACCGCAGCTCGTGCGGGGTGGCGCGCAGCAGCACGCTGCAGAGCATCGCGTTGATCGCCCCCGACTTTCCCGCGCCAGTAGTACCGGCCACAAGCAGGTGGGGCATCTTCGCAAGGTCCGCGCCGATCGCCTTTCCGGCGATGTCCTTGCCCAGCCACACGGTCAGCGGCGACCAATCCTTCGGCGGCTCCTGGAAGACGTCGCCGAGACGAACCATCCGCCGCTTGGCGTTTGGCACCTCCACGCCGACCGCCTGCTTGCCGGGTATCGGAGCAAGGATGCGGATGTCCGTGGCCGCCAGCGCGTAGGCGAGGTCGTCCTTGAGCTGGGCCACCTTGCCGACCTTCGTCCCCGGCGCCAGACGCAGCTCGTAGCGGGTGATGTGCGGGCCGGCGACCGTCCCGATCACCTTGGCGTCCACGCCGAAGTGGCCGAGCGCCTCGACCAGGCTGGTGGCCGTGCGCTCCTGCCCGGCGAGTTCGGCCCCGCCCACCCGAGCCTGCTCGGCGGTGGAGCGCGTCAGCAGGCGATCGGGTGAAGGCAACTCCCAGGCGAAGTTCGGGTCGTCTGTGACGACATCGCGCAGCCGGCCCTGTGGGGTCAGCGCGCCGGCGTCCACTTGCGCAATACCGGCGATCTGCTGCTCAGGGTCGACCTCGTCACTCTCTTCAGCCGCCTGCTCGGGCCCTGGCGACGCCTGTTCAGGATGCTCGTCCTCGTGGGCGTCAGCCTCTTCGGCTTCCCAGGGGGTGAACATCTCATCGCGGGAGGGAGCCTCGACGTGGGTGGCGCGCACGATCAACTCCTCGGGAGCGGGATCGGGCGGAACAACGCTCGCGCCCCGCCGTGCCTGCGCTTCGTGTGAGCGCTCCTGCAGACGCCCTTTGGAGGTGCGCTCGAGCTCGGCTGCGCGCGCGCGGATCACGCGGCTGGTGTCCACAAGACCGTTGCCGGTCGCCTTCAGCGCCGCCGCCAGCGAGGCGCCGCTGATCAAGATTGCGCCGACCAGAGCCAGGAAGACGACAAGGATGTCGACACCCACCGTCTGCACCATGCGGTGCGCGACCCAGTAGAACGACTGCCCGGCGATGCCGCCGTGGTTCTGCAGAAAGGCCGAGCGCCACTGTCCAGATGAGGCGCCGTCTGGCGTGCCGTCGCTGACGCCGAGCGTCCCGGCAGCCAGCGCAAGCGTGATCGCGGCGAACAGACACACGCCACCTGTGCGAAGCGGACGGCGCGCGGGCATCAGTTGTGAGAGCAGCAGCGCGCCGCCACCGACGACAAGCGCGATCGGCGCCAGGACTCTCGCTTCGCCGATGCACCAGCCGATCGCCACCGACAGGCCGTGGCCTACTCGACCCCCGTTCCAGTGGCCATAAAGGACGAACGCCATGAACACCCCGACCGCGACAAGGCCGAGCCCAAGCACGTCGCGCTGGTTCTGGTTAAGCGCAGGCCAGGATGGAAGACGGTCGAGCAGGCCGGCGGAGCCGCGCCTTCTCCCTCGCCCAGGCGAGCGTGAACCGGCGCCACGACGAGCCGAGCGCTTGCGCGCAGGCTGGCGCTTGGGGCTCCTTCGACTCGCGGGCATCAGGCGACACTTCGACGCCGAGCCCCCCGAACCTGCTCGCGACCCTTACCATCGCTTTAGTGCGTCCCGCTACACACAACCGTTGACATGAGTGATTTTGCCCGCGCGCCGCGCGTCCTGGTGGTCGAGGACGACGAGGACATCGCCCAGGCTCTGCAGCGCTCGTTGCGGATGGAGGGTTATGAGGTCAGAGCCGCCGGCGATGGCAACGCGGCAATCGAGCACGGCCGCAGCTTCGCGCCCGACCTGATCATCCTCGACCTCGGCCTGCCGGGCCTGGACGGCATCGAGGTGGCGAAGCGCCTGCGCGCTGACGATGACGTGCCGATCCTGATCCTGACCGCCCGCGACGGGCTGGAATCGCGCGTGGAGGGACTGGACGCCGGCGCCGATGACTATTTGGTCAAGCCGTTCGAGCGTCAGGAGCTGCTGGCGCGCATGCGCGCCCTCTTGCGCCGCCGCCCACCACGCGGCTCGGCGCCGCTGAAGGTCGGCGACCTGTCGCTGAATGTCGACACGCACGAAATTTCCCGCGGCGAGCGCCAGATCGAACTCACCCAGCGCGAGTTCGAGCTGCTCGAGTACCTGATGCGCAACGAGCGCATCGTCATCTCGCGCCAGCGTCTACTGGACGAGGTGTGGGGCTACGACCCGTTCTCAACCACCAACACGATCGAGGTGTTCGTCTCCAACCTGCGTCGCAAGCTGGAGGCGGACGGCGAGCCGCGCCTGTTGCACACGATCCGCGGCGCGGGTTATGTCCTTCGCGCCTGAGCAGGAGCCGGGTCGCGGCCAGGAGCCGATCGTGCTTCCGCGCGTGGCGCGGGCATGGGCGGCGCGGCAACTCGCGCGGATCTCGGCCTTGTTCGATCGGCTGCCGATCCGCTGGCGCCTGGCGGGGGTCTCGGCGCTGCTGACATTCACGATCCTGTGCGCCTTCGCGCTGGTGGTCGGCTCTCTGACGGTGCACCGCATCCGCACCAACTTCGACCGCGAAGTCGCCGTCTCTGGTGACAATCTGGCCAGGCTGCTTCACCCGGAAGTGACCGGCACCTATATCGAAGGCTTCAAGTTGCGATTGAGCAGCCCGACCGACCTCAGTCGCCTCGCCGAATCCGACGATGCGGTGATCCGCATCATGAGCGAGTCGGGCAAGGTGCTCGAAAGCACCAGTCATGCGCCGGAATTGGGACTGCTCAGCGAAACCGACGCGCATGGTTACCGCCTCCACACCACGCTGGTGGCCGTGAGCGGCCCGGTCGGCGGCACTGTGATCGTGCAGTACGGCCGGCGCCTGTCCGACCTCGACGCGACGATCGCGCGGGTCGAGCTGCTGCTTTTGCTGGGAGTGATGGCGGGCACGGCCCTAGCCCTGTTGGCGGGGATCGCGATCGCGCGGCGCGCGATGGCGCCGATCGCCGAGCTGACCAGCACCGCCGAGCAGATCGCGCGCACACGCGACCCGTCGTTGCGCATGCCCGAGCCCGCGGCGGACGACGAGGTGGCCGAGCTTGCTCGGACGCTCGAGGGCATGCTCCGAGAGCTCGACGCCGCTCACGCCGAGACCGAGCAGACGCTCGCCCGCCAGCGCCAGTTCGTGGCCGACGCCTCACACGAGCTGCGCACGCCGTTGACCAGCGTGCTTGCCAACCTCGAGCTGCTCTCCGAATCGCTGCGTGGCGAGGAGGCTGACGCGGCTCGCTCCGCCCTGCGCTCCTCGCGGCGAATGCGTCGGTTGGTCGCCGACCTGTTGCTGCTGGCGCGCAGCGATGTCGGGCGGATCGTGCGCCGCGAGCCCTGCGACTTGGCGCAGATCGTTGTCGAGGCCGCCGCCGAGCTGGGCCCGGTCAGCGACGACCACGAGATCTCGATCGACGCTCAGCCGGTCGTCGTGGAGGCCTCGCGCGACGAGCTGCACCGCCTGGCGCTCAACCTGATCGAGAACGCGCTGCGCCACACGCCCGCGGGTACGGAGATCCGCGTCAGCACATCCACGGACGGTCAGGGCCAAGCGCGACTGCCCGCCGGCGAGGCATACCTAATCGTCGAGGACGACGGGCCGGGTGTGCCCGAGCGGCTGGCCGGAAATCTGTTCGAGCGCTTCGTGCGCGGCGTCGGTGATCGTGGCGGCTCCTTCGGCCTGGGCTTGGCGATCGTACGCGCCGTCGCCGAGTCCCACGGCGGCAGCGTGGCGCTGCAGCAAACTCATCCCGGAGCGGAGCGCCCGGGCGCCCGTTTCGTCGTCACCCTGACTGCCGCGGACATGGGCGGAAGCTCAGACCTCCACGACGACGGGGAGCACCATCGGCCGGCGGCGCAGGCGGTCGTAGACTAGGGCCGCCAGGTCGTCGTGGAGCATCTGCCCGAGCAGGTCGACCTCACGGATCTCCTCCTCGGCCGCGCGCAGCACCGTCGCTTCGACGGTTGCGCGGATCTCCTCGATCAGCTCTCCGGCCTCCTTGGGGAACGGCACGCCGCGGAAGATCACCTCAGGGTCGGCCACCGAGCGCCCGTCCTGCTCGGCGATCGTGACCACGACGACGAAGATCCCGTCGGCGGAGAGCATGCGCCGATCGCGCAGGGCCACATCGGCGACGTCGCCGATGTCCACGCCGTCGACGAACACCATCCCCGACTGCTCGTGCTCTTTGAAGCGCGCGCGCCGCTCGTCGACGTCAAGCGGCAACCCGTTCTCACCCTGGAAGACGTTTTCGGGCTCGACCCCGACCGCCTCGGCGAGCTGAGCGTGCAGTCGCAGGCGCTTGAAGTCGCCGTGGAAAGGCATCACGTAGCGCGGTTTGACGAGGTTGAGCATCAACTTGACCTCCTCGGCGTAGCCGTGCCCGGAGGCGTGCACGGGCGCGTCGCTTGCCGTCACCACGTCACAGCCGATGTGGTAGAGCCGGTCGATCGTCTCGTTGACCGCGCGCTCATTGCCGGGCACGGGCGTGGCCGAGAAGACGACCGTGTCGCCGTGACGGAGCTTGACCTGCGGATGGTCGCGATAGGCCATCCGGCGCAGAGCCGAGAGCGGCTCGCCCTGGGAGCCGGTGGAGATGATCACCATCCGCTCGTCGGGGAAGTCCTCGATCTCGCGTGTGCCGACGAGGAGTCCCTCTGGCACCTCGACGTGTCCGAGCGTGCGACCGATGCCGACGTTCTTTCGCATCGAGCGCCCGACCAGCGAGACCTTGCGGTCAAGCGCCGCTGCGGCGTCGATCACCTGCTGGACGCGGTGGATGTTCGAGGCAAAGCTCGTAACCACGATCCGCCCCTCACAGCGCGCGAACGCTTCCTCCAAGTGTGGGCCGACAAGCGACTCAGAGGGCGAGAAACCGGGCCGGTCGACGTTGGTGGAGTCACCGCACAGCAGCAGCACTCCTTCGCGTCCAAGTTCGGCCAGCCGCGAGACGTCGGCTGGTGGGCCGTCGACAGGGGTTTGGTCGAACTTGTAATCGCCGGTGATCAGCACGGTGCCAATGTCGGTGCCCAGCGCAACTGCGCTCGAGTCCGGGATCGAGTGGGTCATGTGGATCATCTCGAGCGAGAACGGTCCGAGCTCGAGCATTTCCCCGGTGGCGACCTCACAGCACTCGATCTCGCGCAGCTTGTGCTCTTCGAGCTTGGAGCGAGCCATCGCCATCGTAAGCGGCCCGCCGTACACGGTGGGCGCCTGCTGGGCGCCCAGCTCGCGCAACACCCATGGCAGCGCGCCGAGGTGGTCCTCGTGCCCATGCGTGATCACGATCGCCTCGATGTCGCGCGCGCGCTCACGCAGGTAGGTGAAGTCAGGCAGCACCAGGTCGATCCCCACCATCTCCGGCGTGGGAAAGCGTAGCCCGACGTCGACGACAACCAGGCGACCGTCGTACTCGACGACGGTCATGTTCTTGCCGATCTCCCCCAACCCGCCGAGGGGCAGGACACGCAGTGTGCTCACGTGTGCGTCGTCCGCGCGCTTACCGCGGCGCCGCTTGCCGCTGCAGCAGCCGAGCCGTCTTGTGCGAGCAGCCCGTGACGCATGAGCATCGCGCGCACCTCCGCCAGCTCGTGCTCGTCGGCCTCGATCAACGGCAGTCGCAGCCCTCCCACTTTGTGGCCGAGCATGTTCAGCGCCGCCTTCGTGCAGGTCGGGCTGGCGGTCATGAACAGCGTGCGGTAGACATCCCGCAAGCTCGCGTCGATCTCGGCCCGGCGCTCGGGCTCGTCGACCATTCGGCGCATCTCCTCGCCGACGACATGACTGGCGACCGCGATGCCGCCGGCGCCGCCGAGGTCGAGCGTGCGGGCGAATGTCGCGTCGTCGCCGGCGTACAGCTCAAGCCCATCGATCATCTGCAGCTCGGATTCGTTTGCCTGCTTGACGCCCTCGACATGCTCGATCTGCGCGAGCCGTGCCAGCAGGTCCGGCCCCACGTTCACCGCGGTGCGACTGGGCACGTTGTAGAGCAGGATCGGCTTGTCGGTGGCCTTCGCGATCTCTTCGTAGTGGCGCACGATCCCGCGCGGGCTGGGTTTGTTGTAGTAGGGGGTGACGCTCAACGTCGCGTCGACTCCGAGCTCGGTTGCCATCTCGGTGAGGTGGATGGCATGACTGGTGTCATTGGAGCCGGTCCCCCCCACGATCGTCGTGCCATGCGGGCGTTCGCGTACCGCCAGCCCAATCAGCCCCAAGTGTTCGGAGTCGGTCAGCGTCGCCGCCTCGCCGGTGGTCCCGCACACGACGAAGCCGTCGGAGCCGTGCGCGGCCAGGTGCGCCATCAACTCGACGAAGGACTGCTCATCGACTCGTCCCTGCTCATCGAAGGGAGTGACGATCGCCGTCAGGATCGCGCCGAGGCCAAGGGGGCTCATCGTGAGCAGTATTCCACGCGCAGCGGCAACACAGTCAATGTCACGCTCGCATTCACGAGTCGGCAAACAGCAGACGCTCGAGGCCGACGACCGGTGAGCTTTCCAGCTCTCCGACGCCACGAATCGCCAGCAGGACACCCGGCATGAAGGACTCGCGCCCAGTGGTCTCGTGGCGGATGCTCAGCGTCTGCCCCACGTCGCCGAAGATCACCTCTTGATTGGCAACCACTCCCGGCAGGCGCACTGAATGGATCGGCGGCTCGGCGCCGCCTGAGGCTTCGGCCATCAGCCGCGCCGTCCGTGCGGCGGTGCCGCTAGGCGCATCCAGCTTGCCGTCGTGATGCAGCTCGATGATCTCGGCCTTAGCCATATAGCGAACCGCCTCGGCGGCGAAGCGCATCATCAGCACCGCACCGATCGCGAAGTTGGGCGCCACAAACACGTTGGGCGCACGCACGCCCGTTGCCTGCGCGGCGATCGCGCGGCTCTGCTCCGCCAGCTGCTCGAGATCAAAGCCGGTCGTCCCGATCACGACATGCGCTCCTGCGCCCAGGCATTGCAGCGCGTTCCCCAGCGCCGTGTCCGGCCGTGTGAAGTCCACGACCACATCGGGGCGCTGCTCCAGCGCTTCGGCCAGCGACACCCCGATCCGGGGATCGGCGCGGGCGACGAGTTCCATGTCCTGCGCGCCCTGGACTGCCGCGCAGACGGTCTCCCCCATTCGTCCGGCCGCACCGGCCACCGTCACCCGAATCACGACGCCACCGGCATAAGCGTTTGCAGCGACTGCTCGAACAGCGACTCCTGCGCGCCGACCCCCGCCACCGACAGCCGCTCGCGCGGGAACAGCTCGCCGGCCAGCTCCCGCAGGTCGCCGAGCGCAACGGCGTCCAGGCGATCCACGATCTCATCCACCGAGAGGATCGGCATCTCGGCCAGCAGCGAGGCGCCCAGTCGACTCATCCGTCCGGCCGTTGACTCCAGCGAGAGCGCCATCCGTCCCTTCACGTTCTCGCGCGAGCGATCGAGCTCCCGCGCGCTGGCGGGTTCCTCCACAAAGCGCTGCAACTCGGCCGCGATCGTCGCCATCGCCTCGACCAGATTGTCCGGTCGCGTGCCGACGTACAGCCCGACCTCGCCGGTGTGCGCGTGCAGGTTGGAGAAGGAGAACACCGAGTAGGCCAGCCCGCGGCGCTCTCGCACCTCTTGGAACAGACGCGAGGAGGAGGTGCCGCCAAGCACCCCTTCGAGCACGCGCAGCGCGAAGCGGCGCTCGTCGTGGCGGGCGATGCCAGGCCCGCCCAGGCAGACGTGGTACTGCTCGGTGTCCTTGCGCAAGAACCGCACGCGCCGCTCGAAATGGACGTCCCCCCCACCCTCGCCGGGGTCGGCTGGCGGTTGCTCCTTGCTAGCGGACACAGCCACGCCGGCACAGGCCTCGCGGACCATCGCTACCAGATGGTCGTGCTCGACCGAGCCTGCGGCGGCGACCACGACGCGCTCGGGTCGGTAGCGCTCACGGTGAAAGTCGCGCAGACCGGCCAGCTCCACGCCGCGCACGACCTCGGCACGGCCGATCACGGCGCGGCCGAGCGGATGCTCGCCGAACACTGCTTCGCCGAGCGCGTCGAAGACTCGATCCTGGGGATCGTCTTCATACATCGCGATCTCCTCGAGCACCACCTCGCGCTCGGCGGCGAGGTCTTCGAAGCGCGGCTGCCAGATCATCTCCCCCATCACGCGAAGCGCACGCTCGGAGTGGCGGTCGAGCACGCGCGTATAAAGCGAAGTGGTCTCGCGGTCGGTGCCGGCGTTGACCTCCGCCCCCATCCCGTCGAAGACCTCGTCGATCTCGCGCGAGCTGTGTTCTCCTGCTCCGCGAAAGAGCATGTGCTCGAGCAGGTGCGAGACGCCGGCCTGCTCGTGGGACTCCATCGCCGAGCCGGTGGCGATCCAGAAGCCGAGTGCCACCGAGCGCACGTTCTCCATGCGCTCGGTGATCACTCGCACACCGTTATCCAGCGTGCTCGTCTGGTGCTCGGTCACGTCAGGCGCCCGGCGGCCGCAGCGCCCAAGCGCCGCAGCCGGCCGGTCCTCTAGTCGCGATCGCGGTCACGGCCGCCGTGGCGCGGGCGCCCGGAGCCGCGCTCGCCGCGGCCACGACCCTCGCGCCCGTTGCTGGCCGAAAGGCGATCCCGTCGATCGCCTTTCGGTCCGCCGCCGTCGCGATCGCGCGGGGGCCGTCCGCCGCCGCCGCCACCACTGCCAACGGAGGCCAGTTCCTCGACGCTCTTGCCGGCAACCTCGGGATCGTCGGCAAGACGCAGGCCGATGCGTCCGCGCTCGCGGTCGACCTCGACCACCTTGACATTGATTTCATCGCCCTTGTTGAGCACGTCCTCGACGCTGTCCACACGCTCGCCGGGAGAGACGTTTGAGATGTGCAGCAGTCCGTCGGTGCCCTTGGAGAGCTCGACGAAGGCGCCGAAAGTGGTCGTCTTGACGACCTTGCCCGCGTACTCGTCGCCGACCTCGACCTCCTTCATCATCGTGCGGATCCGCTCCACCAGCGCATCGCCGAGCTGGCCGTTGGCCGAGTACACCAGCACCTGGCCCTCGTCGTTGACGTCGATCTGCGACTCGAACTCCTCGGAGAGCCCGCGGATCGTTTCGCCGCCCTTGCCGATCAGCATGCCGATCTGGCTCGGGTCGATCTGGATCGTCTGGATGCGCGGAGCGTGCTGAGATAGCTGCTCGCGCGGTCCTTCGATCGTCTCGGCCATCTTGGCGAGGATGAACGTGCGCGCCTTGTGCGCCTGAGTCAGCGCGTCTTTGAGGATCTCAAACGTGACGCCCGAGATCTTGATGTCCATCTGCAACGCGGTTATGCCCTGATCGGTTCCGGCCACCTTGAAGTCCATGTCTCCCAGGTGATCCTCGACGCCGGCGATGTCGGTCAGGACGATGTAGTCGTCGCCCTCCTTGATCAACCCCATCGCGATACCGGCGACCGGCCGCTTGATCGGCACGCCGGCGTCCATCAGCGACAGCGAGGAGCCACACACCGAGGCCATCGAGGAGGAGCCGTTTGACTCGAAGATGTCCGAGACCACGCGGATCGTGTAGGGGAAGTCCTCGATCGATGGCACCACCGGCACGAGCGCGCGCTCTGCCAGCGCGCCGTGGCCGATGTCGCGGCGCTTTGGCCCGAGACGGCCGGCCTCGCCCACCGAGAACGGCGGGAAGTTGTAGTGGTGGAAGTAGTACTTCTTGGTCTGCAGCCCGAGCGTGTCAAGCCGCATCTCCTCCTTGAGCGTCCCCAGCGCCGCCGCGCTGAGAGCCTGCGTCTGTCCGCGCGTGAACAGCGCTGAGCCGTGCGTGCGTGGCGTGACGCCCACTTCGATCGTGATGTCGCGGATCTCGTCCTCGGCGCGACCGTCGGGCCGCTTCTTGTGGACGGCGATGCGCTCGCGGATGATCGCCTTCTCCAGCTTGTCAAACGCGAGCTGAGCGGCGGCACGGCGCTCCTTGGCTGCTTTCTGCTCCTCCTCGCCCGCCCCGTCGGTCGCTCCCGCCCCGTACTGCGCGAGGATCTGCTCCTCGACGGCCTTGCAGGCGCCCTGGCGCTCGAGCTTGTCCTCGACCTGTGTGGCCTCGTCCAGCGCTGACCCGTGCGACGCCTTGACTTCAGCGAGCAGTTGCTCGTCGACTTTGGGGGCCTCGATCGGCGTCTTTTCCTTGCCGACCTTCTCGCGCAGTTCGTGCTGCAGCGCGCAGATCTTCTTGATCTCCGAGTGCGCGATGTCAAGGGCGTCGAGGATCTCTGCCTCCGAGATCTCGTTCGCCCCGGCCTCGACCATCAGGATCGCCTCCTCGGAGCCGGCGACCACCAAGTCCAAGTCGGAGTTCTCGAACAGGTCCTCCTCTGGCGGGTTGACGACGAAGTTGCCGTCGATCTTGCCGATCCGCACCGCGCCGACCGGGCCGGCGAACGGGACGTTTGAGATCATCAGCGCCGCCGAGGCGCCGTTCATCGCAAGGATGTCGTAGGGATGGACGTGGTCCACCGAGATCGGGATCGCGACGAGATGGGTCTCGTAGTTCCAGCCCTTCGTGAACAGCGGGCGCAGCGGCCGGTCGATCATGCGCGCGGTCAGCGTCGCCTTCTCACCCGAGCGCCCCTCGCGCTTGAAGAAAGAGCCGGGAATCTTCCCGGCCGAGTACATCCGCTCCTCGACATCCACGGTGAGCGGGAGAAAGTCCACGTCGCGCTGGCCACCTGCCGTGGCTGTCGAGAGGACCATCGTGTCGCCCTGGCGGACGACGACTGCGCCGGAGGCCTGCTTGGCCATCCTGCCGGTCTCAAACGAGATCTCGCTACCTGCGATCTCCACGGAAACCCGCGTAACGGCGTTGCTACTCATATTGACTGCCTTCCTTCTCCGCCCGTCGGTCGGCGGAGCCGTTTTCTTTTTATCCTTGTATCCGAACGCTGTGAGCTTAGCGGACGCCGAATCGCTCGTTGTCGCCCAAGAAGGGCGCGTCTGCTGGCGCCGGCCTTTTGCCGATCCGGTTGAGAGCCTGGATCCAGGGGTAAAGCTGATATGTGGCCGCGTGGCCCGGGGCCGCGTCCCGCACGAGCGGGGTGGCGAGACTAGAAGTGAGGTGTGTGATGCTCGAGAACTGGACGACTCCGATTCGATCGGATCGGCTCAGCCTCTTTGCGCTGCCGCGGTGCGCTCGAGGCTGGAGCAGAGCGCTGCTTGGCTTGGGAGCGCTCGCCGTGGCGGTCAGCGGCTGCGGCTCAGGCAAAGGGTCGGCCTCGACGACGGTGCCGGCCACCGCTCAGCAGACGATCGTTTTTGCCGAGTCTGGCCTTGGCACAGAGGGTGAACAGACCAAGAAGGCGATCGTCCAGTTCGAAAAGGCGCACCCGAACATCAAAGTCAGCATCGACGTCCTCTCGCCGAACTCGACCACTTACCTGCAACAGCTGCAGCAGCGCTTCATCGCGGGCTCCCCCACGCCCGACGTGCTCGAGTCCGACGTCACCTACCCGGCCAAGTTCGCCAAGGCGGGCTGGATCAAGCCGCTTGGCTCCTTCAACCCGCCGCTCGGCAGCTTCTTCCCCAACAACGTGGCCGCGGGCGAATACGAAGGCAAGCCCTACGCGATTCCGTGGTTCTCCAACCCCGAGGGCCTGTTCTACCGCACCGACCTGATCCCCAGGCCGCCCACCAACCCCGAACAGGTGGTCTCCGACGCCAGGGAAGCGATGCGCAAGGACTCCACGCTGAAGGAGGGCTTCGCCTTCGAGGGTCACAAGTACGAGGGCGCGATCACCTCCTTCCTGACGGTCGCGCCGGCGTTCGGCGGCCGCCTGACGACCACGAGCATCGACTCGCACGGCAACGTGCAGGCGCTGGAATGGCTACACGCGGCCATCTACACCGAGAAGATCGCACCGCAGGCGGTGACCGGCTGGGAAGAGGCGCAGGTCCAGGAAGAGTTCACCTCTGGGCGTACGCCGTTTGCGATCAACTATCCGTTCGTGGCCTCGGTCGCCGAAGAAGGCGGCCCGGCCAAGGGCCATGTCGGCTACATACCGTTCCCGGTGGCCTCTGGCGGCAAGCCCGGCGCGGCGCTCGGCGGCGAGATGCTCGCGATCAACGCGGCCAGCACCCACTCCGCCGCGGCCTACGAACTGATCAAGTATCTGACCTCGGCGGCCGTGCAGAGCGAACGTGCCGTGGCCACCGGCGACCCGCCGTCGTTGCCGTCCGCCTACACGTCGTCCCTGTACGCGAAGGCGCCGATCTTCAAGCAGGTCAAGGTGCTCAACGGGTTTGCGCAGCCGCGCCCGGTCAACCCTGAATACCTGAAGATCTCCGAAATCCTGCAGGAGGCGCTCTCTTCGGTGTACGCCAACTCGACCTCGCCGAGCAGCGCGCTCAGCTCGGCGGCCTCGCAGATCGAAGCCCTCGGCGGCTGAGTCGAGGGCCATGGCGGACGGGACGGCCTGCTGAGGTGATGAGAGAGGATGTCCAGTGAGCACCCACGCGGCCGCGTCGGAGCCGGCGCTGGCCCGCCGACCCGCGCGCCGCGGCGGTGGCGGCCGCGTGGCCGCCGACCGCCGCCTCGGCTATGCGCTGGTGGCGCCGGTGGTGCTGCTGCTGCTCGCGGTCACCGCCTACCCGCTCGGCTACAACCTGTGGAACTCGTTTCACTCGGTCAATCTCAGCGAAGCCGGCAGCGCCCACTCGTTCGTCGGGCTGGACAACTACACGAAGATGTTCGGCTCATCGGTTTGGATCAGATCGCTGGAGCGCACGCTCGCCTTCACCGCCGCCTCGGTGGCGATCGAGACGGTGATCGCGCTCGCCCTGGCGCTGATGCTGCACCGCAACTTCCGCGGCCGCGGCCTGCTGCGCGCCGCGATCCTGATCCCGTGGGCGGTGCCGACGGTCGTCTCGGCGACGTTGTGGAAGACGATGTTCGACCCGCGCACCGGCTTCGTGGACTACCTGCTCGGCAACGCCGGCCTGCCCGGCGCTCACACCACTTGGCTGGCGGGGATCTGGACCTCGTGGGTGGCGATCTTCGTCGCCGACGCCTGGAAGAACGTCCCGTTCATGGCGATCATCCTGCTGGCGGGTCTGCAGGTGATTCCGCAGGAGGTCTACGAAGCGGCTCGGATCGACGGCGCCAGCTCGTGGCAGGCGTTTCGGCGAATGACCCTGCCGTTGCTCAAGCCGGCGCTGGCCGTTGCGCTCATCTTTCGGACATTGCAGGCGTTCCTGGTGTTCGACGTGATCTACATCATGACCGGTGGGGGGCCGGGCGTGAGCACTGAGACGCTGTCGTTCCTGAACTGGCAGACGTTCCTGGTTGGAACCGACTTCGGCTACGGGGGCGCGATCTCGGTGATACTCGTGGTGATCGCGCTGGCGATCTCGGCGGTCTACGTGCGCTTCCTGCGCCCGGAGACGACCGGATGAGCAGCCACGCGGCCAGCTCGGGTGTCGCCTCGCAGACCCGCGCGGCTTCTCGTCGTTTGCTCGCGCCGAAGCGCCGCCGACGCCTGCGCGCCCTCGCGCGCGAGGTCGGCTTCTACGTGCTGGTGGCGATCGTGGTGGCGGTGTCGCTGTTCCCCTTCTACTGGATCCTGCGCACGTCGCTTGCGACCAACGCCGACATCGCCCGCGGCACCGAATCCACGGGCCTGCTCCCGTCTCACCTCAGCCTCAAAGCCTATGCAGACGACTTCAGTCAGCAGCACTTCCTGACTCCGCTTATCAACAGCGCGATCGTCGCGCTCGCGGCCACCGCGATCACGATCGTGGTGGCGACCACGGCGGGCTACGCGCTCGCCCGGCTGGAGATCCGCGGCGCCGGTGCGATCCTCGGCTTCATATTGCTCGCCGGGTTCTTCCCGGTGTTGGCGATGGTAGGTCCCCTGTTCCTGTTGTTTCGCGACCTCGGCTTCCTGGACAGCATCTATCCGCTGATCCTTGCCTACCTGGTCTACACGTTGCCGATCGCGACCTGGCTGCTGCGCAACTTCTTCGCCCAGATCCCGCGGGAGCTCGAGGAGGCGGCGCTCGTAGACGGCGCGAGCAGACTGCAGGCTCTGCGCAAGGTCGTTGTCCCGGTGGCCCTGCCGGGGGTTTTCACCGCCGCGATCCTCGCCTTCATCCTCGCTTGGAACGACTTCACCTTCGCCGTTTCGTTCCTGGAGACTCCCGGCAACTTCACCGCACCGCTTGCGATCGTCAACCTCGGCCAGAGCCAGTTCCAGGTCTTCTACAACCGCATCGACGCCGCGGTTGTGATCATCACGATCCCGATAGCGGTGCTCGTGCTGTTCGCTCAGCGACGCATCGTCGCCGGGCTGACGGCGGGGTCGTTTCGATGAGCGGCGCGGGTTTGCGCGACGGGCGCACGATCCGGCGCTGGAGCTGTGCGCCCCACGCCGCAGCCGCGCCAGGAGTGGGATAGATGGCCACGATCGAGATCGACAAAGTCTCGAAGGTCTATCCCAATGGCGCCGAGGCCGTCACCGACCTCGACATCCACGTGGCCGACGGCCAGTTCCTGGTGCTCGTCGGCCCCTCCGGATGTGGCAAGACCACGGCGCTGCGCATGGTCGCCGGACTGGAGGACGTCACCGAGGGCACGATCAGCATCGGCGAGCGCGTCGTCAACGATCTGTCCCCGCGCGAGCGCGACATCGCGATGGTGTTCCAGAACTACGCGCTGTACCCGCACATGACGGTGGCCGAGAACATCGGCTTCGCGCTCCGCCTGAAGAAGTCTCCCAGGCAGGAGATCCAGCGCAGGGTGGACGAGGCGGCACGGATACTCGGCCTGGAGGAGCATCTCGCGCGCAAGCCGGCGCAGCTGTCCGGGGGACAGCGCCAGCGCGTGGCAATGGGCAGAGCGATCGTCCGGGAGCCGGCGGTCTTCCTGATGGACGAGCCGCTGTCCAACCTCGATGCCAAGCTTCGCGTGCAGATGCGCACCGAGGTCTCGCGTGTGCAGAAGCGCCTGGGCGTGGCCACCATCTATGTGACCCACGACCAGATCGAGGCGATGACGATGGGCGATCGCGTCGCGGTGATGCGCTCGGGGAAGCTGCAGCAGTGCGACTCCCCGCAGACGCTCTACGACGCCCCGGTCAACCTGTTCGTGGCCGCGTTCATCGGCTCGCCCGCGATGAACCTCTATCAGGCTGACGTCGACGCCGAGGGCGCGCGGCTGCTCCTCGGTGAGCAGGCGATCGAGCTTCCTAACCGCTTGCGCTCACCGGTCGCGCAATGGCGCGGTAAGAGCGTAATCGTCGGGATCCGCCCAGAGGATCTGAGCGACGCCGCTCTCTCCGAGCGCGAGGAATCCGCCCCCCGCTTGGAGGGAGCCGTCGACCTGGTCGAGTCGCTTGGCGCCGAGAAGCTGGTTCATTTCCGCATCGATGCGAGCCGCCTGCAATCAAGCGATGCCCGGCTGAGCACAGATGAGGATCTCGACCTGAGCGCCGGCGAGATCGGACAGGCGGCGAGCACGGCCGGCGTCGCCCGGGTTCCGTCCGCCAGTCGCATCGAGGCTTCTCAGCGCGCGGTCTTCCTCGTCGCGATCGAGCGCGTGCATCTGTTCGACCCCGACAGCGGCACGGCCATCGACGCGGGCGCGCGCGAGCGAGTCGCCGAACAGGCGCGCTGAGCCCTGAGCGCTCAGGCGTTCTTCAAACCGCCGACGATCATGTGTGCCGGCGGCAGATCGGCCGGCGAGGGCGCCTGATAGCTCCAGCGCACGACTCCGTCCGAGTCGACGATGACGAGCGCCCGCTGAGGGAAACCCCCGGGGTGAAGCACGCCAAAGGCGGCGCACGCGGCGCCCTTCGGCTCGAAGTCAGAGAGCTGCGGGATGCTGACGCCGAGCTTCTCGCGGAAGGCTTTCTGTGCCCAACTGGAGTCGCAGGAGACGCCGTAGATAACAGCGCCATCCGCGGTGATCTCCGTCAAAGACTGCTCGTAGACCTGCAGTTGGTCGGTGCAGACCGGACTGAAGGCGAACGGGTAGAAGACAAAGACGGTCGTCTTGCCCTGTAGATCGGTCTCGGTGAAGCTCTCCCCCGACTCGGTGGTCAGCTTGAACGGTGGAACCGTCGTCCCCGGAGCCAGCACGCTCGAGCCCGTGTCGGTGGCGCCCATCGCTTCAGAACGCCGCCGGCTTACTTGCGGAGCCCGAGCTCCTTGATGAGGGCGCGGTAGCCCTCGAGGTCGCTGCGCTGCAGGTAGTCGAGAAAGCGGCGTCTGCGTCCCACCAGCATCAACAGCCCCCGGCGCGAGTGGTGATCCTTGCTCTGCTCGCGCAGGTGCTCGGTGAGGTGGTTGATGCGCTCGGTCAGCAGCGCCACCTGAACCTTCGTGCTGCCGGTGTCCTGCTCCCCGGCGCCGAACTTGGCGGCAATCTCGCGCTTTCTCTCTGCAGTGATCGTCATAGCGGCCGCACAGGCTAGCAGGAGCGGCCGGCGATCTCGCGCGTGAGCTCCACATCGCGGTGCATCTGCTCAACCAGCTCCTCGGCGGTGGTAAAGCGTCGCTCGCCGCGCAGACGCTCCAGGAAGTCCAAGCGCAGCTGCTTGCCATACAGGTCGCCCTCGAAGTCCAGTACGTAGGCCTCGACCAGCTCCCCGCGCCCAGTGACGAATGTCGGCCGCACGCCGACGTTCACCGCAGCCGGCCTGCCGTCGGCAAGACAGGCGTAGACCCCATGCCCTGGGCACACGAGCGCGTCGTCGGGGATCAGGTTCGCGGTTGGAAAGCCAAGCTCGCGCCCGCGCCGATCGCCCTGCACGACCTCTCCGCGCATCTGAAACGGCGATCCGAGGAAGCGCGCCGCGGAAGTGACCTCGCCTGCGAGCACGAGCCCGCGGATGTGGCTTGAGGAGACGATCTCTCCTTCGACCTCGAGCAGCGGCGCCACACGTGTGGAGAACCTCCCATCGGCTTCGAGCATGCGCGTGTCCCCCTGGGCGCGATTGCCAAAGCGGAAGTTCTCCCCGACCGAGACGTGTGTGGCGCCGAGCGTGCCGACCAGCACGTCGTCGATGAACTCCTGAGCGCTGCGCTTGGCGAAGTCGGCGTTGAATGCAACCACGATCAACTCATCGACACCGAGCGCCTCGACCAGCTCGGCCTTGACGGCAAGTGGCGTGAGCAGCTTCGGCGTGTGCGCCGGCGCGACGACGGCGGTCGGGTGCGGGTCGAAGGTGAGAACACTGTCGGCCCCGCGGATAACCTCGCGGTGGCCGAGGTGAACGCCGTCAAAGGAGCCCACAGCCACGCGCCGCTCGCGCGGCTGCACGTCGCCCTCACCGGTACAGGCGGGCAGCCAGGTGATCTTCACGGCGTGAAGCCTAAGGGTTCTACGTACGGACCTATGCGACGTGTCGCTGCGCGGCGGCGAGGGCATCCTCCGGGGGGATCAGCGGCGGATCGCGCCACTGTTGCTCACGTGGGGGAAGCTGAACAGCGTCCCTGGCCAGAAACGGCCCGATCGCGGTGCGGCGCAGCTCCAAACAGTAGGCGTCGCCGAGATCGGCGATCAGCGAGCGCACGTACGTGCCCGAGGAACAGTCGATCGCAAACGCTGCTCGCGCCGTGCCGTCGACTGGGTCGGGGCGTTCGCGCCAGAGCTGCTCAAAGCGTGTGACGGTCACGACTCGCGGTGGCATCTCGACCCGCTCGCCACGACGAGCGCGCCGGTAGGCGCGCTCTCCCCCCACCTTCACGGCCGAGTAGATCGGGGGTCTTTGACGGATCTCGCCGACCGGCAGCGGTGGTGGGTCGGGCGGGATCGCCCCGGTGATTGCGATCTCGCCCTCGGTATCGCCGGTGGTCGAGGTGGCACCCAGGCGCGCGATCGTCTCATAGCTCTTCGGCAGCTCCATCATCGCCCGCTGCAACTTGGTTGCCCGCCCGACGAGCACGATCAGCAGTCCAGTCGCGAACGGATCGAGTGTGCCGGCGTGCCCGGTGCGCGGCTGGGCGATCGGGGATCGATGCGATCTCCGATCGGCCAGCGCGCGGCGCACGGCGGCGACGACATCGTGCGAGGTGATCCCGGCGGGCTTGTCGATCAGCAGAATGCCGTCCATCGCTCGCGCCTGCCGTGCCCGGAGCGAGATCGCCCTGGCCTCAGGCCAGCGTGGCGACCGGGGAGCCGTTCGGCGCCGGGTGCAGTTGCAGCGCGAGCTCGTGGCGCAACAGCTCGATCAGCTCTCCGACCGCCAACGTCGTGGAGAAGCCGGCCGCACGCCTATGGCCGCCCCCGCCCTGCGTGCGCGCGATGATCGAGACGTCGACGTCGTCGCCGGTCGCCCGCAGCGACACCTTGCGCTTGCCTTGGTTCTCGGCCCCCATCAGCTCGCGCACGAGCACGGCGACCCGGGTGCCGGCGATCGAGCGCAGGTTGTCGACGATCCCCTCGGAGAGACTTTCCTCGGCGCCGACGCGCTCAAAATCCGCCGCGTCGAGCGCGACAAGCGTCAGCGCGTCGCCATCGAAGCGCTGGATGCGCCCGAGCGCCACGCCAAGCAGGTCAAGCTTGGCCTGCGGCATCTCCTCATACAGCCGCCGGTTGACATGCGCCACGTTGACGCCGATCGCGATCAGCTCTGCGGCCATGCGATGAGCCCGCGGCCCGGTGTTCTCGTACATGAAGCGCCCAGTGTCGGTGACCAGCGCGATGTACAGCGCCTCGGCGATGGCGGCGGTGGGCGCGAGGTCGAGACCGTGCATCAGATCCCAGACGATCTCGGCCGTGCAGGAGGCGCTCGGATCGACCAGGTTGAGCGTGCCGAACAGGGTGTTGTCGTGGTGGTGGTCGATGTTCAGCAGGTGCTTGCCGCTCTGCAGCACCGCGGCTGGATTACGGTCGATGTTGCCGCAGTCGAGCATGACGACGGTGTGCTGCGCGATGTCGGCCGGCGCGGCCTGGATCGCCTGCTCGAGCGCCGGGCAACGGTACTCGCGCGGCAGCGGCAGATCGCTTGCGGAGATGAACATCGCGGAGTCCTTGCCGAGCGCGCTCAGCAGCCCGTGCATCCCGATCAGCGAGCCGAGCGCGTCGCCGTCGGGGTTCTCGTGCGTGGCGACGACGAAGCTCGCGTCGCCGCGCACGCGCTCAAGCACCAACTCGCGCGTTCTGGCCAGCTCTGTCGTGCTCATTCGCCGCTGACCTCGTCGATCAAGGCGTCCAGGCGCATCGCTCGCTCGCTGGTGTCGTCGTAGGCGAACTCGAGCGTGGGCGTTCGCTTCAGCTTCAGCTCGCCCGCGACGCGGCGTTGCAGGAAACCGTGCGCGTGGCCCAGGCCAGCCATCGTCTCGGCACGGGCGTCGTCGTCGCCGAACACGCTCACGTAAACACGCGCATGGCTCAGGTCCGAGCTTGTCTTGACGTCGGTCACGGTCACGAATCCCACCCTTGGGTCCTTCAAATCAGAAGCCAGCGCGTCGCCGATCACTTGTCTGATCGCCTCATCCACGCGACGCATGCGACCCGTGCTCATCCTACTGCCCATCGTCGCATCTGAGATGCGAGAACGCCGCCTTGCATGAGCAATCACTCATTCGGCGCCTCGAGAACTCAGGCGAGCTGACGCTCCTGGAGGCGGGTCTCGTAGGTCTCCAGAACGTCTCCCTCCTTGAGGTCCTGAAAGTTGGCGAGCACGATTCCGCACTCGTAACCGGCGCTCACCTCGCGCGCATCCTCGTTGAAACGGCGCAACGAGGCGATCGTGGTGTCGTAGATGACGGTGCCGTCGCGCACGAGGCGAACTCGTGCCCCGCGCGTGACCTTGCCCTCGCTGACATGCGAGCCGGCGATCACGCCGATGCGCGAGGCGCGGAAGAGCTGGCGCACCTCCGCCTGACCCAACGGGGTCTCCACCTCGGTCGGCTCGAGCATGCCCTGCATGGCGGCGCGCAGCTCTTCGATCGCGCGGTAGATGACCGAGTAGGAGCGGATCTCCACCCCCTCGCGATCCGCCACCGCCCGGGCGTCGCCGACGGGCCTGACGTTGAAGGCCAGGACCACGCCTTCGGAGGCCGATGCCAGCATCACGTCTGACTCGTTGATGCCGCCCACGCCGCGGTGGATGATGTTGACCGCGACCTCGTCCTGGGGCAGCTTGGCGATCTCGTCCTCGATCGCCTCCAGCGACCCGGCGACATCGGCCTTGATCACCAGCGAGAGCTCCTTGACGGTGCCTTCCTGCGCGAGCTTGAAGACATCCTCGAGCGACACCTTGCGCCCGGAGCGGCGCGCGAGCGCCTCAGTCTTCAGGCGGTTGGCGCGTTCGCCCGCCAACTGTCGGGCGCGGCGCTCGTTCTCGACCACGTGCACGAACTCGCCGGCCTCCGGCACGCCGTCAAAGCCGAGCACCTCGACCGGCTCGCCCGGTTCGGCCGCCTTCACGCGCTTGCCGACGAAGTCGTGCATGGCGCGCACGCGCCCGAAGTGCGCCCCGGCGACGAGCGCGTCGCCGACCTCGAGCGTTCCGCGCGCGATCAGGATCGTGACCACAGGCCCGCGACCGGGGTCGAGCTTTGACTCGATCACGTTGCCCGAGGCGGCCGCGTCGCGGTTGGCTCTCAGCTCCTCGAGGTCGGTGACCAGCTGGATCGTGTCAAGCAGCGAGTCGAGCCCCTGGCGGGTCTTGGCGGAGACGTCGACGAACTCGATCTCCCCGCCCCACTCGGCGGGTTGCAGCCCCTGTTGGGTCAATTCGGTCCTGACCCGCTCGGGCTGCGCCCCCTCCTTGTCGATCTTATTGACCGCGACCACGATCGGCACCTCGGCGGCCTTGGCGTGGTCGATCGCCTCCTGGGTCTGCGGCTTGACGCCATCGTCGGCGGCGACAACGATCACGGCCAGGTCGGTGACGCGAGCGCCGCGGGCGCGCATGGCGGTGAACGCCTCGTGGCCGGGCGTATCGAGGAAGGTGATCGGCTTGCCGGAATGAGTGACCTGATAGGCGCCGATGTGCTGGGTGATGCCGCCGGCCTCCCCCGCCGCGACCTCGGTCTCGCGGATCGCGTCCAGCAGCGAGGTCTTGCCGTGGTCGACGTGCCCCATGATCGTCACGACCGGCGGCCGTTCGACCAGGTCCTGCTCATCGTCTTCGAAGACGGGCTCGACCTCGACCTCGTCGGCGGCGTGGACGATCTCGATCTGCTTGTCGAACTCGTCTGCCAGCACCTGGATCGCGTCGTCGGAGAGCGTCTGCGTGAGCGTGGCCATCTCGCCGAGGGTCATCAGCTTCTTGATCACTTCGGGCACCGGCACGCCGAGGTACTCGGCGACGTCCTTGACCGTGGAGCCGGAGTTGACGCGAATCAGGTCGGTCGCCTCCATCGCGGCGGTGTCGATCGGGGCGATCGTCTCGTCGTAGGTGCCGCGCCGGCGGCGCCCGCGACGGGGTCGGCGCACGGGCTGGTTGGCTGGCCCGCCCTGCTGGCGTCGCGAGGCCTGCGAGTCGATCACGACCCGTCGTCGCCCGCCGGCGCCGCCGCTGGCGGGAGTGCGCTCTCCCTGGCGCGAGTCGCGCGTGGGCCGCACACGCTCTCCTTGCTGGGCCGCCGCTGCCGGTTGAGAAGCCGCGGCCTGGCCCTCTGTGGTCGGCGAGGCCGCCGCCGCTGCCTGCGAAGCCGGTGCTTGCGCTGCCCCGGAGCGGGCCTCGGGGGCTGTCGCTGTGGGCTGCGCGGGCGATGCCACGGCCGCTGCCGGCTTGGCGGCGGGCGCGGCGGGAGCCGCCGGCTTTGGCGCCGCTGCGGGCGCAGCCCCGTTGCGGCCGATCGCGCGCAGCGCGTCCGCCTCCTCGACTGAGGATGCGGCGGCCTTGGCGGCGATACCAGCGGCGGCCAGCTTGTCCAGCAGCTCCTTGCTGGAGATTCCCTGCTCCTTGGCGATTTCGTGTACGCGCTTCTTGCTCATCGGCCCTCCGATTCTAGGGGTCCGGCGCTCATCAGCTCAGTGGGGACCTCCACAGCGCGGCGCAGCGCGCGTTGCAGGCCCCCCTTTCGCGTCGCGAGCCGCAGACAGATCGGGTTTGGCGCGTCCGTCGCGTTGAGCCTGCACAGGTAGGCGCCGCGACCGGGTATATCTCCGCCGCGGTCGAGCGTCGCGGTTGAGCGCCGCTCTCCGGACGGCAGCGCGACGATGCGCACCAGCTCCGACTTCGAGGTCACCCGGCCGCAGCCGACGCAGCGGCGCCGGGGGACGTGCGCTATGACGCCTGCTCCTCTGCGGCCTGCTCCGCCTGGGCTTCGGCCAGCGCCTCGACGGGCGCGTCCTCGACCGGCGGCTCGTGTTCGGCGACGTCCGCGCCGCCCTGTGGGGAGAGGTCCGCGACGTTGTCTCCCTCGATCTCGTTGAGCGCCTGATGTGACTCGAGGCCGCAATAGCGCGAGCCCGGCAGCGAGGCGTTCGGGCAACGGCGGCCGTTGGAGAGGACCGCCGCGCAACGTCCCTGCGGATCCTCCTCCTCGTAGCCGTGCTCGGCCTCCTCGGCGGCGAACTCGGTCTCCGAGCGGATGTCCACGCGCCAGCCGGTCAAGCGCGCGGCCAGGCGTGCGTTCTGCCCCTCGCGGCCGATTGCCAGCGAGAGCTGGTCGTCGGGCACGATCACGGTCGCCTGCTTGGCCTCGTCGTCGACCAGCACCTCGCGCACGCGTGCCGGCGAGAGGGCCTTGGCAACGAAGCGCGCGGGCTCGTCATTGTGGGGAATGATGTCGATCTTCTCGCCGCGCAGCTCGGATACGACCATGCGCACGCGCGAACCGCGCGGTCCCACGCAGGCGCCGACCGGGTCGACGCCGTCGGCATGGGAGATGACGGCGATCTTGGAACGGTAGCCGGGCTCGCGCGCGACGTTGGCGATTTCCACCAGGCCGTCGGCGATCTCTGGCACCTCCAGCTCGAACAGCTTCTTGATCAGCTCGGGGTCGCGCCGGGAGACGATGATCGACGGCCCCTTGGTGGAGGGCGAGACCTCCTTGATGACCGCCTTGATTCGCTGCGAGTGGTCGTAGCGCTCTCCGTCGACCTGCTCGGACTTCGGCAGCAGCGCCTCGACACGCTCGCGCAGCTGCACGAGCGTGTAGCGGGAGTCCGATTGCTGGACGATGCCGGTGATCAGCTCGCCCACGCGGTCGCGGTACTCCTCGAACATCATGTCGCGCTCGGCCTCGCGGATCCGCTGCAGGATCACCTGCTTGGCGGTCTGCGCGGCGATGCGGCCGAAGTCGTGCGGCGTGACGTCGCGGGTGTCGATCTGGTCCTCGAACTCGGCCAGGCGCGCCGGATCGATGTCGGGCGCCTCGGGGATGATGACCTCGCCGGTCTCGGGATCCACGCGGCGCTCCTCGAGCGTCGCCGCCTCCTCGGCCTCGTCGAGCAGCTGCTCCTCGAGATCGGGCGGCAGCAGCAGCTCGTCGACGCGGAAGTCACCACTGTCGCGGTCCATTCGCACGCGGGCGTAGCGCGCCGCGCCGGGCTGCTTCTTGTAGGCCGAGAGCAGCGCGTCCTCGAGGGCGAGCATGAGCTTCTCCTCGGAGATGCCCTTCTCACGTCCGAGGACTCGCACGGCCTCCACGATCTCTTGCGACATGCTCCTCAGTCCCCCAGAAGGTTGGATCGGTGGATGTCGGCGTAGGGGATCGA
>Ga0105240_10003475_pt1 | contig 24446 bp, 20 predicted proteins | sample KBSC54metaG_FD_80426 | JGI IMG/M metagenome (GOLD analysis project Ga0105240, IMG submission 80426) | Corn rhizosphere microbial communities from Kellogg Biological Station, Michigan, USA - KBS C5-4 metaG | ecosystem: Host-associated > Plants > Roots > Rhizosphere > Soil | place: Michigan, USA...
CTCCGGCCGCCAGGGCCGTGGTCAGGTTCGCCGAAACCGCATCCCCCGCACCCACGATGTCGATCTCACCGCGCACCGGCAGGGCAGGGGCATGTTCCACCCGGCCATCGGGAGCCGCTCCGACAATCCCGCGTTCCGCCAGTGAGACAAAAACCCTTTGCCCATTGGCGCGAGCCAGGCGGGAAGCAACCTGTTGAAGTTCTCCGAGGCTCAAATCGCTCTTGGCCCCGGTCAAGGTGGACAATTCCGCCGCATTCATCTTGAAAACCACGGGTGGGAAACCCTTCAGGCCCCGTCGGCTGTCGGCCAGAATGAACAGGTCTGGATTAGCAGCGCGGAGGGCGATGCCGGGAAGCGCTTCGATCAAACTGCGCGTCACGACTCCCGTTTCCGGCACGTCTACCTGGTCCAGCACGATAATGGCATCGAGGGTGGGGGCCAGCCTCGACACCTGCTCCAGGAGCAGCTTTTGAACGAGCGGCGGAGTCGCACTCCAGTTCTTGGAATCCAACCGGTTCAGCTCGACCGGGGGTTTGCCGGGCGAAAGCACCAGGGGTTTGCAGTAGGTAAACGTGCGTCGTTCGGCGGTTCGGACAAAATGGTCCAGTCGCACTCCCGCGCGTGATTCCAGCGCACGCATGAGTTCAAACCCCTCGCCGTCATCACCGGCAAAGCCGATGGGAAAAATGGCTCCGACGCCGAGCGCCGAAAGATTGTTCAGAATCGTGCCCGCGGCTCCGGGTTGGGCCCGCACATTAACGACATTGTGAACCGGCAAGCCCGTTTCGATGGATAGCTCTTGCCGGGCGGGATCGATCTCCAGGTAGCGGTCCAGGCAAAAATCCCCGAGAACCGCGATGCGCAGGTTCTGGTATTCGCCCGAGAGAGTTTGGAAACGTGCTGGGTCCATGGGTCCTGGTTTCTAATCTCAACTTTTGATCCTGGCCAACCGTTGCAGCAGTTGATGAAGAAAAGCGACGTTGTCGCAGGGCAGGTAATGCATGGCGCCACCCATGCGCGCGAAACTTTTGCAAAAGCGAAGGTAATAGGCTGGATTGGTCTTGGGCGGCTCGCCCTTCGACCAATCCCAGCGACCGCCGTCCTGGATATCGACCACGTAAATGTGGTGGTCCCGAACAATCGGCCGGCCAGCCTGCAGCCGCAAATTGTTCACGCAGCTTAGGCTCTTCTCGAAGACCTGCGGGCCCATGATCGCCGAGCCCACGGAAAGAACCACCCCGCCGTCAAGTCCGTCCACAGCGCGGCTGAAGAGCTGAAAATCCTGGGCGGCGGCGCGTCCGATGGCGGCTCCACTGAACATCGGGTGAGTGGCAATGATATCGTAGCCGATGCCGGGGTGGGCCGTAAAAGGGACGTTGTGACGAAACGCTTGGGCCAGGATCGAGCTGTCTTTCCAGCGGTGCTTCACCTCGAATCGCCCGCCGGGAATCTGGTGAACGATCATGGCCTGCAACAGTTCCGCTCGCGCCGGCGACAGCGGATGAGCCGGTTCCTCCCGCAGCATTTGTTCCAGCAGGTCCCGGGTGGGAAGGTCCACTCCATCCTCGACGATAAACCGCCCGAGGCTGCGGCCGTAGCCTTCGGGCCTCAACGCTCCCGCCATTAAAGCCAAATGCAGGCAGCGGCCGGTCTCGTCCCACGTGCCAAAACTGCCCGTCGCTACGTTCTTTCTTACGCTCTCCTCGGTTCGGCCGAGGAAAGACAGCTCCCAGTCGTGAATTGTCCCGGCCCCGTTCGTGGCGAGGTGGGTGACCCACCCTTGCTCGACGAGGCGATTCACTATCAGCAGCGCCCCGTTTTTGATCAGATGTGCGCCATAAATCAGCATGACACTGGCGCCCTTCTCTTTTGCGGAGACCACCGCTCCGGCACATTCCTCGAGTGTTTCCTCGATCTCGGCAGGGCAGCGGGGGGCCGGCTGGGCAGGATCCACCAGCAGCTTGCTGATCTCGCTCAAGCTCTGGCGTTGGGCCAGCGGATAAACTTTAACCCGTTTGAGATCGAGCGGTTCGGGATACGGCTTCATTTCAAAGTGGAATAGCGCAGGAAGCGCTTTTCGACAATCTAAAGTTTACTTCAAGGTGGGGGAGTTGCCAGACGGACTCACCGGTTCACATCCAATCCCCCCAATCCACTCCCGCCGTCACCAGGAGACCAACCGACAGACCTCGCGCCACTTTGCAGTTGCTGCCTGACCCGGTTTCCCGAACATTGTCTGTATCACAACTCAAAAAAAACAAAACACGGCTGAGTTCGCTGGTCGTTTGGAATTCAGCTCTCAGTTCTCCCCGCGGCCCCAAATCAGCCACGTGCTCTTTGACTTCGACGGCACCCTCTCGCTGATCCGTCAGGGCTGGCCCGAGGTGATGGTGCCTATGTTTGCCGAGGTCCTCCCCCCGCTGCCTGGGGAGACCGAGGAAAGCCGGCGCCGGCTATGTTACGACGACATCATGCGGTTGAATGGGAAGCAGACCATCTACCAGATGATGCAGCTGGCCGAGCGGATTAAAGAACGCGGGGGCAGCCCGCGAGAACCGCTCTGGTACAAGCACGAGTACCTGCGCCGCCTGGACGAGCGGATTCGGACTCGGCTCGAGGGGTTGCGGACCGGTACTCAGAAGCCTGAGGATTGGCTGGTCTACGGCACGCGTGCGCTGTTGGAGGATCTGCGGCAACGGGGATTACCCATGTACTTGGCCAGCGGGACGGACGAAGTTTTCGTAAAGCAAGAGTCGCAGCTTCTGGATTTGACGCAGTATTTTGGCAAGCACATTTACGGTGCGGTGGATGACTACAAGCAATTCTCCAAGAAGATGGTTATCGAGCGCATTTTGCGCGAGAACCACATCCAAGGCGATCAGCTCCTGTCCTTTGGCGATGGGTATGTCGAGATTGAGAACACCAAAGACGTGGGCGGCCTGGCCGTAGCGGTGGCCAGCGATGAGGCTCATAATGGATCGGGCCAGTTCGACGAATGGAAACGGACCCGTCTCTTGGGGGTGGGCGCCGATGTTGTCATTCCGGATTTTCGTGACGCCCGGGTGCTCTTGAACCGACTGTTGACCGGTGGAAAGCCATAGGGGCGGCGGTCGCGCAACGGTGGCTCGTCTTCTGGATCGCGACTAAACGAGCTTTTTGAGTTTGGGATCCTCCGCCAGCTTTTTAACGAGCTCCTTCACTTTCTGGGCCTGGCTCTTGTGAGCGAGCAGAACCGCGTCGTCCGTTTGGACCAGGATGGAGTCGCGGAGCCCGACCACCGCAATGGGCGTGCGCTTCCCCTTGGATCGAGCGTCAAAAATGATGTTCCGGGCGCCGTCCACATGGAGGAAGTCCCCCACGGCGCAATTGCCTTCGGGATCGGACTTCAGGTGTCGGCCAAGGGCGGTCCAGGATCCCAAATCGTCCCAAGCAAAAGCGCCGTCCGCGACGATCACATTTTGCGCATGTTCCATCAGTGCGTAGTCGATGGAGACCTTCTTTAATTCCGGGTAGTCCTTGCTCAGGACCTTTTGCAGCTTGGCCGGCGTTCCCGCCACCTTGAACCAACGCTGACAGGCGGAGTACATCTCCGGCTGATGTTTCTGGAGCCCTTCGGTGATGGTTACGAACGACCAGATGAACATCCCCGCGTTCCATCGGTACTGGCCGCTGTTGAGGTATTCGAGTGCTTGATCGAAGTGCGGTTTCTCGACAAATTTCTGTGCCCGAAAAAAGGTGGTCTTGTAGCTCTTGGCACCGGGCGGGTTTGGGAGTGCTTCCCCGACATGAATGTAACCATAACCCGTGGCCGGTTCCGTCGGTTTAATTCCAATCGTGATGATGGCTTGTCCACGGCCGGCCAAATCAAACGCATCGGCCAGCACCTGTTGAAATTTCTTCTCCTCAGGAATAACGTGATCCGCCGGCAGCACGGCCATCACGCCGGTTGTCGACCGGGCTCCGACCAAGGCCGCACCCAAAGTCACCGCCGCGGTCGTATCCCGTCCCATGGGCTCGGCGATAACGTTGTCCTTGGGCAGTTTGGGAAGTTGCTTACGTACCTCCGATGCCTGCGTTTCGTTGGTGATGATCAGAACATTCTTCAGCGGGACCAGTGGCAGGACGCGGTCGACGGCTTCTTGCAGGAACGAGCGATCGCCGAGTAACCGGATGAGCTGTTTAGGCGTCTTCTCGCGGCTGACCGGCCAAAAGCGTTCACCCTTGCCGCCGGCCATGATAATGACGAAACGATCGTTGCTGGATACAGGCTTTGGTTTCATACATGGAAACGGATTTACCCGCACCCTGGCCCACGGAAGGTACCGGGCGCTTCTTGGAGGCGAACCGTAGCGCAACCGGGATTAAACCGCAAGCCGCGCCTGGAAGCTTTCGCGACCGCCGGGGCACCAATGCGCTCCCCAATCACCTGGTGGTGCGCCAGGCGGCAGGCAGGCTGTGCACGGTCGCGCTGACCACTTGACGGATCGTGTCGCGCTCCGCCGCTTCGAGGTAACCGTAACGCGAATCGGAAGAGGGATCGGTCAACACCCGCCAGAGCCGCTGCAGGACCTGGCGGCGCAAAGTGGGTTGGAGGGTCTGGAAGTTCGGAGCCTGGATCAAATAGCTGCACCGGTACTTAAATAGCCGATGTCGAAGCTCCAGCTCCTTCAGTGAGGGAAGAGTTGTGTCGGTTTTGCCATTGGAGACAAAAACCTTGGCGAAACCACCGGCACCCTCGATCCCGCCTTCCGGCAGCACGACTTCATCCTTATAGAGCAAGGCATCCAGGACCTGTTGGGTGGCGCTTGAAAACACGTGCCGGACACTGTCATAGGTCGGCTCCTCCGTAACCGTTTCTTTCAACTCTTTCTGGAGGTTTTTTTGGTACGCCATCATACGAAGGCACTCCTGGTTGGCCCTGGTCAACGCGTTCTGCACCGAAAGCTGATGTTCGAAGACCAGCAAGGCCGCAACGTCGCTTGAGGGCTCCAGGTAGGGCCGAGTATCGACCAGCTTTCCCAGGCTCCCCAGGTTCGCATGGACGGCCAATTCCCGCGGGCTCGGCTCGTGCTCCGTCGATAACATGAGATTGCCCCGGTGGCGTGGTCCGGAGCGCACCGCGGTCACAAACCAACCTCCCCATCGCTTCTCGATGGGAGTCGTCGCGTCCACCAGCTCAGAACCAAACGCCAGCAAGGGCTGGCCGGTCGTGTCCGTGAGAACGGAGCGGGCGAGCAGGCCGGGAATATCGCGTATGAACGTTCCGCCGTGGCAGCGCAGGCAATCTTCATCCCGTCGAAACCGCTTTCCCTGGCTGGCGGACTGCGGATCAAAGCTATAGAAAACGGGACCGAGCACGGGATCGATCGCGGCAATCTCTACCAGGCCTCCCGGACACCAACCCACATAAACTTCGTCCGAAAAATAAAGCGCCCTCGGATGGCCAGGATCAATCCGGTCCTTTTGAAAACTAGTCTTGGAGAAAACCAGCATCTGGCTTGCTTCGGGAACCCCGAGCGCGGCCAGCAACGTTCGAACCGCGGTTCGCTCGTCGGCTGGCAATCGGATTTCACCCGAGGCCAACTTCGCCTCGAGCGCACTGATGGCGTCGTGCGGAAGGGCGCTGGAGTATGAAATTGGGGGCCTCTCAAATGCGTCGTCCCCACGCCCTGACAGAGCGGCAAAACAGACGGGAACCACGAAAGCCCAGGTGCGCCAGCTCATGAGGCCTCCTCCAGGAGCGCTTCGAGGCGCGCCGGGTCAGCCACCAGATCGGCCAGCGTGCACTCGTCCAGGCTGGCATAGAAGGCATCGAGAGCTTGGGCCAGGGCCCCCTTCAGGCGACAGGCCGGGGTCAGGCGGCAACGATTCGAGCGGGCCGCGAAACACTCTACCAGCGGACTGTCATTCTCAGTCAAGCGAACGAGTTTCCCCAGGCGAATGGTGCGCGGATCGCATCCCAACCACACGCCTCCTCCCCGGCCTCGCTGTGCTTGGAGATGGCCCAGGCGGACCAGGTGATTGACCACTTTGGCCAGGTGGTTTTTGGAGAGATCATATTTCTCGGATACCTCGCTCACAGAAAATGGCCGGTTCCCTCGGAGCGCGGCGAACATGAGCACGCGCAAGGAATAATCAGAAAAGCGGGTGAGCATCATCGCGCGGGAGGGGAACCGAAGGACCGGTGCAATTGGGGCTGATGAAACACGGTTTAAAGATGCATATCATTTGCATCTTATCAAGCCCTAATATCCACAGTTTCTCTCGTGCGTTTGCAACTCCGGTTCTGTACCTTGCTCAAGAATCAAAAACCAAAGCCTCGCGCGAAGCGCGTTTGCGACACAAACGATTTGCCATGCCCAGCGTAACGAAGATCTTAAGAGTTGCCGGACCTTTCCTCTTGGGCGTTCTGCTCCAGACCAGTTGTTCCCGGGGCGGGCCCGATTCGGCCGGCTCCAATTCCACACTTTCGCATAAACCCGCTTACAAGTTCGTCGTTGTCTCGCATGCGACGGCGGTGCCGTTTTTTGTGCCCGTGCGCAAAGGGGTGGAGGAGGCGGGCCGATTGTTGGGGGTGGACGCCACGTTTACGGGGCCGGCGGATTTTGATGTGGCGCGTCAGATCGAGTTTATCAAGGCGGCGATAGCTGCCGGCGTGGATGGCATCGGCACGACGCTGCCCAATCCGGACGCCTTCAACGATGTGGTTGCCGAAGCGGCGCAAAAGGGGATACCGGTGATCGCGCTCAATGCTGACGCGCCCGGAAGCAAACGGCTGGCTTACGTCGGCCAGGAAAACCTGGAGGCTGGGCGCTCGATGGGGAGGGAAATCATCAAGCTGCTGCCGGCCGGTGGAGAAATATTACTGTGCGCCCATACGGCGGGGGCGTTCAACCTGGAGGAAAGATTGCGCGGGGTACGGGAGCAACTTCAGTCTGGCGGAAAGTTTCAGGTGCAGGTGCTGGCGACGTCTACTGATCTGGTGAAAGCCAACTCGCTCATCGCCAGCTATTATCAGGGGCACCCCGAGACCAAAGGCTTTTTCGGCGTCGACGACATTACCGGTTCGGCCATTGCCCAGGTCATTGAGCGAGAAGGACTGAAGGGGAGGGTTGTCGGGGGTGCGTTCGATTTAGTACCCGATGTGATGAACGCCATCAAAAGCGGCACGATGCAGTTCACGATCGATCAACAACCCTATCTCCAAGGATTCAATACGGTGATGCAATTGTATCTGCTGAAGAAATACCAACTAGCGCCGACGGATGTGAACACCGGCGTGGCGCCCGTCACCGCGGCCAACGTAGAGCAGGTGATGAAGCTCGCTGAACAGGGTTACCGCTAGGTCGATGACTGCGACACCCCTGCTGCACCTTCGCGAGGTCAGCAAACGCTTTGGGAGCACACGCGCGCTCTCGTCCGTGTCGCTCACGTTGCAACGCGGGCGGGTTTATGGGTTGGCCGGGGAGAACGGTGCCGGAAAATCCACGCTGGTAAAAATCCTCTGCGGCGTTCATCCGGACCACGAAGGTGACATACGGTTCCTGGGCGAGCCCTTCCAGCCTCGGACAGTATCCGAAGCCGAACAGGCCGGCATTAGCGTGTTCCACCAGGAAATCCCTGTCTGTCCCAGTCTTTCCGTGGCGGCCAATGTATTCCTTGGGCTGAGCTTTCCCGGGGACAGTTTCTTCCCGAACTGGGGCAAAATAGAAGATCGTTGCCGAACTCTGTTCCAGGATCTTTTAGGAATCGAAATGGATCCGGGACGGCTGATGGGCGAATGCGCAGTCGCCGAGCGTCAACTGGCGCTCCTGGTTCGTGTGCTGTCGCGGAACGCCCGCCTGGTTATTCTCGACGAGCCGACCACGGCGTTAACCCCGACGGAGGTGGCGAGGCTGTTTGCGGTCATTCGCCGTTTGCTCGCTCAAGGCATCACGTTTCTTTTCGTCAGCCATCTTCTGGATGAACTGATCGAGCTTTGCGATGAAATCTATGTTTTGCGCGACGGCGAACTCACCGGCCATCTTCACCGGGGCCAGTTCGATGCTCGAACTTTGGCCCAGTTGATCGCCGGGCATGAAGTGGCGGACCCTGGGTCGGCGGAGGTCAAACGCGAGCATGAGTGCAAGCTCGAAGTCCGAGACCTCTCGTTGCCAGGGGAGTTCAAAGACGTTTCGTTTAAACTTGGTTTCGGCGAAATCCTGGGTCTTACCGGCCTTCAGGGGTCCGGTAGGTCGGCAGTGGCCAGGGCCTTGTTCGGAGCGCCTCCGGCCCAAGCCGGCGAGATCTTTCTCAATGGGAAGAAGATCACGATTGCGACTATCGAGGACGCGATTCGAAGCGGGATCGGTTATGTGCCTGATGACCGGCAGACGCTTGGATTGTTTGACGATCTCGATGTTCAATCGAACCTGGGCATTTTGCGTTTGGATTCTCTGGCCCGGCAAGGGTGGCTTCCAAGGGCGCGGCTGCGGGAGTTGGCCTGTCGCATGCAGGAGAAACTGCATATCAAGTTTTCAGCCCCGGAAGCTTCGATTCGAACTTTGAGCGGCGGCAATCAGCAGAAGGTGTTAATCGGGAGGTGGCTTGCCCTCGAGCCGGAGGTCCTGGTGATGAACGAGCCGACGCGTGGTGTCGATATTGGCGCCAAAGACGAAATCTGCCGGTTCATCCGGAGGCTGGCGGGTGAAGGGTGTTCTTTCCTCGTCTCTTCTTCCGATCTGGATGAATTGATGCGCCTGGCCGATCGCGTGTTGGTGATGAACAGTGGGCGAGTTACCGCCGAGTTCTCTCGCCCCGCCCTGCGCAGGGAGCATTTAATTCACGCGACCGGCGCAGCCTTTCAGCCTGGAACCTGACCCTATGGAAGTGACCCTAATCCAACCTCCACCACAGCCTAAGCAAAAATCCCCGGGCGCCTGGTCGCGAATGGGGCGATGGCGAGATGCGGGAGTATTGATTGCTTCCGTCGCGGTGGGAGCCTGTTTTGCCGTTCTCACCCCAGCGTTCTTGACTCCGTATAACCTGTTCAATCTTCTTCGCCAAACCTCGGAATTGGGCATTGTGGCGATGGCCATGACCGTCCTGGTTGTCTCGGGGGAATTCGACCTGAGTGTGGGCGCGATCTATGCCGTGACCGGGGTGGTTACGGGTTTGATGTTCAAGGTGGTGGGTTTGCCCGTTTGGATCGCGGCGGCCTGCGGGCTCTCAGCGGCCCTGGTGCTCGGAATGATCAACGGGCTGCTGGTGACCAAAGCGCGCATGAGTTCCTTCATTGCCACGTTGGCCACAATGATGGTTTTTCGTGGCTTGGCGATGGTGCTTTCTCAAGGTCAGCCGATCTCGAGTTTTCCACCCTTGGCGTTTTTCGAGATCTTTGGCCACGCGAAACTGTTCGGGTCGCTGCCGGTGCCGGTCGTGTGGCTGGGAGTGGCCGGAGTGCTCCTCTACATTCTGCTGCATCGCACCGCCTATGGGCTCAAGGTATTCGCTACCGGTGACAACCAACAAGCGGCCGATCTCGCCGGCATCCGCACCGAACGCGTGAAGCGCCTGAACTTCCTGCTCACCGCGTTTGCAGCCGGGGCTGCCGGGATTGTTTCCCTGAGCTACCTCAAGACGGTGACGCCGACGCAAGGCACCGGCCTGGAACTGGAGGCCATCGCCGCCGCGGTGATCGGCGGGACCGCCATGCGGGGAGGTGTGGGGAGCATCTTCGGCACCTTCCTGGGCGCCTTCATCATGGCCGAAGTGCGCACCGGTCTCGTGCTGATCGGCACCGGAGCGTATGTCCAGGACGCGTGCGTCGGACTGATCATCGCGCTGGCCGTCATTCTCAACCTTCGGCTTTCGGGCAAGACCTCCGACAGGTCATAATTCCAGCGCGTCCCGCTGGCGATGGTCAGGGTTTGGTCAGGCGCATGAGCAGTTCGGTGCGCACCGTGGGGTCTTTCTGGAAAACGCCATGCATGACGTCGACCTTCATCACCGATTGCGTGTCGCGCACGCCGCGGGCCATGGCGCACAAGTGCTTGCCCTCGATAAGAACCGCCACGCCTAAAGGTTCGACCACCCGCTCGATAAACTCGGCAATGTGATGGGCGGTTCGTTCCTGGTTCTGCCAACGGCGCGCGAAGTAACCGGCAATGCGCGAAAGCTTGGACAGGCCGAGGATCTGCCGATCAGGAACGTAAGCGATCGATATGGTCATGATGATCGGCAACAGGTGATGTTCACAAAGTCCAACCTCCCGGATGCCTTCGACGATCACCATGTCGTGGCAAACCGCCCGGCTACACTCGGCTTTGAAGAGCTTGGTAAGTTGGGCCGTGTCCATGCGCGAGCCCTCCGTCATTTCCACCAGAGCTTTGGCGGCTCGCCGGGGAGTCTCCTTCAAGCCCTCGGCGTTCAGATCGACGCCGATTTCTTCGAGGATGGCAGCGTAATGGCTCGCGATTTTTTCCAGGTTGGGTTCATTCATATGATGTTTCCACGACCTTGCTAACATAAGGGCTTAACTCAATCCGCTCAAGCACCCCACGATCTGTGCAGCAATCAGGTGGGCCGATCGTTTTGACTAACTGAGGGTGGAAAAAGTGCTTGTTGCACATGAGGTAAGGTGTTAGAAGCGTTGCATCAGTTAAGGAATATTTAAGCTGTCAAAGCAACTCGAAACCTCTATGAAACCAACCCAATTCCTCTCCGGGTGTGCCTGCTGTTCTCTCAGCCGTCGGCATTTTCTCAGGCGCAGCGCAACGGCAGCCATGGGCGCGATCGCTACCATGAATGGCGCGGGCTTGCTGGCCGCACCGGCCACGAAGCGCGTCACCCGTATCCGTGTGGTCTATGCGTTGCACGGTCCCAAACAAGACCGCCCGGACTGGCCAAACCAGGGTTTCAATTTCGTGCCCGTCATGGAAAAGATAAATAACGAGCTAACGGAGCGGTGCCGAGGCTTTGAGTTTGTCTCCTCGCAAGCGGCGGGAGAAGAGCAGGCGAAGGCGATTCTGGCTTCCGATCAAACTGCCGGCAACATTGATGGCTACCTCGTGTACCAAATGAATTGCTGGAACCGGGTGGTGCAAACGATGGCGACCTCCGGCAAGCCGGTTTTGTATGCGGACTTTCAGTTTGGCGGGAGCGGGGGTTTCCTCGTATACACCGCGGGATTCTTGCGCAGTTCCGCGCCCAATGTTGGATTTGTCGCCTCCTCAAACACCAAAGATTTGGTCCAAGCCGTTCAGTGTTTCGAGGTCGTAACCAAGGGCGGGACCGCTGTCGATTTTGTGGGAGCCACCGAGAAGTTGCGTCTCCATAACACTCCGCGCAGTCGCAAGGGCGGCGCCAAGTCGGATGACGTGAAGTGTCTGGCGTCCGAAGAGTGCCTGGCGCGCTTGCGAGAATCCAAGATACTCGCGTTTCGCGACCAGGAATCCAAGCCCGCCGGGGAAGTGCTGGGGATAAAGATACAGCAATTGCCATTCAGCGAACTGAACGAGGCTTGGGAAAAGGCGGATAAGGACCAGGCCCGGGCGGTGGCCGACCAATGGGAAAAGGCGGCGGCGAAGGTGGACGGGGTGCCCCGGGCAACGCTCGAAACCTCGGCGGCAATGTATTTGGCGGAAAAGGCGTTGCTCGAGCGGCACCACGCGCAAGGGATTACCATCAACTGCCTCGGCGGGTTTTACGGCGGCCATATTCGCGCCTACCCCTGCCTGGGATTCCATCAGCTCAATAACCAGAGCCTCATCGGCGGCTGCGAATGCGACGTCCGATCCGCGGCGACGATGTTGATCGGGACCACCTTGACCGGGGGGCGACCGGGCTACATTTCTGACCCGGTGATTGATACGTCCAAGGGTCAGATCATTTATGCACATTGTGTGGCCCACAACAAGGCGTTTGGGCCGAATGGGGCCAGTAATCCCTTCGAAATCCTGACTCACTCCGAGGATCGGCAGGGGGCTTCAATTCGGTCGTGGCTGCCGGTCGGGTACCTGACCACCAGCTTGGAATTTGATCAAGACCGCAAGCAAATCCTGTTTCGCCGCGCGGTGGCGGTCGCCAACGACCCGGATGATCGAGCCTGCCGCACGAAATTATGCGCCGAACCCATGGGTGATTTGGAAAAGCTTTTTCGGATGTGGGATCAATGGGGTTGGCATCGCGTGACCTTTTACGGTGATCTCAAGGAACCGGTGTACGCGCTGGCGGACGCAGCGGGCTGGAAAGTTGTGGAAGAGGCATAGGGGGCCAACCGGCTGTCCATAGTTCCACGGGTGGAACGGGGAGAAAAAGCGCCCCAGATGACTGCGGCCATTTCCCGCTGCTTTGTATGAACATTGGCGCCCAGTTTTGTGTCTAACAGATCAGAGTCATGAACACGAAGAAGACTTTCCCGGCCCTGGCGAAGGGCCAACTCTGGAGAATGAAGCACGCCTATGTGGAAATCGTAGAGATGGGCAAAAAGATGATTCATTTTAAAATGATGAAGCGCCTGGGGGAAGCGGGTGTCCGGACGCAGGTCAGCGCGTTTCGAACCCTCTATGGTTACCTCAAAGCCAGGCAGGCACAGTTGGTCGGCACCGCGTCCTCATCGGACTAGCTCTCCGCACACATCACGGCACCCGAACCATTTTGAACGTGCCGTGGTCGTATTTACACGAGTAGCTGGAATGAAAATTCGTGTGATCCGTCGCGCCTTCGTAATGGTAGAGGCCGCCAGCCAGCCAGCCCAGGTTCGCCTCGCCGCGAAATCGATAGCCGGTCTCGCTGGGCTCGGCTTGCAAGTTAACAGTGTAACCGAAGCTCAAAACCTTTCGGTACTTGGCTTTGAAACGCGCCTGGTAGGAGCCGTCCGCGGTTTTGTTGATCAGGCAGCGTAAACTATCCGTATGGCCGGTGGCGTCACTGGCCCAGACGCCTTGCCAGCACCCTTGCAGGTCTGTGGAGGGCGGAAACTGGGAGGTTTCACGCCACTGGCGATTAAAGGAGCTGCACCCGGATAGCGCCAGGCAGCCGCTCAACAGCAATAGCCATCGCATGGGTCCTTGCCAGGCGAGCCGGCGATTTACACATCGCAGATCTGCACTCCCTGCTTCAGCGAGGCCAGGGCATCCGAGCGTTTAGGAATGAATTCCTGTGCCACAAAACCCTTGTAGCCGGTATCGAGAATGGCCTTCATCACGGCTGGATAGTGAATTTCCTGGGTGTCATCGATTTCATTGCGGCCGGGCACTCCGCCAGTGTGGTAGTGAGCGATGTACCGATGACTCGCCCGGATGGTCGCGATGAGGTCGCCCTCCATGATCTGCATGTGGTAAATGTCGTACAGGAGCTTGAACCGGTCGGAGCCAACGCGCTTCACCAGTTCGACACCCCAAGCCGTGTGGTCGCACATATAATCGGGGTGGTTCACTTTGCTGTTCAGCAACTCCATGCACACGGTCACTTTGTGCTTTTCCGCAATGGGGGCAACCCGCTTAAGGCCGATGGCGCAGTTCTCCAGCCCTTGTTCGTCGCTCAAGCCTTTGCGATTCCCGGAGAAACAGATGATGTTCGGGTACCCGTGCTCCGCTACAATCGGAGTGTTTTTTTCGAAGAACGCAACAATCTTATCGTGATTCTCCAGGCGATTAAGGCCATCGGTGATGCCCCCCGGCACGCCGCTCACCATGGCGCATACGAGATTGTGCTTCTTGAGTGTGGGGAAATCTCCCACCTCGAGCAACTCGACGGATTGGAGGCCGATCTGCGTCGAAGCCTGGCAGAATTCTTCCAGCGGAATTTTGCCGTAACACCATTTGCAGACCGAATGATTGATGTTGGCCTTGAGCTTGGCGCCGACGGCGTCATCGGCGGCCTGCAAGCGTTGGGAAAGTTCGGCGGCGGCAGCGAGAGCAACCGTGCCGCCGGTAACTTTGCGTATCGCGGAACGGCGGGATAATCTCTGATTCATGGTTGACACAATACACCCGCCCTGGGGTGGGGTGCAACTGCTGAACGGAGCCGGTACGCCGCCTGTGCGCGTTCACTTTCGTCAGAGGAACAACGGGAGCGGAAAGCCGGTTGCGAACCGACCCTCCAAGGTCGCGCTATAGCGAACATCAGTATTTCGTCACCTGCTGGGTCAAACCGCCATCCACATAATAGGTGCTGCCGGTGACATATTCGGCCTCGGCGCTGGCCAGGAACAGGGCGACCGAGGCCACCTCCTCCGGTTTGCCGAAACGCCCCCAGGGGATTTCTTCAATCGCATACTTCCGTGCTTCGGGGTCTTTGAGAACCGGTTCATTAATCGGGGTGGCGATCGCGCCGGGCGCGATATTGTTCACGTTAATTTTGTGCGGAGCTAATTCCATAGCCAGGTTCCGCATCATCATGCGAATGGCGCCTTTGGACGCACAATAAGAGGTATAGCCGGGGAAGGGGATGTCCTCATGCACTGAGGAAACGAAGAGCAGTTTGCCCCCTTGGCCCTGCTGAATCATTTGCCGCGCCGCCAACTGCGAGACGACGAACGCGCCGTACAGATTCACCCCCAGCACCCTGTGCCACTCTTCATCCGGCACCTCGACGAAAGGTCGCTTGATCTCGATCCCCGCATTGTTCACGGCAATGTCGATCCGGCCGAACCGGCCGATGATTTGCTGGAACATGGCCTCGATCTCTGGTCGCGAGTCGATGTTAGCCGGCATCGCAATCGCGATTTGCTTGCGCGCGGTGATAGCAGCGGCAACCTCCACACCGCTGTGTTTTCCTCCCGGATGATAGTTGATGGCGACTTGCGCGCCTTCCGCCGCAAAGCGCTCGGCGATCGCTTTCCCGATACCGCTGCCCGCGCCCGTTACCAGGGCCACTTTACCTTCTAGTTTCATGCGTGATGACCTCCCTTCGCCCTTGCAGCCCCCGACGTGGCGTGCGAGGGCACGCCCTCGTCGCCTCGGCGGCCACGAGTGCACCTACTTAGCATCTCGCCCACCGCACCCGGCTTGTCAATCGGCCGGCAAACGCTCCAGGATTTTCTTGTGCGCGCTCGCGAACGGCAGGCGGGCTAAGGCCGACCGTTTCAACCAACGGCCGCCTTGAGCCGGGGTGCCGCGGCCCAACGGTTTCGAACCGTGAAAAACATCCATGGTAATTCGGTAGCGGGTGATGGAATGTTTGATGGAACCAAGCGCAGTCAAATTTGCGGGTTGGCAGCCCAAGGCACACTGAGCTGCCTTCTTAACATCGTCATCGCCGTGTTTCACCTCCAGGTTGGGAAATTCCCACAGATGAGCATTCACCTCTCCGGCGGGCCGCTGGCGGACGAGGAATCGGTCTTTCTGTTGGAGGACAAAAGCGATGAACCTCCGCGGCGTGATCGGCGGTCGCGGTGTCTTATGCGGCAGTTCGGCGATTCGCCCATCTCGCAACGCCACGCAGTCTTTGGCCAGCGGACACGCCTCGCAGTGAGGATCGCGCGGCAGACAGACGAGCGCACCGATCTCCATTAGGGCCTGGTTGAACGTCGAGGCGGCCCGAGTGGGTCCGGCCGAAGTCCCGGGAACCTTTTCCTCGCCCGCCTGATAACGGCGGACCGCCTGCTGGACCAACTCCCCCGATAGCTGCCATAACACCGCCTGCGTTCCTGACTCGCGCGGGTCGTCGCCGATGCCAAAAACGCGGGTCAACACGCGGATCACATTCCCGTCCAAAATCGGCTGGGCCTGGTTGAAGGCGATGCTGCAGATTGCGCCGGCGGTGTAGCGGCCGATCCCAGGCAGGTCGAGCAGTTCCTCGATGTTACTGGGGAGACGCCCGCGGTGCTCGCGCCGGATGATTTGAGCAGCGCGCTGCAGGTTGCGCACGCGATGGTAATAGCCTAATCCCTCCCAGAGCTTGTGGATCTTTCCCGGTGGCGCTTTGGCGAGAGCATCGATGGTCGGCAATTCTCGCATCCACCGTTCCCAGTAGGGCAGGACCGTCTTAACTTGGGTTTGCTGTAGCATGATTTCCGAAACCCATACGCCGTAGGGATCGCGGGTCCGCCGCCAGGGCAGATCCCGCGCGTTTTCGCCATACCAAGCCAGCAACCGGGCTATAAACCTTCGATGTGTCATCGGGACCCGGTCAGCATAACGGACAGAAAGAATGGAGACAGAAAAATGAAGGACAGAAAAATTTTCAGACAAAACATCGAAGGAAACAGAGGAAGGAAGGTGAAGAGGCTCTTGAGGACAGGAAACGCAGGTCTACCGGCCTGGTGGATCTGTGGTCCCCATTTTTCTGTCTCTAAATTTTTCTGTCTAAGATTCTGTTGAAGCGCAGCGCATCTTGATTCGGTTGCAGCATGACCGCGTTACTTCGGCACCCCGACGGCAAAGATGCCCGCATCCAATCCCAGGACATAAAGCTCCCCATCCAGATCCTCGGCGAAGCTGGAGATATTCTTGGGCTGCTTCAGCAACTCTCCGTACTCGGTGACTTTGCCGTTCTGATAGCGGAACCCCCAAATCGTCCCGAGATTGTAATCGCCATAGACGTACACCCCCTGGAGCGCGGGAAACTTTTTGCCGCGATACACATAACCGCCGACGACGCACAAGCCATTGCTATGCTTGGGGAATCGGCACTCAGCAGCCATGTCCTGGCGATGCGGGTATTCCATGACGGGCTCATTGTACCGTGCGCCCACGGGGCCGGGCTTGAAATGGTGCGAGGCTTCGCGAACGCTCCAGCCGTAATTGCCGCCTTTTACGATGAGATCGACCTCTTCCCATAAATCCTGGCCGACGTCACCGGCCCACAAATCGCCAGTTTGACGGTCCCAGCTATAACGCCAAACGTTGCGCAATCCGTAGGCCCAAATTTCCTTGCGGGCACCCATGCCGAACATGTCCGGTTCGCCGACGAAGGGGTTATCCGAGGGAATGCCGTAAGCGAGCTCTTGCCGGTCCCGGCCGCGTTGGACCTGGCTACGCGAGTTCACATCGATCCGTAGAATCTTGGCCAATAACGTCGCGGTATTCTGGCCGCTACCGAAAGGGTCATAACCCGCGCCACCGTCGCCCAGCGCGATGTACAGGTAACCATCCGGGCCAAAGCTAATCTGGCCACCTTTATGGTTCCCGAACGGCTGCGGCACTTCGAGCAGGATGCGTTCGGAGGCCAGATCCGCTTTGTCCGGATCAGTCGCCGACACCTTGAATTCACTGATCACGCTGTGCCGGGGGAACATCGAACCAGGCCGAGGGTTCTGTTGGTTGTAATAAATATAAAACAGGTGATTGGTCTTGAAACCGGGATGGAAGGCGATGCTGAGCAGACCCTCCTCGTTATCCACATGGGGCTTCCGATCGACGATGTTGAGGAATTCCTTGGATTGGCCCCCGTCCGACCCTTTTTGGACGAGGAGAATCACCCCGTCCTGTTGCACGATGAACAGGCGGCCGGTGCCGTCCGGGGCTTCGGACATCCACAGCGTCCGATTGAGCGAGAGCGCGGGGAAGATCGGACGGATTTCGATCGGGGGAAGTGGTTGTGCCCCCAGCGGGACGCCCATCCCCAGGAGCATTGAGCCAACGGCCGCTAATCGAACGAGAAAGCGTAATTCCATGGCCGCGAAGTGAACCAAGTCCGTCCGTCGAAGTAAAGCACGACTAGCCAGGAGCGCGGGTGCCTCCGCCCGCGAGTTCTCGCAGCCGAAAAGAGACTCGCGGGCGGAGGCACCCGCGCTCCTGGGTCAGCGGCTTTTGCCGATCAATTCATCGGCCAACGGTCCGGCGTCGTACACTTTCCTTAGCGCCTCGATGATGGCGCTCGAATGCACCGCCACGGCACGGGCTTGATCCTCCGTGTAGAGGAAATCGGCGACCAAGGACTGGATGTTGCCATCGAAGATGAGGCCGACCAACTCCCCGGCCCGATTCACTACCGGGCTGCCGGAATTGCCCCCGATAATATCCGCGGTGGAGACGAAGTTGAACGGGACGCGAAGATCCAGGCGCTTCCGTTTGGCCAGCCAGGGTGGCGGCAGGTCAAAGGGAGGTTGGTCGTGGTGCTCAGCCGCGCGCTCATACAATCCAGCCAAGGTCGTCTCGTATGGAATGGCCTGACCTTCCTGCTCGTAACCACGGCAAGCGCCAAAAGCCAACCGCAAGGTGGAGGTGGCATCGGGATAATGATTGGGCCCCTCGATAGCGTAGCGGGCCTTGCCAATCTGGCCGTGTGCCTGGCGAATAGCTTCCTCCTCGGATTCGACACGAGATCGGACCACCCGCGCGTCCGGATCGACCAGGCGGGCCAACTCGATCATTGGATCGGCCGCTTCCCGTATCGTAGTCTCGCCACCTTCGTAAAGGCTCCGCCGGGTGGCCGAGGACGCCAGCTTCGAACCGCGGACCGCCGCGCTTGCTCGCGCTTGCGGCGATTGGCCCGCCAAAACCTTTTGCACGAGCGGATGGTTGTAGCCCATCGTCTCAGCCAGGAACGTCAGAGAATCCGCGAGTTTCAGCGTTTCGAGATCGGTGTAGATAGGCTGCTCAGCAAACAGGCGGAACTCGAACGAGGCGCGTGCGGACTCGCGATATTCCTCGAGCCGCTGCCCGTTGGGTTTGGTCCGTTCCTCGGCCGAGCGAAGGATCTCGCGCGCGTAGGTGAACAGGGTGGTGTTGAATCCAGACGCGCGCTCAAGCATGTCATATTGCGCTCGCTGCTGGGCGATCACGCTCTGTGCCTGCGCGATTCGGTCCCAGGCACCCTGGGTGCCGGCCAGCTCAGGCCGGGTTGCCACCGCGGAACGCAACTGCCGCTCCGTTTCCACCAGGCGATCGAAGAGCCGTGGAGTGAGCAAGCCAGCCAAGGCCCCATCGCGCGCCTTTCGCGAATTCCTTACTCCAAAAAGATCGTTGCGCGCGCGCCGAGCGTTCTCCTGGCTGCGCGCGCTGTAGGCCCCGAGCAACACTTCGAGCCGGTTCAAGCGCTCCAGCAGCTTCGGATAGGAGACGTCCCTCAGGTACTCCAACTCGGCAACCGTCCGCAAGCGATCGGTGCGGCCGGGATTACCGGAGACGAATATCAGCTCGTTTTCCTTGGGCCCATTCGCACTCCACTTGAGATAATTCCCGACGCGAGCCGGTTTGCCGTTCTCGTACGCGCGGAAGATGCAGATGTCGAGATCGTAGCGCGGGTATTCAAAGTTGTCCGGGTCGCCGCCGTAAAAGGCGATCTGTTCCTCCGGCGCGAACACCAGGCGCACGTCGGTGTATTTTTTGTAGCGGTAGAGATGATACTCCGCGCCCTGATACAAGGTAACCACGTCACTTTGCAGCCCGGTTTTATCCAGCGACTCCTTCTCGATCTCCGCCATGACCGCGCGGCGAGCCTTAAAGGCCTGTTCGTCGGACATGCCGGGCGTCACGGCCGAATTCACGCGGGCGGTGACATCTTCGATGTTCATCAGCACCGTGACCTCCTGTCCGGGGCAGCGCTTTTCCTCGCCGCGGGTCCGGGCGTAGAAACCATCGCGAAGATAATTGTGTTCCTTGGTGCTCAACCGCTGGAGAGACCGCGATCCGACATGGTGGTTCGAAAGAATCAACCCGTCCTCCGACACAAATTCCGCCGAAGCGCCACCGAAACGCACGGACGAGAGCTGCAGGTGCTCCAGCCAGGGGGCGGTCAGGTCAAAGTTATATTTCTCGCGCAGCAACTCTCGAGGTGGGTGGTTGTACAGCCACATGCCTTCGTCCGCGATGAGCGCGGTGGTTGAAACCAACAGCATGAGCAGAATCAACTTAAGGGCGGAGCAGCAGGATCGGTTTCTCGGGCTCATATTTGGGATCAACTTAAGCGACCGCTTTGGGTTGTCGAGGGGCAGGGGGGAGCTTCCACCGCCGATGCATCCAAATCCACTGCTCGGGATGCCGCAACAGCATTCGTTCCAACACTTCGTTATACGCGCGCGTGTTCAAGCGAACGGCCTCCCCGATATCCTCGCATTCGATCAGCGGCAATTCGTCCTCGAAGCGAAGCACGTGACTACCATCGGGTTCGCGCCAGCTGTACGCCGGGATGACAGCCGCGCCGGTCGTGAGCGCGAGCAGGGCCACGCTTTTGAAGGTGCCTGCCGGCTGCCCAAAAAAGTCGACGGCAATTCCATCGGGTTTGCCGGCGTGCTGATCGAACACATAGACAATGATCGCGCCGCCGGCCAGCAGTTCGAGAATGGTATCCAATGAGCCGCGCTTGGGCAAAACGCCAAACCCGGCCCGGTGAAAGCGCCGGGTGACCAACTGATTCAGCAGGCGAGGCTTCAGCGGACGACGCACGAAATGGAAGAGGCTTCGATACTGTGGAAACTGCTTGATACCCCCCACGCTGGAAATCTCGAAATTTCCGAAATGGCCCGTCAACAGCAGAATGCCTTTGCCATTTTCATGGGCGCGGATGGGTATTTCCGCATTCTCCACGCGGACCCAGGCTTGGCGGCGTTTCGCCGACATAAAAGGCTGGCGAACGAACTCGAGCAGGAAGCGAAGATAGTGCGCATAATAAGCCTGGGCGAGCCGGCGAATTTCGCTCTCGGGCAACACGTCGCCAAACACGCGCCGGAGGTTTTCGAGCGCCACGGTGCGCCGGTAAGGGAGCAAGTAGTAAAGCCACCGCCCAAACCACGGCACCTCAGTCTGCCTGGGCTCAGCCCAGGCGATCGCCGACGCGCTGGTCTCGGTGTGAGTCAGCGAGACTCTGACATTTGCCAGTCGGTGGCGATCGAGGATGGACTGCGCGTTGACGCTCGCTTTCACGCTGGGCGCGCCGTAAGCGTCTCGTTCGACGGAGAAATCAGCGGGGGTGACGATCCCGAGCGCTGTCTCGCGTGGCAGGAGTTTGCAGCACGCCTCCTTGGCGGCAAAACGGGCCGCCAGGTGGGCTGCGCGGCCCGCGCCGGTTCCGCTCTCGGCAAGCTCCCGGACAGTGAACAGCTCGCCGAGTTCTTCCGCCGTTTTGCCATGCAGCAACTGCTCGACGCGGGCGATCTCGACCGTGTCGAGGCCGCAGCGCGCGCCTGGCGGGGCTGGGGTGTTCATCAATTCGCGAGCGGGGCAGGGCCGCGAATCAGGAGCGCGGCGGTCATGCCCGCGAAGCCGCGGCAGAGAATCAGCGCGATATTACTCCGCGGCTTCTGTGGCAACCGGGAAACCGGAAACGGCGCGAGCTTCGCGTCCAACACGTCCAGAGTCGCAATGCCGGGGATGACACCTTCTCGGAGTGCGGTCAGAGCCAGGACGAGGTCGAGGATCCCGGCAGCGGCGATCAAATGACCGCAGGCCCATTTGAAGCCGGTAGCTGGGGGCAAGTCATCTCCAAACACGCGACGGAGGGCCTGGACCTCAGCGGCGTCGGAAGCCGGAGTGCCGTTTGCGTGTGCGACGATCATGCCCACGGCGGCGGCGGAAATGCCGGCGTCGGCCAGGGCGGCTTGGATCGCGCGGCTCAAACCATCCCCATCGGGGCGCACATCGAGCACGCCGGTCGCTTCATTCGTGCAGCCCGAACCAAGGAACTCGCCCAGGATCGTGGCCTGGCGGCTCTGCGCCTGGGGCAACGTTTCGAGCGTGATGGCCGCTGCGCCTTCGCCGAAGACCGTGCCGCTGCGCTTTTGGTCGAACGGCCGCACCGTTTCCGGTGACATCAGGCCGAGGCGGTGATAGTGGAAGACAGTTTCCGGCTCGAGTGGAGTATCGTGGCCGATGGCGACGGCGCGGTCCGCTTCGCCGGCACGTAAGGCGGCCGCAGCTTCGGCGACCGCCAGCACCCCGCCCACGCACTGGTTGGTGATGCAGGCGTTGGTCCCCTTAAAACTGTGCCGGATGCCGACGTGGCAAAGGACGTTGTTCGGCAGAATCTTCAACAGCCACATTGGGTTCACGGTGTCGTTTAATTCGTTGCCGAATTTCTGCGGGTCACCGCCGGCGGCTGTCAGCAATGGAAAAAAATCGTAGTTGCTGCGGTAGTTCCCGCCCCCGGAACCGGCAAACACACCGGAGCGGTCGTTGAACTCTGGGACCCCCTCAGGAGCCAGGGTTTCGCGGTAGGGGAGCAGGCCGGAATCCGCGATGGCAGCGCCGGCGGCGTAGAGGCCGAACAGGTCGGTTCGCGAGAGGAGTTTATGGAGCTTCCGGTCCTCCACGAGCGTGCGGTTGTCCACCCCACAAACCTCCGCTCCCATATGCGCCGGCCAGCGGCTGGCATCCCAGGAACTAATCTCCTTGATGGCCGAACGCCCGCTGGTGATCGCGTTCCAGATCTCGCCTGGCGTGAGTCCCGCCCCGCAGACAGCGCCCCGGCCCGTGATAACTATTTTCGGCGAAGCGCTCATGCGATGGTCACGTCCTCGGGGTGCTGAAATACCAGGCTGCTGTTGGAGCCGCCAAAGCCGAGCGAGTTGGAGAGCGCCACCCGGATATGCAGGGGCTTGGATTTGTCCCGGACCAGGTTCACATCGCAATTCGGGTCGGGTCGGAGGTAATTGGCATTGACGGGGGCGATGCCATCGCGGATGGCCAGGGCACACACCGCTGCCTCCACCGCGCCCGCCGCCGCGATCAGGTGGCCCATGCAACTCTTCGTGGAACTGACGGACACACGGTCAATTTGGCCGTCCAGCACAGCCCTTAAGGCAGCGCACTCGCTTTGGTCGTTCATCAAGGTGGAGGTGCCGTGAGCATTCACGTAATCCACGTCTTCGGGCTTCAACCCGGCATCCGCGAGGGCCTGACGCATCGATTGAATCGGGCCATCGCCTGAAGGATGCGAGTCCGTGATTCGGTAGCTGCTTAAGGAATTGCCGTCCCCGGCAAGCTCGGCATAAATGTGCGCTCCGCGTCGGCGCGCCGCGTTCCAATCTTCGAGGACAAGAAAACCTGCGCCTTCACCCAGCACGAAGCCGTTACGGGTCGCGTCGAAGGGCCGACTGGCGCGTTCCGGGGTTTCGTTATCCTTGGAAAGCGCCCCGAGCAGACAGAACGCTGATAACCCGATCGGATTGAGCATCGAATCGTAGCCACCGGCGAGGACGAAGTCGGCCAAACCCCGGCGCATCACTTTCAGGGCCGTGCCCAAGGCCTGCCCGCCCGAGGCGCAGGCGGTATGCACCGCCGTGGCGTAGCCCTCAATGCCAAAGTGGCGAGTGAGCAGCGCCAGGCCTGCATTGGTCTGACTGCGGCAGAAGGCGACCGGGTCCGCCGGGAACCGCTCGTCGAGCAATCCTTGCGGATCGAATTCACCGCCTTTGCCGCAATGGGCATGCAGCCCTTCCAACTCCGCGAAGCTCGTGCCCATCATCCCGGCACCGACGCAAAACCCCCAACGGGGCGCGGTGCCAGCTTCCGGACGAATGCCCGCATTTCGGAGCGCCTCCTCAGCCGCCACCAGCGCGAACTGGTGTGACCGGCAGGCGAACTTGAGCAGTTTACGATCGTTGATGACTGCCGCTGCGTCAAAGCTCTTAACCTCCGCACCGATGCGACTCGGGAACCCGCTCGCGTCAAATCCGCGGATCGGAGCGACGCCACTTCTGCCCTCCAGCAGGTTTTGCCAGGTGGTTGGGGCATCGTTGCCGACCGGTGTCACCATCCCGATGCCGGTGATGGCCACGCGCCGCCGCGTCTTCATGAGCGTCTCTCCGGCACGAGTTTCACCCGGCAACTCCCCACGAGGCGTTTGCCCTTCCGAGTTTCGACATTCACCACGGCGGTCTCGGCGGAAACCTCGTCCAGGCTGGCTTGGATCTCCAGCCGTTCTCCGGGCTTCGTGAACGCGCGGAGCTTCATGTCCGAAATTTCCCGCAAAATCCAGCGGCTGCCGCCGGGCGGGGCCGGAATCCTGGGGAGTAGGTCCAGCACGAGTTCGAGATTTGAGTTCATGAGGAGGGCTCCCGGAAGGACCTGGTGTCGCGGAAAGTGATCGGCGAAGAAAGGGGCGTCCTGGGGCACGTGAAGTATTGCGTGCAAGGGTTGCCCATTTTCACCGCCGGTGCGATCCAGCGCGAGGGGTGGGATGCCGCCGAAGGCTTCGGGCGTGGCGCCCGCACCGCGGAGTAACGCATAGCGCTCGCGGAGCGCTTGCGGGTCATCAAACTGCTCAATCGGCACCATCGGACCGACGCAGTGCCGGAGTTGGATCACCGGCACGCCGTTCACCCGGGCTGAGCCGTGATATTCGGCAGCTTCCTCATCCACGCTTTCCAGGTCCGCTGCCAGCTCCAGCTCTTGCCCGGGAGAAACCTCCGAAAGAAGGTCGATGCTTCCCGCGAGACCGGCCACGGGGCGGCTCTTGAAATCCAACGCGCACATCGCTGCCCAGGCCGCGAGTTGTCCGACGGCTTCGGCAACCAGTGCGACCGGGAAAGCCTTGATTCCCGAGGGGATTCGATAACTGCCCCGGATCTGACGGCCGGGTTC
>Ga0105240_10003477_pt1 | contig 24436 bp, 20 predicted proteins | sample KBSC54metaG_FD_80426 | JGI IMG/M metagenome (GOLD analysis project Ga0105240, IMG submission 80426) | Corn rhizosphere microbial communities from Kellogg Biological Station, Michigan, USA - KBS C5-4 metaG | ecosystem: Host-associated > Plants > Roots > Rhizosphere > Soil | place: Michigan, USA...
AAGCGGGAGCTCGCATGCTTCTTCAGATGTGTCAGATCCCGGGCACAGAAGTTAGGCATCGCGTGCGACTTGAGATAACCCCAGATGCATTCAACTGGGTTGAGCTCGGGGGCGTAAGCCGGCAGCAATTCCAGGGCGATCTTGCCGCGTTGCTGTTCAACATACTCGCGCACGAAGATGGAACGATGAGCCTGCAATCGATCCCAGATGATCAGCACCTTCTTGCCGATGGTGGCCACCAGAGCTTTCAGGAATTCGACGATCTGCGGGCTCTTGATCGAACCGGGGAACAGACGGAAGTAGAAGCGGAAATAGCTGACTCCGGCAATCGCGGACAGTTGCTTCCAACTGAAGCTGTATTGCAGAACCGGTGTTTCCCCTCGGGGAGCCCAGGTGCGTGCGCGACAGGGACGCTCGGACAGACCCGATTCGTCTATGAAGACGATGATTAATGCGAAGCGCGACAGGACCTCGGCGCGTGCGAAGCGAGCCGCGTAAGTTGTAGGCAGACCTGCTTGCAGTAAAGTCGGCCCACACCTCCATAAAAATTATGACTGACGCAGTCAAGCTCGGATATGACATTGAATCAAAACAGCGAACCATCGATGTCGGTGGTTGGGAAGATACGACCGAGGGAGTGTTGAGTCCTTTGCCGGAAGGCCGTTTCTGGGTCAGCGAGGTGATCCTCAAGCCACGGGTCAAATTTGCCTCCTTTCAGGAAGTGAAGCCCTCGGCGATCGCGCACTTTCACGAGCTGGCGCTGCGTGACTGCTTTATCGCACAGTCCGTCAAAACAAAGGTTACAGTAGATCAGCCCAAGATCTGATCAGGAACAACCTTGCAAAGTCGTGGGGGAGCAGATCTACGGCTGTCTTGTTTGTTGCGGAAGCCAGTTTAGGTAATACCCAAAGGATGTAGGATTCCGGATTAACTCCAACAAGGCGGCACGTGCCGATGACGCTGTAGATCACCGCTGAGCGCCATCCGGCTTCCGGATGGCCGATGAACAGAATAGTTGCGGAGCTTATGAAATGGTATTCATAACCGGCGGTATTAGTTCCTTACTTATTTCCAGCAATTCGCTACCGACAGAGCCAATCAGCTGTCCTCCCGTTGCGATCTCACGGATCGGTATCATCACGACAATATGGTTTTTGGCTCGCAGAACTCTCGCCAGGTACTGCAGGGCAGCCGTTTTGCCTGCTCCAGGTGGTCCTATGAGAAGGACGTGGCGTACACCCGGACGCTCCGGAAACTCGCGCAGGTTTGCGACGGCGGACGTGACGAAGAATGAGTCTAAAAGATTCGGTTCTTTTGCGTGGGCCCTTGCTCAACCAGGCTCTCCAAGCCGCGTTCTGTTGAACCCGAGCACTTCATCACGGTGTGCTTTTGGAGGCCCATCGCGCCGCAGCCATTTCGGCACGCGTCCCCGCATTGATCGCGCTGACACCTACCTATAGATTCCTATCATAACACCAGAGGAGAGCGGTGCGATGTCTGTCCTGTTGGGGCTTCCATGTACCCATTGTTCTCCACGTATCTGAGTGCTTTCCGCCGGTTATGGACACTTATGTTGCGATCAGGTTAGTTTGATATTGTTATGGTTTCTAACTGTCTGAGTGCGGAAGCCGTGAATCGCCCGAGATGATCGCTGCACGCTAATCCTTTATGCCGCGGTGCCGCGTTAGGCATCAGTGATTGGCAGGACGGTGCGACCAATACGGCACATCATGTCAACCACTAAGTTGCTGTATTGCGGCCAGACCTCAAGTCGGCTAAAGCTATATACTTAGTCGAGCTTTTTGACCAGTAAAGGCAAAGTGCCTCCTCGCCGTCGCGGGCGTTGATATAACTACTCATCATGACAGGAGTCCTCATGTATAAGCCCGGTGGAACGATTGCCGATGCGCTTACGCGAATACAGACCAAGAGCTATGTGCTCCCCGCTATTCAGCGCGAGTTCGTCTGGACTCCAGAGCAAATCGAGCGCCTGTTTGACAGTCTCATGCAGGGATATCCATTTGGGACGTTTCTCTTCTGGAAAGTTGAAGCTGCTACAAGCGGGAAGTTCAAGTTCTACGACTTCGTCCGCAACTATCATCAGCGCGACGCCGCTCACTGCCTTGAGCTGGGGACACTTCATCATCAGACCGTGACTGCGGTGCTTGATGGGCAGCAGCGCCTGACTGCGCTCAATATCGGCCTGCGTGGGTCGATGGCCATCAAGCAACCGAACAAGTGGTGGAACAATCCGGATGCCTTCCCGGTCAGGACTCTTCGACTCGATCTCCTATCATCCTTGTCACCAGACGAGGACGGTGTGCGGTACCGATTCAAGTTCCTTGACGATAGCCAGATCGTGCGCGACGAAGGTGCCCATTGGTTCAAGGTTCCCAACATTCTTGGCATGGAGGATGGCCCGGCGATGCTGTCTGCGCTGATGGAACAGGGGCTTCAGGATGAGGCTTTGAAACGAGCCTATGCGACCCTGGATCGCCTCTACAGAGTCGTGCGATCGCAGAATATTGTCAATTACTACGAGGAAGAGACCCAAGATCTCGAGCGGGTCCTCAACATCTTTATTCGACTCAACTCGGGCGGAACCGTCCTTTCATATTCTGACCTGCTGCTCAGCATCGCTGTTGCCCAATGGAAGCAGGTCGATGCGCGTGCAGAGATTCACAAACTGGTCGATGAGCTAAACCGCATCGGTACCGGATTCGCGTTGAGCCAAGACTTTGTGTTGAAGGCTGGCCTGATGCTGGCCGACATCGCGTCGGTTGGTTTCAAAGTCGAGAATTTCACGAAGGACAATATGCGAGTGCTTGAGTCCAATTGGCCCGCCATCCGCGTCGCCATCGCTCGGACGGTCGAACTCGCATCCAGCTTTGGTTTGAACGGTCAGGTGCTAAAGGCTGACAGCGCGCTCCTGCCGATCGCCTACTATCTATACCAGCGTGAATCTCCAGCGAACTACGTGACCCACAGCCAGTACGCGGCGGACAGAGACGCCATTCGAGGCTGGCTAGTGCGCTCAATAATCAAGGCTTCGGGCATTTGGGGTAGCGGTCTGGATACCCTGTTGACTGCGCTTCGGGAGGTGCTCCAGGAGCATCCTTCCGGCCCGTTCCCGGTCGATCAGGTGCGTTTTGTCATGAGCCAACGCGGCAAGTCTCTGACGTTTGAGGCCGCGGAGATTGAAGATCTTCTGCACGTCGAGTATGGCGATAAGCGCACGTTCCCGCTGCTATCGCTGCTCTTTCCATTTGTCGACCTCCGGAATCAGTTCCATGTTGACCACATTTTTCCACTCTCCCGATTCACGCCGGCGAGGCTGCTTAAACAAGGTATTGCCGCAGTCGAAGCGGAAGTGATCGCCAAGAATGTAAATCAATTGCCAAACTTGCAGTTGCTGGACGGCGCCGTAAACAACGAGAAGCGGGCCGCATTGCCGGCGGCTTGGCTTACTGCGCATTTTCAAGAGCCGACGGCGCAGCAGCACTACTGCACGAAGCACGACCTGGGAGAAGTACCCCCTGATCTATCGGGCTTCAAAGAGTTCTTCGCCGCCAGGCAAGAGCGTCTTCGGACGAAACTGATCGAGTTGTTGGGAGGTACTGCCGGTGCACTACCACCGGGCGGGGTTGCTCCACAATAAAGATCTTGTGTTGGAAAATTCGTGGTTTCCCGAAAGCGGTCACTCGAGCTTACTCAGACGAGCGAGCTTTTCTGTTGGTGCAGCGGGCGACTTGCGCAGTAAATAAGCGTCCCGTACAGCGTGACAGCTAACGTGTTGCCCAGTTGCAGGGTTGAACAACTACGCCGGGAGGGTTTACATCTCGGGCAACCTGCGGCGTTTTGCCACGTGAAGTAACGTGCTGGAGCACTCGGGAGAATCGGCCCTGTTCTGTTTGACAGAGCACCACGCAGACCCGGCAGTCCAGATAAGTACGTGCGGAAATTCGGGAGTGAAGTCTTCATAGATTTCCCCGCAGAAGGGGCAGACGGTTCGCGGGACTCCACGACGGTAGACGCAGGACTATTCGTCGCCCGCAGTTTCTGCAGCACACGCGATCATCTGCATACCCGTTAACTCGACTAGTCATCCATCGGCTCCTGGTAACGTGTTGGGGTGAGTTGCAGTACGTGACCCTTGTGAGTTGCTAGCTACCCTTTGAGCAATGATAGTGCTGCGATACCGGCGGCGGAATAGACAATAGTTAGGAGCGTAAACCATTGTTTCTTTGATCGATCCAGTCTTTGCTGTGTTGGTATGCGTTGAAGTCGACATCAGATACGGACGCGTGTGGTCGGGTCAGCTGCGCCGTGAGCCATCACGTTGCAGCCGTGCTCAGGTGACGCCGCGGTGTTGGGCGTCTGGTTGTGCCTTCGTTGCGGATGCCGAACGCATGGAGCGCGTCGGCATCCACAGCCACAGTGCTAGACCGCGTCGCTGGCCAGTGGCTGATGTCCGTCGGGCTGTGTGTCCTTACGCCCATTGCTGGGCGAGCCGTTGATGCTGGCAGGCGACCGTGGCCGGCGGTCTCCGCGCCGGTCCTCATCGAGGAAATCCTGCAACGAGACTCGCTTTTGCCACAGCACAACCTCCGGATCGCTCATTGTGGTCGGATTGTTGGCCAGGATGGCTGCGCGGTCAGCGTTGACGAGCGCTTGCTCTACGGAAACCACTTCACTCACGTTTTCCCCTCCTCAATCCCCGCCGCTAGCCAGGCTTCACATCCTCCGCCAACTGTTTACGCGCGCTAGGAGCAAGGTTGATGGCCTGCCGCTCGAACCGAATCAACTCGAGGAAGTGGCGCTTAGCTCCCCCGACCAGCACCTCAAAAGGCTCACCGGCAACCGACATTCGTTTGCTGCGCTCCCAAGCGTGCCAGCTTTTTTTTCGAACAGCCTCTGCGTGCTCGTCGTTGAATTCGACGCGAATGAAGAACTTCGTCGGATTGTGCGCGGCCGGGTCAGCGGCGACAAAGAAGCCTTCATCCGGATCAATGCCTAGGAATAAAGTGGTGTACACGCCGTTGGGGTCGATCCACAGCCATTGCGGCTCGTTGGTGGTCTTGCTCCCGTATTTGACTTGAAAGCTGCGCTCGTCGGGCGGACGATTTTTGGTCAGTGTCCGAGTGGCGAGGAAGGCGTAGGCCACAATGCCCATGCGCTCATGGGCAGGGGTCTCGAACACCAGGACAAAAGGGGCTGAGCTCGGGTTCGGGGTGTTGAGAATACGACACCCCGCTGCCTCCAATGCCGACACCATAAATTCCAGCAGTGGGGCGCGTTTCGTGCCGGAGATGCTGTACGTTTTTAGACCAGGCAGCACAGGGGCCTCGGGCCGGTTACGCCGGGGAGCCGATTCGGAGCGGTCCACGTTGCCAGTCGGGCTAGCGAAGAGCTCTCCTTGAATACCGACGGCCTCCAGGCCCTTCAAGACCAGGCCGACCTCGGCCGCCGGGTTTCCCGCCTCCAGACGGAGCACCCATTTGCGCTCGACACCGAGCTGGGAAGCGAGATCGGATTGTGACAGGCCTTTTGCCTGGCGTTTCTCGCGGATGAGGGTGCCGAGCTGCTCGGCGTCTTGGAGCTTAGTATCCTTCATGAAGGATATTGTTGCACCGCAAGAGACAAATGTATATCCCTTGTAAGGGACTATTTTGTCATGGACGCCCCAGGGCGTAATGACCCGCTCACTTCAGTCTCCGGCGCCTCTCACATCCCAGCCCAATGTGTGTGAGGCGCCGCCTCCCCACTATTCCCGCGGAAGGAAGCTACGCCGCCTGCTCCGCTTCCCGTATTTCCAGATGTCCCTGTCCCTCGAGCGACGGCAACTCGATATCCGCCACAACTCTCACCGGCACATTGTCGAGCGTGAGCTCCCCAACCAGACGCACCTTCCCCGTCCTGGCTTCCAAGTCCGCCTGCGTCAAATCACTCCGCGTCTTATCCAGCGGAAACCCAAGCTCCGTCCCCCCTCGCGTCGCAGTGAACTTGACCAGCACATACGCACGATCGAGCATTTCCTTAAATAATTTCGGCGTCCGCTCGGGTCGCAGACTGACTTCAACGGGATGTGAGCCTTCAGAAAGGCGTTTGACCCTCCGATCTTCGCCTGAAGATCACGGATGCGCTCCTTACCGTCCGCCGCCAGCACGTCCCCGCCGAAAATCGCTGCCGCGTTCTCCAGCAGCTCCGTCTTCCAAGCCGTCACCTGGGTCGCGTGGACTTCGTGGTGGGCCGCTATTTCTGGGGGATGGGCGTGCGTTCGCCTCCCACGGAGAGCCCCGTGTCGATGCAGCCGATCTCGTGATCGCAGCGGCAATTCAACCAACGGATATGGATCTGGCTTGAGACGGCACGAGCGCTATCACGTTAGGAGACAGTCTACGTGCCACAATGACCGGTCCAAAGAATCGATCCGTGCGCACACGCAGCGTCGTCCGGATCCTTATGAGCCTCTGATCCTCCACCAGAGTGTGGGTGTTCGGCAGCGACTACGGCCCGTCCAAGCCCAGATTGGAGCCTCTCTCATTGAGCCTCGACAGATCCAGTGCGGTAATCACAGGTTGAGGGAGCCCAAAAGGCTCAGCACGATCTGACTGATTACTTTGAGGCTCCCAGGATTACAATCGAGTAAGTGGGTGAGTAAATTGAACTCATCCAGCTCCTAGCCACGTGGCCTGTTGGGTTGGTTCCTTACCGATCAGGTACGACTCGGATGTCGAGTGACAATACAGATGTCGAGCCGTCTTCTGCCCGGTCTTCCTCTAGGCGCCGATACTTAGCATTTGGCGTACCGTCCAGTGCATCGGTACTTGCCCCGTCCGAATGCCGTTCCTGCCGGGGCGCTTCCCCAAGAAGTGCATCCTCATTGCCCACATCCATTTTCAATGCGGTTGCTCGGCGCGAAGGTCCTATTTTTAAACTTGTCCGCACCACGCAACGCTTCTTGATCAACTCAAGGTCGACCGCTTCCCGAACCTTTGGCGGCAAGCGTGATCGGCCTGGCAGGATGGAAAGCATAGTCTGGTCAACGCTCAATACTTCGGATCTCGGAAGTAGGTCAGTTTGAAGTCCGAGTCTTCCCCAGCTGGGTAGCTCGTAGCGCATTCTGACGGCGTCCGCGGTTGCGACGTCGCCAAGAGCCGCCAGCTCAAGGGCCGCGTAATTCGCGCGGAGGCGTATCTCTATGTCATCCGGCAATTGCAGCTCCTCGGGCGGATCTGCCACCGTAAGCTCGATCGGTGCGCCGGGGTGGATCATACAGGCTATGCCAACTTGAGGGATTGGATGACTCCTTTGAGGTATTCCGAGTACGGAAGAAACATTGTGTAACTGCCAACACGCTGAAGTCAGTTGCCCAGCAGAGGCGGTATTCCTGGTGCTTCCCTTACATTCCAGTAGAGCCATGGTTGATCCTGAAATCGGCTTTTGAAGCAGAGCCAGGAAATCCGGCATTCGGCGATGGCGTCCTGACTGTACGAGCTGCAACAATCCTTCTAACCATAGACTGTAGCAATCCCATAGGCCGACGATACCATACGTCATATCGATGGCTGCGAGAGACAAACCCATACCCACATCATCTGCCAATACCGTCTTTTGATGTGGATCTAGATCCCGTATCCCGGAGTTGGTGATGGCAGTCTGCCCTGGCGAGGACGCCGTGCGTGGATCGATCGCCGTGGCGTATTTGGCGACGCTCCAATTCGAGCCGGGTTGATACCTAGATCCCGGGCTCGGGGCCGTGGCGTAAGCCATCAGCTTGAGTGCTCGGGCCCAACTTAAATGAGCCGTGCTCGAGCCACCAAGAATGGAAAGTGGGTCATTCAACTGAAATTCGTACATCGATCCGTCGGGCCTCGTGATGCGGGGCCCCCTGATTGTGCGGCAAATTGCGGCCACAAAGCTTTAGAAGGCCCCCTGAATCTGTAAGCCTCGCATCGTGTTCGGGTAGCACACTCGGTCTCCGACGTCACAGACAATCAGTGATTTCGCCGGGTCCGTGGAGATCAGTTCCGCAGCATACACTTTCCCGCACTGCGGATTCCTGTGGAAGTGTCGCCGAGAGCGGGAGCACCTGACCTCGACTCTCGGTGTCCACTGGCGCGACTCATGCTGCGTTGCAATGTGACGCGTCCCTTCATTCCTCCAAGACACAGCTCGCCGAAAAGTGACTCATCCGTTTCCCCAACCCATCTGATTCGCCCCTTCCTGTCGGCTGCGTTCACCTTATACGTCTGATACGTAGATACGGCTTCCATCTGTGTTCGCCTTTGAGAGAGTCATCTTTCGACTTCGAAAATCCCCAATGAGCCCACACCGCCCTTCCCTTACCCCGCTGGGAGTGAAAGTGGTTCCCCTATCCGAGGGAGACCACATGATGTGGGGATGATTCTATTGTGAGACCCTGATACACCGAATCCAACATATGCCCCGCGCCCTACACCCGTGCTTCGGAGCACCGTTAGCCGCGTCGGACATCGGGCAGGGCTGGCCTGAGCCGCACGCGCACACGAATAAAGCGAATTCTGGCCGGCTCAGCCAGTAACAGCCACAAGCGTCTATGCGTCTGAAGCATTCGCGTCGGCAACAAAGTGACACACGTAGCAAAAATAATAGCGCGTTGCTCCATCTCGCGCGCAGCGGCCATAGAATAACCATGGAAAGACGGACAAAAAACACCGCACTAAGCGTGGCAAGCAGGGAGACCGCTGGATGGATGTCCGATCTGATCTCCTCAAGTCTGGCGAACGGGGGGCGCAAGGCGCTACCAGTTGTTATTGCCCTACCCCGAAGCTAAGCGTCCTGTGAGGCTATGGCAGAAAATGTTCTCGATAGATCCTTCCGACTCAGAGAAGGATCGGATCGGCAGTTGCCTTCGGGATAGTCAGAGCCGACAGGCTCAGGTCTTAACCGGCTTCGCGCCACGCATCCATGACAATGACTTCTGGCGTGGTGCACAGCGCTCGTTCCGGGTCAAAGGGTTCAGGGACGGGCATCTGGGCGCAATTCAGAAGGTAATTGAGCGGGCGATCGTGGCGGCAAAGACCCATTCGAGCCTGGATCCGCACGGTGATTGGCCTCATATCTGGCCGCTCTACCAACGAGCCGTGCGCTTCTACATTGAGGATGAGGCGCCGAGCCTTGATGAGCTGCTTAAGCGCGAGGAGTTTCGTTCGGGGCCGGGCTCGGTGACAGAGCAAATCCTGCGCAGCATTCTCAAGGGCTTCCCGTTGTACAAGGCGACGACAGAGCAGGTTCGGCAGTTGTACGAGCTCTGGGGGCTCGAGAGGAGCAGTCGAATCGATGAGATTCTATCGAGCAATTGGGTGGAGGCAGATGCCGTCCGTCGCATGGTAGAAGAGGGCACGAGAGCTGTTCGAAGTGAGATGTCCTCTTCACTCGCATCAACTGTGACCGATGCTCAGCGGCGGATGGATGACCAGGCAATGGAGATCCGCTTGCTAAAGAGTGTTACAACCGGTCTGCGTCGTGAGCTCGATGACGCCATATCCCAACTCACAGATAGAGTTTCCGTGGGAGTTGTCGCTAAAGGTGTCGGGTCGGGTCCCGCTTGGTCCCCTGCGCACGGTGACCGTCGGCGCAAGCCGGTAGTACCCCAGGTCAATCCGACTGTAGTGGAGACCGTTCAGGCCAGGATCGAGAGTCTTGGACGCCAGGTCAAAGAGCTTCGACTCAGAATAGAGGAGCGTGAGGAGCGCGTTCGGACAGTTGGCGCTTCACGCAGCTCCCAGCCCGAGATGACCACCGCGCTGAAGGTGATCAACAAGTGGAGTGAAGGCATCCGCGAGGCTGGAATCTCGGGCAACATTGTCACTGCGGCCCAAATTCTTCTAGAGATCATCCGCCGGTCTCGAATCATCATAACAGACAAGCCTGGGCTGATGACCAGTCTGGTCAGTGCGCTTCCCCAGGGGGAGTGTCGGACTATCGTCGCCTCGCCATTGTGGCTAACAGAGATGGATTGGAAAGAGGGATTGGCGTTCATTAGCGAAGACGTGGGTATGCCGCGCATTCTCTTTATAGTCGACTTCGACGTCGCTTTACAGGAGACGTCCCTCGTCCCTCCGCTGATCGCATGGGCACTCGCGGCGTCGCCGACGTGCGCGAACCGTGTGGTGCTGGTGCCCAGTGACTCTGAGCTGTCTTCGGTTAGCCCCCGGATTCTCGAGCTTGCGACCTTACTTACTCATAACGCTCCGTACATTCAAGACCTCGCGAGACTCGGCGGAGCGGTCAAACAGTCATCCCCTAAGCTGGAGGTGACTCAGTCTGGTGCCAGCCTGCTCGGCTATCTGCGCTCCAAGTGCGCCGCGAGTGAGGAACAGATGTGCAAATATGCGAGAAATTTCGGCGTCTCTCTACCACCACGAGTTGTCGAGAATTTCATTAGCCTTGATGACAGCCTGCTCGCATTGTTGGATGGCCGTGACGCTCGATACATCGCTCGGGAAGCGGCTCTGATGCCCTGGGTTGAGCGCGCTCGCGGCGAGGCCGTATCCAGAATCCTTCGCGAGGCATTGCAGGTGTTGCGTGTCGAGTGATCGGATAAACCCGTTCTCTCAATCCAGCTTTGCTGCTCTCTTGCGGTATTTCCAGCATGGCGATTTTACCTGCTTCTCCAGGATCTGCGAGCTAGCCTTCGGCCCTCATGTCACGACCGATAGCTACTTTTGCGCCAATCTCCTGTTCGCGGCTCAAGTTTGCGGGCTGTGTGAAGTCAGCACGGAGACCGGTGCGACAAGGTGGTGGGTTGCGCACCAGGGCGACATCCTCATAAGGTCGGGAAATCCGAAGCTCATCGGGCTCACGCCGGACTGGCTTGCGGCTGCCGATAACTCGGCTTTGCCACTGGTCACTGACTCACAGATGAGACCCTTGGTGTTGGGGAGTCGGCTACCCGCTGAGTGCGACACCAGCACCTCGCAGGTGTTTACAACGGGCTTCAATTGCTTGATCCCACCCTTTAAGGACATCGAGAGGCAACTCTGTACCGAGGTGGCGTTCACCGATGACATCGTAGGACAAGCGGAAGTGTATCGCACCGCCGTGGGTCACTGGGACCCTGTCCCGCTCGACGCTCTGACGGGGGCGCAGCTCGTGCGTATCCGCCGGGAGTACTCGGGCCCAGCCTACTATGCGCAATATTCTGACCTGAGGATCCGATTCCAGATCACCCAGCCCGATTGGGCCTTTGTGGTTGCGTACTTCTTGTTGCCTTGGCGTCTTTCCGACGTTCTTCAAGTCGAGGAGACCACCGTTAGTACCCACCGGGCTGCCCGTTTGCCACCGATGATGAGCCGTCTACTGTTCGCTGCAGCGGATTCGCTTCGAGTGGGTCCGATTGTCAGGTACGAAGGCGTCGACTTAAACGCGATTGATGGGGTACGGGGATACTTTGAGCAAGCAGGGGTTCGCCAATGAGTTCCGGTCTATTGGAATTGTTCCGTCAGCTTCGTGGTCGGGCTCGTGACTATATCGCCACAGCCTATCGGTCCAACGATGAGGCCTTCAATCAGATTCGGGAGCGGTTACTCCTGGATTCGGAGCACGGCCCCGTCTTCCGCGAGCCGCTCTTCGAGCCTGTGCCGAGATACGAGACGTCGAAGGCCACGAGGAGCGATCTGCTGTCCATTGCCGGGCTAGGCGGAGTCGCATCCGCCGACGAGCAACGTCTCTCGCGCATGCTCGAGATGTTTCCGCCTGTCGGGTCAGGGCAACTTCACGCTCATCAGGAGACCTCCATTCGAGCAGCGTTGAGCAGGGGGGAGCACTTGGTTGTCACGACGGGGACCGGTTCCGGGAAAAGCTATTGCTTTCAGATTCCGGTGTTGCTCAGCATCCTGGCCGAAGCGCTCGGAACGAGCGGGCGCCGTCGATGGCAGGGTCCGGTTCTCACGCAGTCCAGGTGGTGGAGTCAGAGCAGGCGAGAGTTTGAGCCCAAACGTCGCTCTGTCCAGCGCCGCGCCGCGGTTCGCGCCCTGTTCATGTATCCGCTGAATGCGTTGGTTCAGGACCAGGTCGATGGATTGCGCGGGATCCTCAACTCTGAGGCGGCCGAGGAGCTTTACTCGAGGACCCTAGGTGGCGATCGGATCTTCTTTGGTCAATACAGCGGCTCGACGCCTGGTCGCGGGGAAGCCACTTTCCATTGCGTAGAGGATTGTGCCATCGAGCTACGAGAGATTGAGGAGGCAACCCGCAACCCGCGCAATTCAGGCGACCGCTCGGTGCAAGTACTCACGGGCTCCGAGCTGATCACCCGATGGGACATGCAGGTGGCCCCGCCCGACATACTGATTACTAACTACAGCATGCTCGCCATCATGCTGCTGCGCGAGCATGAGCAATCGATTCTCAACGAGACGCGAGAGTGGATCCTCGAGAGTCGTTACAATCGGTTCTTTCTCGTCATCGACGAGCTTCATTCTTATCGGGGCACCGCGGGGACCGAGATCTCTTATACCGTTCGCGCCTTCCTGGACCGCATTGGCCTTACACCCGATCACCCCCAGCTGCAAATTATCGCGACGTCAGCTTCTTTGCCGCCAACGGATGGCCAGAAGTTCCTCAGTGACTTCTTCGGCACGAAGAGTGATGTAAGACCTTTTGTGGTCATCGACGGACCAACAGTCTTGCCAATACCGTCGTCGATAGACACGGTCCGTCGATTCCAATCCGACTTTGTGAGCCTTGCCGGGCAAGCAACCAATGACCGTGTAGTGGCGTTGGCCACTAAAATGGCAATGACCTTGGGGTTGTCAGACACCATGCCTGTCTCGGTGCTCGATTCGGTTGGCGTCCACGATGCCTTGCTTATTGCCTCGAGCAGGGCACAGTCGGCTCATCCAAGAGCCGGTGAGATGTCAGGTTGTCCCTTGACGATTGAGGCTGTCGCCAGGCACATCTTCGATGGAGATACGCAGGCGGCCGTGGGGTACCTCGAATGTGTCACTGGTGATTGGGCATGCACAGAGAGTTGGAAGGCAAAGACACGCATGCATCTGTTCGTCCGAAACCTGGACGGAGTTCGACGCGCTATGGACACATCGAGCGGCACTTTGGCACCACCAATCCTGTATGACGCGAGCAAACAGATTTGCGCGAGAACGGCTGCGATCAATCTTGATGTGCACTACTGCCAGGATTGTGGTGAGCTGTATTATTTTGGCTATCGGAACTCCACGCCGCCTCGAGTTTTCATCTCGAACGACGGAAACACTGATCCACTCAAGCGCGACGAGGCGCTGTTGATTCATGTGTCGCGTGACGACGTCATCTACGACGGCAAAGTATGGCAGGCAAAGTACTTAAACGGATTTACGGGTGAGCTCTATATGAGGCAGGCACCTGCTTCCATGAAAGTGCATGTCGCTACGGTGGCCTGGGACCCCGAGAAAAGGCGATACGCTGCTCCGACGACCTGTCCCGCATGTGACTCGAACTGGTCGACTCGGCGCTTCGTGAAGTCGCCCATTCGCTCGATGGGTACGGGTTACAACAAGTTCTCGCAGATCTCCATCGAGCAGCTTACGGGCAGCCTGCATGAGGCGACTGCTGACCGCAGACAGGCGAAGCTGGTGATTTTCAGCGACAGTCGTCGCGATGCAGCCCTTGTTGCTGCGGATCTGGAGCTTAGTCACTACCTCGATACTGTTCGAGCGTTGACCGAGAAGCACCTCGATCGCTCAGTATCTGTTGATCCTCGTTTGTTGTCATTCAGGGATGCACTAGTCGCCGCCAAGGCGAGCAATAACTGGGGGCAGCTCAACGGACATCCTTACCGAAGTGTCGATCCCAAGGGATTCCTTCAATTGAGAGAGTACTTCCGCGGCGACCTGGATCCACTGCATGACCGGGACGCTATTCAGAGCTCTAGGGCGCTCCTGGCGTCGGTCGAGAATCCGCTGGGACAGTTGTTTGGGGAAGGGCGATCAATCCAGACTTCTGTCCGGGAAGAGCTGATCAGCCTAGGAATGAATCCAGCGGGAATCTATGGCTGGCGCGACTACAAATGGCAGGATGCGTTTGTTTTTCCCGCCCGAGGCGGCTCTCAGGTGGCCATTCAGGAGCAGCAAAGCGCGAGGGAGCAGTTTAATAGTCAGTTGGCGACTAAGATTCGCGAAGTGATTACCGGGACCATGGGTAGAGATTTCGAATCCCTTGGCTACGGATGGATTACGTTCGATCGAAATCATAGTCTCGCCGCTAAGCTGACCCCGCATGAGATCGCTCTGCTGGATGTCACTCTGAGATTCTTGACACGGCACTACCTCACGCGTGAGGAGGATCTCGGCGGGTTTGTCGATCGGCAGCTTGTCAATTACTTTGCGACATGGCTGACTCAGAACACCTTTGGGCTCTGGAGCGGATTGTCGGTGCCGGAGTTGAGTCGAGTCGTGGGAAACTTGCTTGTCGGAGTTGGCGCAACTGATCAGCTGTTTCGGGTGCGTAGGGAAGGACTATTCCTGCACCCGCGACAGAGTCAGTATTGGCGCTGTGGACGCTGCAGCTCTGTGCACCTTTTTTATGGAGATGGACGTTGTCGGAGAGTTCGCTACAATCCGCGTCCCGAGAAGGTAGGGTGCAATGGGGTGTTGATGGCGCACCCGCTCGATGAGTTGCTGGCTCTTCCCAACTATTATCGATCTCTGTCGCTCTTGGGCCGACATCAGTATCCGCTGCGTACGGAGGAGCTGATCGGGCACACGGATAAGGCGGATCAACGAATTCGTCAGCTGGCGTTTCAAGGAAAATTCTTCGGGAAGCTTGCGCAGTCCTCGCTCTCGGACGAAGAGCTGGAGAAGTACTTCGGCATCGAGGCGCTGAGCGTGACCACCACGATGGAGGCGGGGGTCGACATCGGCGGCCTCAAGGCTGTCTACCTGGCGAATATGCCGCCGAAGCGATTTAACTACCAACAGCGCGTCGGTCGGGCGGGACGCCGCCGCGATAAGCTGTCAGTATCTGTCACCTTCTGCAAGGGTCATAAGCACGACGAATTTTATTTCGCCAACCAGCTCCTCATGGTGGCTTGGAAGACACCCTCTCCAAAGCTGGATATGAGGAACGAGCGTATCCTTGAGCGCGTTCTATTGCGCTATGGAATTCATCTGGCAGGTCTTGAGAATCCGGCTTTGCTCTCCGCGCTGTTGTCTAAGCGAAGGGATGGAGATGTCAATAACGGCGAGTTCGGCACGATTGGTGCCGTGGCGCTCCGGAGGGAAACTGTCGAGGATGCCTTCCGCTCGGTAAAGTCACACCTGAGCGCGTTCCTTGGTCGCATCAGACACGATCTCGATGGAGCTATGAATCACCGTGCCGTGGATTTGGCGGAAAAGCGTTTCATCTCTATATTAGACGGGCTTGGGGCTCTTGCGGCACGATACGGCGCATCCTACTCGTTTACCGCCGCAATGGCAGAGGAAGGGCATCTTCCTCTGTTTGGCCTCCCCGTGCGCTCCGTCAATCTCATTCACAAGGATCCGAACTCGGATGAGAATGCATCGAGATGGCCCATTAGGTCAGGTGTGATTGATAGAGGGGAGGACATAGCGCTCTCAGAGTTCGCGCCGGATAACGAGGTCATCAAGGACAAGATGATGCTTCGGAGCGTAGGGGTTGCATGGCCTAGCCCGCCCAGCAACACGCCGTCTGGGAGAGGCATCCGGTTTGTCGATCCGGTCGATCCTCCTACAGTCATAACGTGCGAGGAATGCGGCGCTGTGTCGATTGGTGAGCGCAACGCGTGTGCCGAGTGCGGCAGCTTGCGGCCGTTTATCAGAGCCTTTGTCGGATGGCGGCCCGATGCTTACGTGACCGACGTCGGCGCGCGGAAGTTTTATGATGGCCATTTTGAGTCTAACTCGGTGGCGGTCGCCTCTCATGCCAGCCCGCTAAGTGGGGACTCTCTTGCGTCGACCTGGAAACGGGCGCACGGATTTAAAGTAACCGGATTTCAGGGTCGAGTGATTAAGGCAAATACAAATAATGGCGCGGGGTACGCGTTCTGCAAGATCGAGAGTGCCCGGGTGATGCCCGGAGCGTTCATTGAGCGGGAGCTGATGGCTGACTTGAAGACAGCACAGTGGACCGCTAATTCTAACAGCACTGTGACAGAGCAGGTGTGTCTCTATACGGATCTCGTCACGGATGTGCTGCTCGCGACAAGCACCGCGCCGTTTGCCGAGACGACCTGGCTTGGTGTCGCCGAAGGATTCAAAGAGTTTCCGGTGAAGGCAGCATGGGAGTCGCTCGCCGAGATTGTCGGTAAGGGGATTACGCTCCACCAGGATATTGATCCGAGCGAGATTGCTGTTGGAAAGCAGTACATCGAGGGTGCCGATGCCGCCGGGGAAAAAATCGGGGCGTGGGGCCTGTTTGTGAGCGATAACCTGGACAATGGCGCCGGCTACTCCTCCGCTTATCGGGAGGCGCACCAGTTTAGCGATCTGCTGATCCGCGCACGCGAGATATTGGGTGCCTTCTTTCAGGACGCGGATCATGCTGAGAGCTGTAGAACGAGCTGCCAGCACTGCTTACGTCATTACGGCAATCGCCTAAGCCATCATAGTCTTGACTGGAGGCTCGGGCTGGACATGGTCGAGGCACTTCTGGAGCAACATACTACTTTTGACCTAACTGCACCTTGGTGGCGGCATTACATCGCTGGGCTCTTTCGTAGACGCCTTGAGCTGATGACACATTCCGCCTGGAGATCGATCACGACGTCTTACGGGGAGGTCTTTATCTCGGATAAGGGGCGCGGGATCCTGCCGGTGCATCCTCTTTCCAATACAGGTCATCGGACCTTCCAGAGGAGTTTAGAGGTCGTGCGGCGGGAGACCGGTGCTCAGTCGCTGGGGGAAGTAAGCGTGTTTGAGTTCGAGCGGCGGCCCGTGACGGCATTGCAGAAAGCGCTGAGCTCGAGTAGGTGACACATGCAGGTGGCAATTGTCGAGCCTGCGACGCCCGGGGTACTGCATTCGACTGGGGTTACATGTCTAGGGCGTTACGCCGTGAGTGACGCGGCGCGGCGACTCGTAGATACTCTTTGGGGTCTTTTTAAGGACGAGATCTCAAGTGGGGAGCCCGTGTTCTTTTGCTTCAACCAGGAGACTCTGAGAGCGCGCTTGATCGCCTCCGGAAGTGAAGTCAGGTCATCACCCCTAGAGCTAGTTTGTGCGACGGCACGGAGGTGCTTCGACGTCGTAGGACACTACGCATACCTTCGTCCTGAATCCCTTATACCTATGCAGAGCGGAATGTCCATGGCGATTGTGCTGGTTTGTCAGCAGATACTCGCTGTCGAGGACATGGTACGCGAGAGCAGCGGGGTCTCCGAGAACGCCTATTTCCCGCGACTTAGAGCGCTGATGTCGAGTGAGCTTACTCAGATATCCGTGAACCCCTTCTCTTTTACGGACTTCGAATCCATCTGGAAGCAATTTGCGAGTGAGGTTCGTGCCTTTCCGGGGAGCTCTGATGACACCGTGACGTTTGAGTTCGATACGTACACGGGCGTCAATAAAGCAAGGCAATTTCCACTTTCACAGGCGCTCCTGAGCCGTGAGGATCTTCTGGAGATTACTCGGCGGGTGAGGTTGGAAAAACTTAGAAAAGGCTCACCGGGCGAAGTCTGGAGTGAGATTCGAAGGGAGCGACATCACCTTGGTCGGCGCGCACACCGATTGATCAGCAGTGGCTTTCTTCGGGAGCAGATCATTCTGCAAGTGCGGCGTTTCTCCAGCCGTGGCCCACCATCCAGTCTGCCTGTTAATAAGCCGACCCTAACGTCAAGTAGCCTACAGTTGGGCATCCATCTGGACTCTATTGACTGGATGGGCGAGGAGTATCGAGCGTTTGTCAAGCTAAAAGGCGCCTCTGACATAGTTGAGGACGACGTGCGCGTGAGAGAGAAGCTGAATTCCGTCCTCGCCGACCGGGGCTACGCGTTTTGCTCACTGAGTGATTCCCAGGGCCACTGGACCGTTCAAGACAGCGAGATCGAGCTTGCACCTGGCGATACAATGCTCGTTTTGGGGCTCGGCTTCGGGATGCAACGCGCTCGGGCGATTCTGGATGGCGTTAGCCCACCCGTTACACTGGAAGACTCGCGTATCAGACCGCTTGGGAACTCGCGCGACGTGCAGGTTTGTCCGGTTGTACTGCCGTCGAGCATGGATGGAAGCTTAAGAGTTCGGTGTGGGAAGATTGTCGAGGGCGGTTTGACTGCGGGCCCTGGGCTTGACTACGAGTGGATCGGCGGGATTTGCGTGGATCACAGGTCACGCAAGTACCTGCTACAAGCACTTCCCAGTGCCATTCGATTTGATGCGTGTGAGTTCAGTTTACAGGACTTTACGCGTGTCAATGATCTCGCGATGTCCTGGGAGGGACTTGAGAAGCTATTAGAAAAACTGGAGAGTGATGCGACCTACGATCTCCGATTTCCGAACGGAAAGGTCGCCAGGCTTTCGGTTGGAGTCGTGCGGAACTTTGTCGCGGAGAGAGTCGGGCATCTCGTAGACTCAAACGGCTGGCTTTCACCGACATTGGAGCGCATTGGCGACTTGGATGTTGCAGTCGTTGGGTTTGCCGCGCCAACCCTTACGCGGCCAGCAGGCATTCGGGAGACCGCCGAGTTCCTTAGAGATTTGGCAGGTGGCTCAGGACAACATTGGTCCGCTTCCAGAAGCCAGAGCATGTGGCGACGGATAGAGGTCAGCTGCGTCCCCGATGCGGTCAAACGACTCATCAAAAACCTCCTGGCACGCGAAGCGGCGCCCTGAAGGAATGCCATCAACGAGTCATCAAATGCCGGCGGCTCCCAGACTGCTGAACCAAAAGCTTGAGCCGACAGCACCTGGGAAAGTATGTCTCACTGAGCGCGACCACACCACGGTCCGCTCACGGTCATACGCCCGGGCTTGTCCGCTGCGCTGGCGAGCGTAATCCGCTGGGCCGCTTTGTCGTACCGGCTCTGAATACATTTGAGTTTCAGGAGACGCAAAAAGCTTTCCACGTCAGTCGCGTGGAATTCTCCGCTGATTCGCACCTCCCCAATGCCCGGCTCCGCGAACTCGACCTGAATGTTTTGACGGCGCGCAAATTCATCTATGACCTCTCTCAGCGGTTGGTTGTCAAACACGACATCTCCACGAGCCCACGCGGTCATTCGCTCCAGATCGCTGGGGGTTATATGTTTGCGCACCCTGGCCTGCCCAGGGTCGTCGGGGACGTCCATCAGCTGCAGGGCCGTGAGAGGTGGCGGGTTCGTACCACGCGAAGGGATTTGAACGGCGCCTTCAATAACCGCCACACGCGTGCTGAACCCCGTCCGGGAGACATCGAATTTCGTCCCGATGTCCACGATCGAAATTGGGCCGGCCTCGACCACGAACGGGAGACGCGGATTGTGCGCCACCTGGAAGATCGCCTCGCCCGACTCGAGTTTGACCGTGCGCTTCTGCGCCGCAATTTCCGTGGAGACGCACGCTCCGGAGTTTAACTCGAGTTGGCTGCCATCCGTCAACGAGACCGATTCGCGCCCACCCCGCGCGCACCATCTCGCGGGCGGTTGTCTCACAAGAGCATCACGAAATTCCGCCCGCCCATCAAGGAATGAGTCCGTAACCAGGCCAGCGCCGGCGAGAATAGACACGACGACGGCTTTGAGCGTTAATCCACGTCGTGCGGTCTTTTCGTCCTCACGGATCTGTGCCTGCACAAAGGCGCGCAGGTGCGCGGGGGATCGGGATGCCCAGTCGAGAAATATCCGCTTCTGGTGAGCATTCGCGTGGGGAAGCTGTTTGACCCATTGGCTCGCGGGCTCATCCAGATCCTGTTGGTCAGCCAGTTCGTCGTCCAAAGTATTCTCGCTAGTCACGATCTGACTCCTTGGATTGCGCGGGTGGGTATGCGGGCGGCAACCTATCGGAGACCGAAAAAAACAGTCGGAGTCGACGAAGACCTTCTTTGGCGTGGGACGCAACTGTCTGCACCGAGATCGATAGCCGCTGCGCGACTTCCCGGTGGGAGTAGCCTCTGACCTTGGTCAGCTCGATCACAGCTTTTTGAGTCGGAGAGAGAACGGACAACGCCCTCCCGGTGTCCTGCTCAGCGATCACTCGGTCTTCGAGGCTCGATGCCCGCACCGCGGCGTGAGTTTCCCCCGCCACTTGCATTGCTTCCGAGTCGAAAATGACGCGTGGGTCGAGCCGCCGCCGCCGAAACTCCCGCGCCACGTTCCTCACGATGCCGAACAAGTAGGCACCCGGATCGTTCACCTCGACGTCAGGGTTACGCTGAGCCAGGCGGCAGTGTGCTTCCTGCAGGACATCGTCCAGATCTTGTCTCGGTACGCCACGCAACAGGTTTCTCACCTCCCGCGTGCAGATCGTACGCTTGCCTTTTGTATTCACGGAAGGGACAACGTCAACTGATCTGACTCCCGTAAGAGTGCTGTGGAGCGAGTTGCTCTCGCCCATGGAATATAGGTGTCTCCAGATGCGAGTTTCGGGGAGGGGATACAAAGAAAATCTCAGTGCCCCCCCCTGACTTCCGGTCGCCGATCACAGAGTAAAACAGGTCTGCCGGCTGGAAGTCAGATTCGGAATACTAATCATCAGGAGCGTGTCATGTTGAAGGCGGTTGAGGTCATTGGACAGGACGGGGTCCCCGTTGGGGCGATGGTCACGTTTCTGCTGATCACGCTCGTGGCCGCGACCCAACGAGGAGTGCGCCACGGAGGCGGGAAGAGAGAAGCACGGCGCATGTGGAACCTGTGGCTGCTGGGTCCAGCAACAGTGCTGTTCCTGTTGTGCGCCCTTTTCATTGTTTGGAAGCTGCTCCGTGGGGGTGGATGATGAACGCCGGATCAGTCCACCCCGGCCACACGACCGCTCACGGCTCCATAGGTGGGCGGCACGGCGTGCAACGGGGACCAAGCGTTGATCGTGTGTGCTTCAGGCGGCGTGAACGATCATACGGCAATTCGATTCAAGCCAGATTGCATGGCACATGAGCTTCCAACTGAGCATTTTACGGTCATTAGGTTTCCTGTGAAATGTGTTGTTGGCCGTTTGCGTGCGGGTAGTCACCCTGGTGTGCTAACGTCCGGTCGCTTTGTCGGGATGGATATAGCGTGACTTCAAAGAACATAAGAAAAAGGAGAATTGTTCCATCGGAAAGCGCCGCCATGGACGACGATCGACTGAAACAATCATGTGTTGCCGTGGCATTACTGTGGGTCGCATCCATGGTTTTCGCCAGCGGCGCCTGGGCGGACGAATCCAATACGAAAGTGAGGTTCAACCTGCTCCCGGATGCGCTCCCCAAGGCAATTCTGGAATTCTGTCAGCAGTCTCAAATTGAGGTTCTATTCCCGTCGGACGAGAGCCTCAATGTCGTGCAAACCCAGCCGGTCGTCGGTGAATACACTCCCCGCGAAGCCCTGGAAATGATGCTGCGAGGTACCCGACTGGGTTATAGCTTCGTGAATGGGCACGCCGTTGCTATCTTGCCGCCACTGCCCGTACCGAAGAAAGTTGAGCATCACCTCGCAGTCGTGGGCCCCTCGGAAGGAAGCGATTTGGAGATAGTGACTGTCACCGGAAGCCTCATTCGGGGGGGCGTCGATGTGCGAGCGCACATTATGGAGGTAACGCAAAGGGATCTTTCGTATGCGCCATTTCCCACCGTCCAGGACTCGTTGTACCAGTTGCCGATCATTTCTTTGAATGCCCCGCGGGAAGACCTGAACGTTTACAACAATTTCAACTGGGGCTCCGCGATCAACTTGCGCGGTCTGGGCGTCGGCGCGACGCTGGTTCTGGTTAACGGACATCGGCAGCCACTGTCTGGGTTGAATAGCGACTTTGCGGACGTTTCAAATATTCCTGCAGCGGCGGTGGATCGGATTGAGATTTTGCCGCAGGGTCCGTCGGGTACGTATGGGTCAGATGCAGTCGCGGGTGTGGTGAATATTATTCTGCGGGACCACTTTGATGGGGCGCAGACGTCGGTGCATTACGGAGGGGAAACGGGCGGAAGCGACGATATCACTGTTTCCCAGTTGCTGGGTACGCATTGGGATAGTGGCAATGCTATGTTGGTGTATGAGTACCATGATTCTTCGGCGCTGCCGATTTCTGCTCGCGGCTACGCGGCTAGCGCCAATAAGAACTCTTATGGCGGTGCGGACTATCGGAGCTTTTACACCGATCCGGGAAATGTATTGGATCCCAAGACGTATGTGCCCATTTACGGAGGCACGGCCGCAACTAGTGCCACATCGCCGCAGTTGTCGTCAGCCATCAACTACGAAAACAAATATGCGCGGTACGAGCTGTTTCCTCAAGCCACACAACACAGTGTGTATGGAGCGGGCAAGGAGGAGATTGGACCCGCTGAGCTGTTCGCTGAGGGACGATTCACCCAGCGCTCGACTTACGAACAAGGGGCGTATGATGAAACTACGGTGACGTTGAGTCCTGACAACCCGTTCAACCCGTTCCCGGGATCTTACACTCCGGTGGATTACAGCTTTTCCAAGGTGTTTGGGCCGATTACATATGCTGACGAGACTCGGAACTACGTAGGTACCTTGGGCGCTCGTTTTAGTTTTGCGGGCAATTGGCAGGCGACACTATCTGAAACGTACGGTAAGGAAAGGCTCTATTCTGGTCGATATAATCAGCCCAATGTGTATGACCTCAACGCGGCGGCGGCATCTTCTGACGCAGCCACTGCCTTTAACCCGTTTGGAATGACGAATTCCACGGTCCTCAACTCCGTGCGAGCTCAGATCTTTAACAACGCGACGTCGGGTATCGAGTCAACTGGTTTTATAGTCGATGGCCCCTTGTTCAGGGTACCTGCCGGAAGCGTCAAGATGGCTGCTGGCTGTGAGAGCCGCGAAGAAAGTCTCGTACAGTCCGAATGGGTAACGGGTCCAGCTTCCTCCGGACAACACTCTGTCTATAACAGTTTCAGTCGTTACGTGCATTCAGCCTTCACAGAGCTTTCGGTTCCATTGTTTGGCGCCTCTGAAAGTATGCACGCCGTTCCTCGTCTCGAGCTGACTATGTCAGGGCGATATGACGACTACAGCGATCTCGGTCATACCGTAAATCCAGAGTTTGGTATTCATTGGGTGCCACTCGATTCGCTGAAATTGCGGGCGAGCTGGGGTCGGGCGTTTCGCGCTCCAAAACTGGATGATTTATATGACACTTCGAACAACGTATCCGGTCTACTGGTGTTGCCGGATCCTAAGTCTCCAATCGGACAGTCGCTCGTTCTGGCGATGCAGGGTAAGAACCCTAACTTAAAGCCGGAAACGGCCAGGTCCTGGACGGCGGGCTTCGATGTCGTGCCTGAGTTTGATCCCGAATTGGCTCTATCTCTGACTTATTATTCGATCGATTATACGGGGCAGATTGGGATTCCTGATACGGCCAATCCGCTTGATATTTTGATGCAAGAAAGTGAATGGGCTGCGGTGATCACGCGATACCCGACGGCAGCGCAAATCGCCGCTGTCTGCAATCGTTCCGACTATCAAGGCTCAGTTGCGTCTTGCTTAGAGAGTATTCCAGCAGCCATTGTTGACTATCGGCTCAAAAACCTGGCATTGAATCAGACCAGCGGTGTCGACCTCGACATCCAACAGAAATTCACGACGGATGTAGGTCTCTTCAACGTGGGCTTTATCGGAAATTATGTATTCCTTTTCGATCAAGGGATAACTACCGCCTCGCCTAGAGTCGACATCTTGAATACGTTTCAAAATCCATTGAAATTCCGTTTCCGAGCGGTAATCGCCTGGGATGGGCATCTACCGGAAGAGTCGGGACTGGGGGCTAGCTTGGTGGTGAATTTCACGAATGCCTACAGGGATCCCGAGAGTCCCCTGACATCTGATATTGGCGCGTTAACCACGTTTGATCTGCAACTGCGTTATCATGCCGCCGAGAATTTGAGGTGGTTTGGCGAAATGGATATCGCTCTGAATGCAAACAATGTCTTTAACCATAGCCCACCGTTCGCCGATTACCTGTTCGGTTTTGACAGAGCGAATACTCAGCCTTTGGGTCGAGTACTCAGTCTGAATGTCAGCAAAAAGTGGTGAATGTATAAATGACAATTCGAGTTGATGTGGCCTCGCGAGACTGGTTGAGACGCGGATGGTTTGGGCTGATTCTCCAGGGAATATCGCGAGACTCAATAAGCAGACGGTAAGCTCAGCTTGCGTGCCGCCTCCATCGTTGGGAGTCGGCTATGCGTGTTCCATCTTCAAGCTACAGCATTGTCCCGCTTATCTCCGCTTTGGGGAGGTGGTTCCGACCCGCTGCTGTTATCGCGGTCATTCTGACCATAACGCTCGTTGCCGCCCTCC
>Ga0105240_10003481_pt1 | contig 24428 bp, 25 predicted proteins | sample KBSC54metaG_FD_80426 | JGI IMG/M metagenome (GOLD analysis project Ga0105240, IMG submission 80426) | Corn rhizosphere microbial communities from Kellogg Biological Station, Michigan, USA - KBS C5-4 metaG | ecosystem: Host-associated > Plants > Roots > Rhizosphere > Soil | place: Michigan, USA...
CCATCGCCTCGGCGCCCGCGTGCTCGCCACCGCCGGCACCGACGCCAAGTGCCGGCGCTGCGAACAGCTCGGCGCGGTGAAGGCCTTCAATTACAGGGCGCAGGATTTCGTCGCCGAGGCGCGCCGGCTCGGCGCGGTCGATGTCATTCTCGACATGGTCGGCGGCGACTACATCCGGCGCGGGCTCGAGTTGCTGGCGCCGGGCGGGCGCCTCGTCATGCTGGCGCTCAAGCAGGGCGCCAGGCTCGAGCTCGACTGCGGTCTGATCCAAAGCAAGAATTTATATCTTACCGGCTCGCGGCTGCGCCCGCGGCCGGTCGTGGAGAAGGGCCGCCTGGTCTCGGCCGTTCGCAAGGCGGTGTGGCCGTTGATCGACAGCGGCGACGTCAAGCCGATCGTCGATTCCACGTTTCCGCTGCGCGCGGCGGCGGATGCGCACCGCCGCATGGAAAGCGGCGAGCATGTCGGCAAGGTTATGCTGGTGGTCTGATCCTCAGGCGTCCTTCGGCGCGCCGAGCGTCTTCCAGATGCCCTTGGCCGTTGCGACCACGCGCGTGCCAACGACGAGATCGGCTTCCATGAAGATTACCGAGCGTGTGCGGCGCACGACCCTGCATTTCGCCTCGACGAACTCGCCGATCTGCACCGCGTCGACGAAGTGCATGTCCAACTGCACCGTCGTCTGCCGCACGCGATCATTGGCGTACCAGCAGGTCATGCCCATCGAGCGGTCGGCGAAGGTCATCAGCATGCCGCCCTGCACGACGTTGCGGCGATTGTGGTGCTTGGGCTCGGCGAGGAACGCGTACTCGTAGCCGTCGCCGGCCTTGCGCGACCAGAACGGGCCCACGAGGCCGATGAAGCCTTCATCGCCATAGGGCTCCCAGCCGGCGGCCGCGGGATCGAAAGGCGGCACGGGCGGCTTGTCGTTCGACATGAGTGGTCTCGCTGCGAATTGGAAATGGAGAGGAGCGGCTCAGGCGCGCTCGGGCATGGCGATGCGCCGTCCGGCCGCCTCCGGCCGCGGCAGGCGTTCGTGCGCCGCCTTCATCGCCGCCAGCGACCGCATCACCGAATCCGGGAACGGCGCCACCTTCTTGGTGGTCATGTCGACATGGAGGGTCATGTTTTCGGACGTCGCCGACACCCACCCCTCGGCCGCATGAAACAGTTGCTCAAAATAGTGGATGCGCTTGGCGTCGTAACCGAGCAACTGGAACGTCACCCGCACCGGATCGCCGTCCCTGAGCTCGCGCAGGTAGCGCACATGCACCTCGGCGGTAAAGGTCGAGTGCTTGTGCCGCTTCAGGTAATCGAGACCGACACCTATGAGCTCATAGGCCTCGTCCACCGCCCGATCGAACAGCACATTGTAATAGGCCATATTGAGATGGCCGTTGTAGTCGATCCACTGCGGCTCGACCGTCATGATCGAGGACACGAAGGGGGCGAAAAACAGCGGTTCGGGTCGGTCCAGCATGGGCCGGCAAACCTACGACAGCTGTCCTGACCCGTCCACACCGCGGCCGAGCCGTCGCCCGATACCACCCGTGGGGCGGCCGGTTACCGCGTTAACCAAAAATTAAGGATACGCGCCCGTCCGGGGCGCTCTTGGCTATCCTGACCTTCAGTCAAGGGAGGCGTGAGCAATGCTGGTCAAGCTTGCTCGAGGCATGTTCGTGGTGGTGGTGGTGGCGATGATCGCCGCCTATGCGGCGTCGGTCGCCAACAGCAGCCCGCCGCCGATGGATCCAGGCGACTTCATCGTCCAGTGGTGCTGATTCCGGAACCGCGAATCCGCGGCGCTGCGTGCTTGACCGGACCCGGTTGAGCCGCCAAACGTGACCCCGAGACGAAGGGGTACGAGCCGATGGCCGCCGCAATTCTCGACAGCAATAACCGGGTGCGCGATCCCGCGACCCGCGCCGCCGGCGTCGCGGCGCTCACGGCCGCTTTCGGCAACCGCGTCGTCACCTCGCAGGCGGTGCGCGAGCAGCACGGCAACACCTTGACGTGGCTGCCGAACGAGCCGCCGGACGCCGTCATCTATCCGCAGGGCACGGAGGACGTGCAGCGCATCGTGCGTATTTGCGCTGAGCACGGCCTGCCGATCATCCCCTTCGGCGTCGGTTCGTCGCTGGAGGGCCATGTCAACGCACCCCAGGGCGGCGTTTCGATCGATTTCCGCGACATGAACAAACTGATCGCGGTGCATGCGGAGGATCTCGATTGCGTGGTCCAGCCGGGCATCACGCGCAAGACGCTGAACGAGCAACTGCGCGATAGCGGCCTGTTCTTCCCGATCGATCCCGGCGCCGACGCCTCGCTCGGCGGCATGGCTGCGACCCGCGCCTCCGGCACCAATGCCGTGCGCTACGGCACCATGAAGGACAATGTCATCGCCATGAAGGTGGTTCTCGCCAATGGCGAGGTCATCGACACGGCGCGGCGGGCGAAGAAGACCTCGTCCGGCTACGACCTCACCCGGCTGATGGTCGGCTCGGAAGGCACGCTCGGCATCATCACCCAACTGACATTGAAGCTGTCCGGCATTCCGGAAGCGATCTCGGGCGGCACCTGTCCGTTTCCCTCGGTCGAGGCCTGCTGCAACACCGCCATCGCCACCATTCAGTCCGGCATTCCCATCGCCCGCATCGAATTGCTCGATGCGCTGCAGGTGCGCGCCATCAACATGCACTCCAAGCTCGGCCTGCCGGAAACGCCGATGCTGTTTCTCGAATTCCACGGCACGACCGCCTCGGTCGCCGAGCAGTCGCAGCGCTTCGGCGAAATCGCAGCGGAATTCGGCGGCGGTCCGTTCACCTGGACGACGCGGCCGGAGGAGCGCACGCGGCTGTGGGAGGCGCGGCACAACGCCGCAATGTCGAATTTCGCGCTGCGCCCCGGCGCGGCAATGATCGCCACCGACGTCTGCGTGCCGATCTCGCGGCTCGCCGATTGCGTTACCGAGACCCAGGCGGACATCGAAGCCAGCCGGTTGATCGCGCCGATCGTCGGTCATATCGGCGACGGTAATTTCCACCTGACGCTGCTGATCGACAACAACGACGCCGACGAGGTCAAGCGCGCCAAGGCGCTGTCCGAGCGCCTGGTCGAGCGGGCGCTGGCCATGGACGGCACTTCGACCGGTGAGCACGGCGTCGGTCAGGGCAAGATGAAATACATGCTCATGGAGCATGGCCCGGCGGCGCTCGAGGTCATGGCGGCGATCAAGCGGGCGCTCGACCCGCAGAACCTGATGAATCCCGGCAAGATCGTCGCGCTCTGAGCGGCGGTTCCGCCGGCGATGCACATCGGGACGGCCAAGCGTCGAACCGACACAGATTTGCCGCCAACAAACGGCAAATCTGGCCTAAAATCTCAACCGGTTTGAACAGGTACGCGGCGCCCGGCGGGGTCGCCGTCGGAGTTGCCATTTGCAGACGACGCTCCTCAGCATTGCGATTGCCCTGATCCTGACGCTGGTGGCGGCCCTGGTAGGCCCGCTGCTGATCGATTGGGGCAATTACCGGCCGCTGATCGAGGCGGAGGCGAGCCGCATCGTCGGCGCCGGGGTCCATGTCACCGGGGCGATCGACGGGCGGCTGTTGCCATCGCCGCGTCTGACCTTGCACGACGTGACCGTGGGGCAGGGCGCCGAGGCTCTTCGGGCCGGCGAGTTGACTATCCAGTTCGCCCTGACGCCCTTGATGCGGGGCGATTGGCAGGCGGAAGAAATGCGCCTGTCGCAGCCGCAAATGACCCTGGGCGTCGATGCCGCCGGTCACGTGCTGGCGCCGAAGCTCGCCTTCGGCTTCGAGCCGGAGGCGCTGACCGTCGAGCGTTTGCAGGTCGAAGGCGGCAAAGTCGTGATCGAGGACGCGGCGAATGCCACCGCACTGACGCTCGACAACATCTTCTTCAACGGCCGCGCCCGCTCGCTCATCGGTCCGTTCAATGGCAGCGGCAGCCTGACGGCCGCGGGCGAACATTATTCGATCGATCTCGCTGCCGGCCGCTATGGCGACGGCAGCGTCAAGCTGCATCTCGGGCTGCAGCCGACCGATCACCCGTTCAGCATCGACACCGACGGCACCTTGTCGTTCGAGGACGGTAAGCCGAAGTTCGAGGGCAATCTCAGCCTCGGGCCGCCGCCGGGCCTCGCGCGCGAGGCCAAGCCCTGGCATGTGCGCGGCAAGGTGACCGCCGGCGCCAGGGCGGCGCTGCTGCAGAACCTGCAATTCGTCTATGGCGAAGAGTCCGAAGCGCTCAAGCTCAGCGGCTCGGTGCGACTCGATATCGGCAAGACGCCCTCGCTCAGCGCCGAATTGACCACGGCCCGGCTTGATCTCGACCGCATGCTCGCCGGCGCCGACGGCGCCCGGCCGACGCCGGCCGAAGCGCTGCGCAAATTCGCGCAGTGGAGCGGCGGCGCCGCTTTCGTCTCGGCGATTCCGATCGAGATCGGGTTGAGCGTCAACGAAGTCGTGCTCGGCGGCGCTTCGCTCCAGAACTTCGGCGGCGACTTCAACAGTGTCGACGGCGGCTGGAATTTGCAGAAGCTCGAATTCCGCGCGCCGGGCTTCAGCCAGGTGGCGCTGACCGGCAAGCTCAAGGTCGGCGATGACGGCGTTTCGTTCAATGGTCCGGCGGTGATCGATGCAACCGAGCCGAAATCGCTGTTCGCCTGGTGGCAGGGTGCCGATGCGCCGGGCGGCAGCGATCTGAAACCGATCAAGCTGCGCGGCGACGTCACCTTCGGCACCGACCGCATCGCGATCGAAGCCTTGCAGGCGCGCTTCGACGGCAAGCGTGTGACCGGGGGGCTCACTTATACCTATGCGGCGGGCAAGACGCCGTCCAAGCTTGACGCCACGATCAATGCCGACGACATCGATCTCGACACCGCCATTGCCCTCGGCAAGGCGATGGCTGTCGGCTCCAATGTCGATGGGCCGCAGGAGATCGCCCTCAAGGCTGATCTCAAGCGCGCCACGTTCTCGGGGTTCAGCGCGCGCGATGCCAGGGCGGCGCTCACTTACGGTGGCGACGGTCTCAAAATCGAGAGCCTGTCGGTGGCCGATCTCGGCGGCGCCCGCTTCGCCGCGCAGGGTCGCATCCGCTTCGACAAAGCCGGCCAGCAGGGCAGCCTCACTGCCGATCTCGCGGCGCCGGACATGAAGCCGGTGCTGGCCGTGCTGTCGCGCATCGCGCCGCAGGCGGCCGATGCGCTGACGCCCGCGGCTACGGCGATGTCGCCGGCCCAACTGCACGCCACGTTCACGGTCGCCGACGGCGTGCCGCCGAGCGAGGGCAAGGTGACTCTGTCCGGCACGGTCGGCAAGGCGCGGATCGCATTCGATGGCGCCGGCACGATCGACCTGCAGGCGCGCACGCTCGGCGCGGTGCGCGTCGACCTCCGCCTCGACGCCCGGGACGGCCGCCAGATCGCGTCCATGCTGCGTCTCGACCGCGCCTTCGCCGTTGGCGACGGACCGGGCACGTTCAGCCTCGCCGCGTCGGGCGCGGCGCAAGGGGCAATGCAGGTCGAGGCTCGCGTCAGAGCGCCCGGCCTCGACGCCGCCGCCAAAGGCAGTGTCAATCTCGCCGACAAGCGTGAGGCGGATTTGCAGGTGACGATCGCGCACGCCGATGCATCGCCGCTGCGCGGGGACGGCGGGGCTGCGCTGCCGGTCACTTACGCGAGCCGGGCTGTGCTTTCCGGCAACGATCTGACGCTGAGCAACATCCGCGCCGGCGTCGGCGCCAGCAAGCTCACCGGCAGGCTGTCGCTGACGCCAGGCGACGTCACCCGCATTGGCGGCGAGATCGAAGCGGATACGGCCGAGGCGCCGGCAACGATCGCCGCCGCGATCGGACTGCCGGAGGCGAAGGCCGCCGCCGCGCGCGGCGTCTGGCGGTGGTCGAGCGATCCGTTCGCGCCGGGCCTGTTCGGCGCCTTGCAGGGCGAGGTCGCATTCCGCGCGCATCGCCTCGATTTGTCGCCGCGGCTGACCGCGCGCGAAGTCCACACCACGTTGCGTTTTGCGCCGCACCGGATCGCCGCGGAGAATGTCGGCGGCACGCTTGCCGGCGGCGCGCTCAAGGGCAGCATCGCCTTCGCCGACGGATCTGACGGCGTCAGCGCGGCGGTGACGGTGTCGTTGGCCAAGGCCGACGCCACGGCGCTGATCGCCGCCGGCGCGCGGCCGCCGCTCAGCGGGACGATGGGCCTCGAGCTCAGCGTCGACGGCAGCGGGCTGAGCCCGGCGGCGTTGATCGGCTCGCTCGCCGGCACAGGCAAAATCAGCCTCGACCGGGCGCAGTTCGCCGGGCTCGATCCGCGCGCCTTCGACGCCGTGACGCGCGCGGTGGATCAGGGCGTGCCGATCGAAGGCGGGCGCATCGCCGACGTCGTCACCAAGGCGCTGGAGAGCGGCCAGTTGTCGGTGAAGCATGCCGAGGGCGCCATCGTTGTCGGCGCCGGACAATTGCGTCTGCGCACCGCGCAGGCGCTGGGCGAGGATGCCGACGCAACATTGTCCGGGGCGCTCGACCTGACCAACGGCGCGCTCGACGGGCGGCTGGTGCTGTCCGGCGCGAGCCGGGCCGCGGGCGCGCGCCCGGACATCTACATGGCGTTGAAGGGCTCCGTCGCGGAGCCGACGCGGTCGATCGACGTGTCGGCGCTGACCGGATGGCTGACGCTGCGTTCCGTCGACAACGAAGCCAGGAAGCTGAAGGCGGCGGAGGAGGCGGCGGCGAAAGCGCGTGCCGCCGAGGAGGCCGCCGCCAGGAAGCGCGCCGAAGAGGACGCGGCGGCGAAAGCGAAACTTGCCGCCGAGGCAGCGGCCAAGGCCGCCGCGTCGGCGAACCCGGTTTTCCCGCCGATGTCGCCGCCGTTATTCCTGACGCCGACGTCGCCGGTCGCGCCGCAATCGCCGATGGCGCCAGCATTGCCCCCGCCCGTTTCGGTCGACGCCCTGCCGCGGCCGCCGGCAATGCGCTAGCGGATTACGCCAAGCGGTCGAGGCGCGGCGCGTTCCGATAGTAATCGAGCACGAACAGGCGGATCGCCGACGACAGGTTGCCGCCTTTGCGGCCGCCGTCGATCGACGCCACCATTTCCGACAGCGTCATGTCCTGCACGGCGGCGATTTCTTTCAGCCCCTGCCAGAACGCATCTTCCAGGCTGACGCTGGTCTTGTGCCCGGCGATGACGATGGAGCGCTTGACGACTGGCGAGTTCATTCGCCGGTCTCCCGGTCGAGACGGTGGGCATCGAGATCGCGGGCGGATTTGCGCTCCGCCGCCTTGCGCACGTCGCGCAAGTGCTTGGGCTGTCCGTGCGCCAGCCGGTTGACGTCGGCTTCGCGCTCCTCCTTGAGGCGCTGCGCGCGCCGGCGCGCGTTGCGGAGATTGATCAGTTCAGCCATTCGCGTAATCCAGGACTTTTCAACCGACCGCCGCCGCCGGCGCCGGGGTTATTGTTTCAGGGGCGACGTTGTCGGCGCATGCGCCGCGCCGCCGCCGGTTCCATCCCGGTACAGCCAATGCGGCGATAGCGCATGCACATCGTGCGATCACTCTTAGCGAATGATTGACGCGTTTACGGAGTCAATGCGGGCTGGTCATCTGTGCGGGCTGCACGAGGCGGTCGAATTCCTCAGCCGTTACAAAGCCGAGACGCACGGCCTCCTCGCGCAAAGTGGTGCCGTTGGCATGCGCGGCCTTGGCGACTTTCGATGCATTATCATAACCAATTTTTGGCGAGAGTGCTGTGACCAGCATCAGCGACCGCTCGAGCAGTTCGCGGATGCGTGCCTCGTTGGCCTTGATGCCGACGACGAGGTGGTCGGTGAACGAGACCGCCGCATCGGCGAGCAGCCGGATCGACTGCAGCATGCAGTACGCCATGACCGGCTTGTAGACGTTGAGCTCGAAATGTCCCTGGCTGCCCGCCACGGTGATCGCCGTGTGATTGCCGAACACCTGGCAGCAGACCATGGTCAGCGCTTCCGCCTGCGTCGGATTGGTCTTGCCGGGCATGATCGAGGACCCGGGCTCGTTTTCCGGCAGCGATAACTCGCCGAGCCCGGAGCGCGGGCCCGAGCCGAGCAGGCGGATGTCGTTGGCGATCTTGAACAGCGCCGCCGCCGCGGCATTGATGGCGCCGTGCACGTAGACATAAGCATCGTGCGCCGCCATGTGCTCGAACTTGTTGTCGGCGGACACGAAGGGCAGGCCGGTGAGCTGTGCGATGCGGGCGGCGAAGCGCGCCGCGAACTCCGGCTTGCTGTTGATGCCGGTGCCGACGGCGGTGCCGCCCTGCGCCAGCGGATAGAGCTCGCGCACGGCGTCGTCGAGACGCCTGAGCGAAGACGCGGTCTGCGCGGCATAGCCGGAGAATTCCTGGCCGAGCGTGACCGGCGTCGCGTCCATCGTGTGGGTACGGCCGATCTTGACGATCGTGTCGAACGCCTTGGCCTTGGCGTCGAGCGCGGCGTGCAGGCGTCTCAAGGCCGGCTTCAATCGTTTCTCGATCTCGACCGCCGCGGCGATGTGCATCGCCGTCGGCACCGAGTCGTTCGACGATTGGCTCATGTTGACGTGGTCGTTGGGATGGATCGGCTTCTTGGCGCCGAGCGTGCCGCCGAGCCTGACATTGGCGATGTTGGCCACGACCTCGTTGACGTTCATGTTCGACTGCGTGCCCGAGCCGGTCTGCCAGACGACGAGCGGAAACTGGTCGTCGAGCGTGCCGTCGGCGACGTCCTGGGCCACCGCGGCGATCGCCGCGGCAAGCTTGGCGTCGAGGCTGCCGAGGTCGCGATTGACCTCGGCGGCGGCGCGCTTGACGAGGCCGAGCGCGTGCACAAGCGGCAGCGGCATGCGTTCGGTGCCGATGCGGAAGTTCTCGACGGAGCGCTGCGTCTGGGCGCCCCATAGCCGGTCGGCGGGGATCTCGATCGGCCCGAAGGCGTCGGTCTCGGTGCGGGTGTTCGGTGTGTCGGCCATCTGGTTCACCTTCGGCCGGGGGCCGCACACGGCAAGCGGGCGCGTGCCGGGCGGCTATTTCTTGCGGAAGCGGTCGAGCCGCACCACCTCGGCGCCGCCGGAAGGCTTGTCCGGCTTGTCGGGCTTTTCGGTGGCTGCGGCGGTGGGGACCGCCGCAGGAGCAGGGGCGGGAGCCGGCGTCGCACTCGGCGCGGCGGCGGGCGGCAACTTCTTCTTGCTGGCGGGCTTGGCGGTGACGTCGGTCGCCGGCTGCGCCTCGCCGTCGCCGACCTCCTCGAACTGCAGGCCGAATTGCACCGACGGGTCGAAGAACCCCTTGATCGCCTCGAACGGGACGGTGAGCTTCTCCGGCACCCCGCCGAACGACAGGCCGGCGGAGAATCCATTCTCGTCCACCTCCAGGTCCCAGAACTGGTGCTGGAGGATGATCGTCATCTGCTCCGGGTATTGCGCCCTGAGCCGGTCGGACAGCCGCACGCCCTCGGCCTTGGTGTCGAACGAGATGTAGAAATGATGCTCACCGGGCAGGCCCTTTTTCGCCGCCTCGACGAGCACGTTGCGCACCACGCCGCGCAGCGCTTGCTGGGTGAGGAGATCGTAGCGGATGTGGTCGGGCATGCTGTTGGTCCGAAGCAGAGCGGATTCTAGCGCGGACGCGCGCGAAACGCACGCGGTCGGGCCGCTGTCTTAGATGGGAGTCGTGCGGAGGGGAAGGAAGTGGAGGCTTCTGTTGCCAGGTGCCTCCGAACCCCGCCTAACCGCTGCTAAGACGGTTAGGGCTTGTAGGCTTGGTTAATCAAGCTGCCTTACGCAGCCTGAGCAACCGGAGCATAGTTGTCATTGGCAACTATGGAATTGGCCCGATAACGGCGGAACCATGCCGAGCGAAAGTCCGCCCTTTACGCCCTCGTCGATCCTATTTCGCCCCCGCCGCTGCCGCTCCTGAAGCCCCGCAATGGGGCGGAACCTCGTCATCCGAGCGGCACTGGTGGAGGCGCCGGGTACTGCCCCCGGGTCCGATGGGTTTATTACGACAGCCGTTTATCGCCATAGTCCGGGTTGCCCCGGCCCGGTGAATATAGGGCGGATGGGTTAAGGAAGGAAGGGCGGCAGCTTCTCCTGCCTGCTTTGGTTCCTGCTGGTTGGCGAGAGCCCGGTGGGCACTATGTGCGCCCCGGTTGGAGCCGTTTCGATGCGACCGAGCCCAAAGGTTCACGTCGCTCGCCACCTCCGTTTTGACGGCGCAGACGACGAGCCGCGAGACATTCGCGCGGCGCATCGACGGACCGGCAGCGACCCCACTGGTGGCATGGCGGCCGCTTGGCTAATGCTCGGGCATGTCCGATTCCATCGTCCCGGCAAGCGGTCCCGAAGCGGAGCAGGCGGGCTTCGTACGCCCCGGCCTCGGCGAATTGTTCGTCGCTTTCGTCAAGGTGGCGTTGTCCAGCTTCGGCGGCGCCTTGCCCTGGGCGCGGCGCATGATCGTCGATCAGAAGGGCTGGATGACGTCACAGGAATTCAACGAGGCCTTCGCCCTCGCGCAATTCCTGCCTGGGCCGAACGTCGTCAATTTCTCCGTCGTGTTCGGGGCCCGCTTTGGCGGCGCCGCCGGTGCGGCCACGGCCTTCCTCGGCCTGATGCTGCCGCCGCTCGTCATCGTCGTCGTGCTGGCCATGCTGTATGCGCGCTACGGCGATCTGGCGGCGCTCAGCCGCACCCTCGCGGGCGTTACCTGCGCCGCCGTCGGCCTGCTGATCGCAGTGATCGCCAAGATGGCGATGCCGCTGTTCACCAAGCGCTGGGACTGGGCGCCGATCGTCGCCATCATCGCCTTCGTCGGCGTCGCGCTTCTGCGCTGGCCGCTGCCTTACGTGTTCCTCGGCCTGGCGCCGGTGAGCGTCGCACTCGCCTGGTACAGGGGCTGAGCGCATGCACGACAACGTCCTCATCACCCTGGCCGCCTACTTCGCGAGCCTGTCGCTGTTCGCAATCGGCGGCGCCAATGCCGCGATCCCGGACATGCAGCGCATCGCCGTCGACGTAATGCATTGGATGACGGCCAAGCAATTCGCCGACTCCTTCGCGATCGCGCAGATTTCGCCGGGGCCGAACGTGATCATCGTCGCGCTAATCGGCTATCACGTCGCCGGTTTTGCGGGTGCCGGTGTCGCCGCCGTCGCAATGTGCGGTCCGACCTGCGTGCTTGCCTTTGTCGTGTCGCGCGTCTGGGACCGCTTCAAGCGGGCGCGCTGGCGCGTCGCCCTGCAGAACGGTCTGGTGCCTTTGTCGCTCGGGCTGATCGCCGCGAGCGCCTTCGTCATTGCCCGCATCACAGACCACAACGTGGCGGCGGCGCTCGTCACGGTGGTGACGGCGGTCGTCGCCTACACGACACGGCTCAATCCGCTGTGGCTGTTCGCGGCGGGCGGTGTCATCGGCTTTGCCGGACTGGTCTGACGGAGTTGCGCCGGCGCGCGCGCAACGTCCAGTTGCGAATTGGGTCTGCCGGACGAATGCCAGAGGCAGCGGCGGCGGCATGTCGTTCTGCGTTTATGATTGTCCCGCAAGGTCGGCAAGCATACACTGTAACGGTTTAAAGCGGTGGACGCTGGTCGTGCCGCCCGATTGCGCCGGATGGCCCCACTGTGCATCAGAACAGGATTCTGTCGCGTTTGAACGGTGTCCATGCCGATTTCATCGGCCGGCGTGCCCGTCAGGTTTCGTTCGTGCACGGCGACATCATCGGCGAAATCGGCCAGCCGATCGACGACGTCATCTTTCCACGCTCTGGCATGATCTCGCTGGTCGTCGACTTGCGCGACGGCGGCCGCATCGAATCGGCGATGGTCGGCTGCCTGAGCGTCGTCGGCGGGGCCTCGGTGCTCGGCGCCGAGGTGCATATGAGCACGGCTTTCGCCCAGCTCCCCGGCACCGGCTGGGTGCTCAAGGCAAGCGACGTGGCCGAACTGGCGGAGCGCTCGCTCGACGTTCGTCGGCTGATGTTCCGCAACGAGCAGTATTTGCTTGCGCAGGCGCAGCAGACCGCCGCCTGCAACGCCAAGCATCGTATTCCGCACCGGCTGGCGACCTGGATCCTGCGCGCGTGGCATGCCTCCGGCGAGAACGAATTTATATTGACCCAGGAATATCTGGCGCAGATGCTGGGCGTACAGCGTGCAAGCGTTTCGATGTTCGCCGGCGCGCTGCAGGAGAAGGGCCTCATTTTCTACCGGCGCGGCCGGGTGCGGATTATCGATCGCGGCGGCCTCGAGGCGGAAGCCTGTGAGTGTCATGACGCCCTGCAACGCCGGCATGCGCATCTTTTCGGGCACGCGGCCGACCAGACCGCATGATTTGCCGGCCTCTATCGTTTAATTGATAGGGGCGGCGGGCCAACCCTGCCGTGCGTGGGGCTTCGATGCAGTACTTTTTCCATTTCCTCGCCGGAGACATGCGTCTCGACGACGATTTCGGTCTCCAGCACGGTGGTATTTCGGCGGCGCGGGCCGAGGCGATTCACGCCGCGCGCGATATGGTGGCCGACGCCCTGCGCCGCAACGAGATGGCTCCCGCCGACGGCGTGATCGAGATCTCCGACGAGCGCGGACGACTGGTGGCGCAGGTATCGCTGACCGAGGCCGTCTTTGGGGCGCCGCCGGAAACACGGTACCGGCGCGTCTTCGACACAGCGCCGCAGGGTTATCTGCTGCTCGCCCCCGATCTGACCATCGTCGACGCCAACCGCGCTTATCTGCGGGCGACGATGACCGAGCTTTCGGCCATCGAGCGGCGACGAGTGTTCGACGCTTTCCCGGAAAAGCCCGACGATCCCGAGCGCAGCGGCGTGCGTAATCTGTCCGCGTCGTTCGAGTTCGTGCTGCGTCACAAGGTCGAGCACGCTGTGCCGGTCCAGCGCTTCGATATCCGCCGGCCCGACGGCACCTGGGAAGAACGGCACTGGAAGCCGGTGAACATGCCGATCCTCGACGCCAACGGCGAGGTCGAGTTCATCCTCCAGCAGGTCGAGGACGTGACCGCCGCCTGCCTTCGCGAGCGCACACGCGTCGACTGACGACGCGCCCCGGCAGCCACATAAGCCCACAAAGCCTCGCTTGAGGATGTCGCCTGCGCATTTCGCCGCAGGGGCGGCTCATTGCCATTCGCTGCGGGTCTGTTAGCCCTAGATGTCTTTGAAAGAGGCCTGTTTATCAGGCTTTTACTTACTGTAACGCTACTAAAGTATAAGGCACGGAGGCGGCGTGGCGAGACGACGACAGGCGGGCAGATCCGCAGTTTTATTGAAGATTCGCGCCCCTCGCGATTTCTGGGGTGGCCTGGCGCTGATCGCGCTGGCCGCGATCGCCTATTGGGCGACGCGTGACCTCGGCGGCATGCAGGGGGTCGCCTTCGGACCCGGCACTGCGCCGCGCATCTTCGCGGGGCTGCTGGCCGTCATCGGCGTCGTCGTTGCGGTCACGGGCTTGCTGACCGACGGCCCCGACATAGAGGGCTTCGCCCTGCGTGGGCCCGCTTACGTGCTTGCCGCCATCGTGGCCTTCGCCGTGATGATGCAGGGCATGCTGTTCGTGCCGCCCTTCGGCCTGGTGGCGTCGTCGTTCCTCGCCTTCATGATTTCGATCGCAGGCTCGCGCGAGATGCGTTGGGTCGAGAGCCTGATCGCAGCGGCGGCGATGACGCTGTTCTGCGTCGTGCTGTTCTCATGGATCTTGAAGCTGCCGTTCCCGCTCTGGCCGTCGTTCATTTAAGGGGCAGGGCGATGTTCGATCTCTTCCAAAATCTCGCGCTCGGTTTCTCTATCGCCGCGCAGCCGGCCAATATCGGCTTCTGCCTGCTCGGCGCCCTGGTCGGCACGCTCGTCGGCGTGCTGCCGGGCATCGGCACGGTGGCGACGGTGGCGATGCTGCTGCCGATCACCTTCGGCCTGGCACCGGTCGGCGCGCTGATCATGCTCGCGGGCATCTATTACGGCGCGCAGTACGGCGGTTCGACCACGTCGATCCTCGTCAATATCCCGGGCGAAGCGACCTCGGTGGTCACCTGCCTCGACGGCCATCAGATGGCGCGCCAGGGCCGCGCCGGCGCGGCGCTCGCCACCGCCGCTATCGCATCGTTCGTCGCCGGCTGCTTCGCCACCGTGCTGGTGGCCGCGCTCGGCGAGCCGCTGACCAAGATCGCGCTGTGGTTCGGACCGAGCGAGTATTTCTCGCTGATGGTGCTCGGCCTCATCTTCGCGGTGGTCCTGGCGCACGGCTCGGTGCTCAAGGCCATCGCCATGATTCTCGCGGGGCTGCTGCTATCGATGATCGGCTCGGACATCGAGACCGGCGCTGGCCGCATGACCTTCGATTTTGCGGAGTTGTCCGACGGCATCGGCTTCGCCAACGTGGCGATGGGCGTGTTCGGCTTCGCCGAGATCATCCGCAATCTCGAAGTGTCGAAAGAGAGCCGCGACATCGTGCAGGCCAAGATCAAGGGCCTGATGCCGACGCGGCAGGACCTGAAGGATTCCGCAGGTGCCATCGCGCGCGGCACGGTGATCGGTTCGATCCTCGGCATTCTGCCGGGCGGCGGCGCGGTGGTGTCGTCCTTCGCGGCCTACACGGTCGAAAAGCGCTTCTCCAAGCATCCCGAGCGCTTCGGCAAGGGCGCCATCGAGGGCGTGGCGGCGCCGGAGGCGGCCAACAATGCCGCCGCGCAGACCTCATTCATTCCGCTCCTGACGCTCGGCATCCCGCCGAACGCGGTGATGGCGCTCATGGTCGGCGCCATGACCATCCACGGAATCGTGCCCGGGCCGCAGGTGATGACGAAACAGCCCGAGCTGTTCTGGGGCATGATCGCATCGATGTGGCTCGGCAACCTGATGCTGGTGGTCATCAACCTGCCGCTGGTCGGCGTCTGGGTCAGCCTGCTGCGCGTGCCGTATCGGCTCTTGTTCCCGTCGATCATCGTGTTCTGCTGCATCGGCATCTATTCGATCAACAACTCCGCCTCCGATGTGTTGATCGCCGCCGCTTTCGGGCTGTTCGGCTACTGGCTGGTCAAGCACGACTTCGAGCCGGCGCCACTGGTGCTCGCCTTCGTGCTCGGGCCGCTGATGGAGGAAAACCTGCGACGGGCGATGCTGATCGCGCGCGGCGATCCGAGCGTGTTCGTGACGCGGCCGATCTCCGCCGGGCTGCTGTTCGTCGCCGCGGTGATGCTCGCATTGGCCATGCTGCCGCTGATCCGCAAGCGGCGCGATGAGGTGTTCGTCGAGTAGCGGGGGCGACGCCGCTGCCGGCCGGGCGGATCGTGCGGTGAACAGCCGTTGCGGTCCGCCCGCGTTTTTTCAGCCGGCGAGCGTCGCCGTCAGTCCTGCCGCCCAGATGAAAAGTTGCACGCTGAACACCGTGATGTTGGCGTCCCAGCGCTTGGCGAAGAGCGGCAGCGGCGCCGCGAAGGGCTGGTAACCGTTGTCGTCGTAGGCGCGGCCGCCGTACAGAGGCATGGCGACGATCGCGATGAAGAAGGCGGTGTAGACGATCGCGCCCATGATCGCCGCCAGATAGAGCCGCTCGACAGCCAGCGGCCCCGGCCACCAGATCAGGACGAGCGCGAACAGGCCGAAGCCGACATAGCTCGTGATCTGCCAGACGACGTGGAAACGGGCGTGCGGCGTCCATTCCGGATTGGTGGCGTGCGTGGCGTTGAAGTCGGCAATGACGGTGGCGACCGCATAGCCGGCGGTCATCACCGTGAACAGGATGCGGGCAAGGAGAAGATGGTCGAACGCGAAGCTCATGGCTGTGTCCCGGTTTGCGGCCGCGTACCAAGGCAGGTTCCGGCGGCGCCCGGCGGAGGTCAAGGGCTACCGGGCATTGGATAAGCCGCTGCCGCCCCGTTGCCGCGAGGGGTAAACTTGCCCATGTTGCCCCCGAGTCTCAGAGGCCCGCGATGCGCCAATATCTCGACCTGATGGAGCACGTTCTCGCGCACGGCGTGGAGAAGCGCGACCGCACCGGGACCGGCACGCTGTCGGTGTTCGGCCACCAGATGCGCTTCGATCTCAACGACGGCTTTCCGCTGCTGACCACCAAGAAGCTGCATCTGAAGTCGATCGTCTACGAGCTTTTGTGGTTCCTCGCCGGCGACACCAACGTCAAATACCTGCAGGACCACGGCGTGCGCATCTGGGATGAGTGGGCCGACGAGCGCGGCGATCTCGGCCCGGTTTACGGCCACCAATGGCGGTCCTGGCCGGCCAAGGACGGTGCGACCATCGACCAGATCGCCAACGTGATCGCCATGATCCGGCGCAATCCGGACTCGCGGCGGCTGATCGTTACGGCCTGGAATCCGGCGGATGTCGACAAGATGGCGCTGCCGCCGTGCCACTGCCTGTTCCAGTTCTACGTCGCCGAGGGGCGGCTGTCGTGCCAGCTCTATCAGCGCTCGGCCGACGTCTTTCTCGGCGTGCCGTTCAACATCGCTTCCTACGCGCTGTTGACGCTGATGGTGGCGCAGGTGACCGGATTGCAACCGGGCGAGTTCGTGCACACGTTCGGCGATGCTCACCTCTATTTGAATCACCTCGAGCAGACGCGGCTGCAATTGTCGCGGGCGCCGAGGGCACTGCCGACCATGCGCATCAATCCGGCGGTGAAGGATATCTTCGGCTTCAGCTACGAGGATTTTGCCGTCGAGAATTACGAAGCGCATCCGCACATCAAGGCCGAGGTGGCGGTGTGACCCTCGCCATCCGCCGCGCGCAGCCGGCCGACGCCGCGCTCGTCTTCGCGCTCGTCTGCGAGCTTGCCGACTACGAGAACTTGCAGCACGAGGTCGATGCCACGCCGGAGGAGATCGCCAAGGCGCTGTTTGCGCCGCAGCCGCGACTCTATTGTGACCTGGCCGAATGGGACGGCGAGCCGGCCGGCTTGGCGGTCTGGTTTCTCAACTTCTCGACCTTCCGCGGCCGTCACGGAATCTATCTCGAGGACGTCTTCGTGCGGCCGGAATTCCGCGGTCGCGGCATCGGCAAGGCGCTGATGCGGCAGTTGGCGCGCACATGCGTCAGCAACGACTATGCGCGGTTCGAATGGGCCGTCCTCGACTGGAATGCGCCATCGATCGCATTTTACGAGTCGATCGGAGCCGAGATCAAAAGCGAATGGAAGATCTGCCGCATGAGCGGCGCTTCGCTGGCACGCTTTGCCGAGGCCGTGTCGGCGGCACCGGTCAAGGCTCGGGGTTAACATGAAGATCGTGCTGGTGGTGGCGGTCGCCGAGAACGGGGTGATCGGACGCGACGGCAAGCTGCCGTGGCACCTCAAGTCCGAGCTCGGGCATTTCCGCCGCCTGACGGTCAATCATCCGGTGCTGATGGGCCGCAACACTTACCTGTCGATCGGCAAGCCGCTCCCGAATCGCACCAACATCGTGTTGACGCGCAAGGCCGGCGAGGCGGCGCCCGGGCTGATTTGGGCGGCGAGCCTCGAGGAGGGCCTGGCGCTGGCCCGTACCGATGCCGCGCGGCGCGGTGTCGATGAAATCATGGTGATCGGCGGCAACGACGTCTTCGCCCGCACGCTGCCGATGGCCGACCGGCTCGAGTTTACGCGCGTGCATGCCACGCCCGAGGGCGACGTCGTCTTTCCCGCGATCGACCTGCGACAGTGGCAAGAAACGCGGCGCGAGCCGCACAAGGCCGGGCCGGGCGACGACCACGATTTCACTGTCCTGACCTACGAACGGGCGCGCTGAGCACTGCGGCCGAGGGCCACAGGCGAACCCGCCGCCGCTGGATCGACACAATTGGCAATGATCGCTGGCACCTTGGCGGGGAGGGCGCACCGTTGCTCGCGTTGTAACGGGCCGTGCGGTCACCTATAACCCATGCCGACAGAGGGCCGCCGGGCAATAGGCGCCGGCGCCGGGAGACTTTCGCGAATGCCATGGAATACGCAGGGCGGCGGCCCGTGGGGAACCGGCGGGGGTAAGGGCCCCTGGGGCTCCGGACCGCAACCGTCGTCCGGACCTAATCCGCCCGACCTCGAGGAAATTCTGCGCCGCGGCCAGGACCGACTGCGCCGCTTCCTGCCCGGCGGGCAGCTCGGCGGCCGCGGCTTGTTGCTGGTTGCGCTCGGCCTCGTGGCGCTGTGGGGCTTTTCCGGCTTCTTCCGCGTCGAGCCGGACGAACTCGGCGTCGTGCTGCGCTTCGGCAAGGAAGTGCGCGAGGTGCAGCCCGGCTTGAACTATCATTTGCCTTACCCGATCGAGACGGCCCTCACGCCGAAGGCGTTGCGGATCAACAAGATCGATATCGGCATGCGCGTCGTGGATGACATCCGCCGCGGCGGCGCCACGACCCGCAACGTGCCGGAAGAGAGCCTGATGCTCACCGGCGACGAAAACATCGTCGATGTGGATTTCGCGGTGTTGTGGAAGGTGAAGCCGACCGGCGTCGGTCAGTATCTGTTCAACATCCAGAACCCGGAAGGCACGGTGAAGGCGGTGGCGGAAAGCGCCATGCGCGAGGTCATCGGCCGTTCCGAGATCGAGCCGATCCTCACCGGTGCGCGGCAGACAATCGAAACCGCGGTGCAGGATCTAGTGCAGAAGACGCTTGATACTTACGGCGCCGGCATTGTCGTGCAGCAGGTGCAGTTGCAGAAGGTCGATCCGCCGCAGCAGGTGATCGACGCCTTCCGCGACGTGCAGGCAGCGCGCGCCGACCTCGAGCGCTCGGTCAACGAGGCGCAGACCTACGCCAACCGCGTGATCCCGGAGGCGCGGGGCAACGTCGCCAAGATCACCCAGGCGGCGGAAGCCTATCGTTCGCAGACCGTGGCCGAAGCGACGGGCCAGACCTCGCGCTTCACGCAAATCTACGACCAGTACAAGAAGGCGCCAGACGTGACCCGCGAGCGCATGTATCTCGAGACGATGGAGCGCGTGCTCGGCGGTTCCCAGAAGGTGATCATCGACCAGGGCGCTGGCGGCACCGGCGTGGTGCCCTACCTGCCGCTCAGCGGCCTGACCGGCCAGCAGACGCAGACGTCGACGCCGCGCGCGCCGGCGCAGCCGCAGACGGGAGGCCGCCCATGAGGCTCAATGTCCTCGGCGGCGTCGTAGCCGTTCTCGCGCTCGCGGTGCTGATCGTCGTCTGGTCGTCGCTGTTCACCGTCTACCAGACGCAGCAGGCGCTGGTGGTCCGCCTCGGCAATCCGGTCGGAGTCGTCAGCGACCCCGGCCTGCACTTCAAGGCGCCGTTCATCGACACGGTCATCAATGTCGACCGTCGGATCCTCGATCTCGAGGCGCCGCCGCAAGAGGTGATCGCTTCCGACCAGAAGCGGCTGGTGGTCGACGCCTTCGCGCGCTATCGCATCCTCGATCCGTTGCGCTTCTATCAAACGCTCGGCTCGATCAGCAGCGCCAATTCGCAGCTTTCGATCCTGCTCAATTCGGGGCTGCGCCGCGTGCTGGGCGAGGCAACCTTCATCCATGTCGTGCGCGATCAGCGCGCTGCGTTGATGGAGCGCATCCAGAAGCTGATGGATCAGGAAGCCAAGAGCTACGGCATCGAAGTGGTCGACGTGCGCATCCGGCGCGCCGATCTCCCGGAGCAGAACAGCCAGGCGGTCTACCAGCGCATGCAGACCGAACGGCAGCGGCAGGCGGCCGAGTTCCGTGCCCAGGGCAACCAGCGGGCCCAGGAGATCCGCTCGCGTGCCGACCGCGAGGTGACGGTGCTGGTCGCCGACGCGCAGTCCAAGGCGGAGCAGATCCGCGGCGAGGGCGACGCCAAGCGCAACCAGATCTTCGCCGAGGCCTACAGCAAGGATCCTGACTTCTTCACCTTCTACCGCTCGATGCAGGCCTATGAGACGGGGCTCAAGAGCAGCGATACCCGCTATCTGCTCAAGCCGGATTCCAGCTTCTTCCGCTTCTTCAACTCGCCTTCGGGCAAGCTTCCGGCGGCACCGGCTGCGGCGGCGCCAGCCGCGGCCGCGCCGTCGGCCTCGTCCGGCGGGGCGGCTCCGCCTGCCGCCGCGGCGCGCTGAGCGAGATCCGGCCGGCCATGGGGGATTTTCTGGCGGCGTTTGGGCTGGTGTTCGTCATTGAAGGCATAATCTTCGCGGCGTTCCCAGGGCCGGCCAAGCGGGCGATGATGAGCGTCATCGAGACGCCGGAGGCCTCGCTCAGGCTGATCGGCGTCGGCTCGGCGCTGGCGGGGCTGGTCGTCGTCTGGCTGGTGCGCTGGACCTGAGGCGGCGCGGCAGGCCGGCGCACCGAAAAACAGGCGGAAGCGTGGACGTACCGCCCTTGAATAGCCGTCTTGGGCGGGCCACCTTTTCTCAAAGTTCCTCTCCTTGGAGAATGCACGCCCATGGGCGCAATGTTGTCCCGTCTGGTGAAGCCTGCCGCCCGCACAGGCCTTGTCGCCATTGCGGCGGCCGTGATCCTGTGGCCGAGCCTGACGCAACCGGCGCTGGCGCGGGGGCCCGACGGCATTGCCGACGTTGCCGAGCAAGTCATCGACGCGGTGGTCAACGTCTCGACCAAGCAGTCGGTCGACATCAACAACAGCATGCCCGACCTGCCGCCGGGCTCGCCGTTTGAGCAGTTCTTCGAAGACTTCATGAAGAAGCGCGGCCAGAACGGCCAGGCGCGACCTCAGCAGCAGCGGCGCGTGAGCTCGCTCGGCTCGGGCTTCATCATCGACCCGGCGGGCTACGTCGTCACCAATAACCACGTCATCGCCGACGCCGACGAGATCAGCGTTATCCTCAACGACGGCACGACGCTGAAGGCCGACATCGTCGGCCGCGACACCAAGACCGATCTCGCCTTGCTGAAGGTGACCACCGATCATCCGCTCAAGGCGGTGAAGTTCGGCGACTCCGACAAGCTGCGCCTCGGCGAATGGGTCATCGCCATCGGCAACCCCTTCAGCCTCGGCGGCACGGTGACCGCCGGCATCGTCTCGGCGCGCAACCGCGACATCAATTCCGGGCCGTACGACAACTACATCCAGACCGACGCCGCCATCAACCGTGGCAACTCGGGCGGCCCGCTGTTCAACCTGAACGGCGAGGTCATCGGCGTGAATACGGCGATCATCTCGCCGTCGGGCGGATCGATCGGCATCGGCTTCGCCGTGCCGTCGAAGACCGTGGTGCCGGTGATCGATCAACTGCGTGAGTACAAGGAGGTGCGCCGCGGCTGGCTCGGCGTGCGCATCCAGCAGGTGACCGACGAGATCGCCGAAAGCTTGAGCATCAAGCCGGCGCACGGCGCGCTGGTCGCCGGCGTCGAGGATAAAGGGCCGGCCAAGCCCGCCGGCATCGCGCCGGGCGACGTCATCGTCAAATTCGACGGCAAGGACGTCAAGGAAATGCGCGACCTGCCGCGCATCGTCGCAGACACGCCGGTCGGCAAGGACGTTCCGGTCGTCGTCATCCGCAAGGGCAAGGAAGAGATCAAGACGGTCAAGCTCGGCCGGCTCGAGGATGCTGAGAAGAAAGAGGCGGCTCTGACGCCGAAGGAGGCCGCGCCCGAGGCGAACTCCGCGGTGAAGAAGACGCTCGGGCTGAACCTGTCCGCGCTCACCGCCGATCTGCGCAAGAAGAAGAACATCAAGGACAGCGTCAAAGGCGTGCTGATCACCGACATCGACCCGAATTCGGCGGCGGCGCAGAAGCGTCTGGCGCCGGGGATGGTGATCTCGCAAGTCGAGCAGGAGCCGGTCAATTCGCCGGCCGAGTTCGAGAGCCGGATCGAGAAGCTCAAGAAGGACGGCAAGAAATTGGTGATGCTCCTCGTCGTCTCGCCCGATGGCGACCCGAGCATCGTGGTGCTTGGGCTGCAATAAGAGACGGCTTTCCCGCTCACCATCGTCATCACCGGGCCGGCGCGTCGCGCCGTGACCCGGTGATCTCGTTTATGGGGCGGTATCTTCGACGAACTGGTTCCGCGCGTAACCCTGCACGTACAACAGCGCCGTGAGATCGGCGTGGTCGATGCGCGCGGCGGCGGCCTCCGCCACCTTCGGCTTGGCGTGATAGGCGACGCCGAGGCCCGCTTCGACGATCATATCGAGATCGTTGGCGCCGTCGCCGACCGCCATCGTCTCTTCCTTCGCCAGGCCGAATTCCTGCGTGAGCTCGATCAGCGCGGCGCGCTTGCCGTCGCGGCCGAAGATCGGCTCGGCGACGCGTCCGTCGAGCTTGTGGCCGTCGACGATGGTCAGCCGGTTGGCGCGCGCGGCATCGAAGCCGACCATCGCCGCGACGCGGTCGGTGAACAACGTGAAGCCGCCGGAGACGAGGCACGTGTGCGCGCCGTTGGCGCGCATGGTGTTGACCAGCGCCCGCGCGCCGGGCGTCAGGCGGATGCGGTCGCGCAGGACTTCCTCGACCACGGCGACCGGCAGGCCCTCGAGCAGGGCGACGCGCTCGCGTAGCGCCGGCTCGAAGGCGATCTCGCCACGCATCGCCCGCTCGGTGATCGCCGCCACGTGGGCTTTCAGGCCGACATAGTCGGCGAGCTCGTCGATGCACTCCTGGCCGATCATGGTGGAGTCCATATCGGCAAGAAACAGCTTCTTGCGCCGCCCCGCAGCGGCCTGCACGACGACATCGACCGGCGCGCCGAGCGCCGCGCGCACGCGCTCGGCCAAAGCGCGTTGGTCGATCGGCGATTCCGGGGTAAAGGGGACGTCGGCCGCCATGCCCTCGGCGAGCCAGCGCGGTGCCGCGGCCTTCGGCAGCAAAGCCTGCGCACGACCTAGCAGGGACGCATCGAGTGCGCCTGTGCGGCCGGCGATAAAGGTTGCGACATGAGTCATCGAATGTCCGACGTCAAACGAGCGGTGCTTATTGCAGGCCCGACCGCGAGCGGCAAGTCGGCGCTGGCACTGCGGCTCGCCGAAAAACTCGGTGGCGTCGTCGTCAATGCCGACTCGATGCAGGTCTACCGCGACCTGCGCGTCATCACCGCGCGGCCGTCGGCGGAGGAAGAGGCGCGGGTGCCGCACCGGCTCTACGGCCATGTCGATGCGGCTGAGAATTATTCGACCGGCCGCTGGTGCCGCGACGTCGCCGAGGTGCTCGACGACGTCGCGCGACAGGGCCGCGTGGCGATCTTCGTCGGCGGCACCGGGCTCTATTTCAAGGCGCTGACCGGCGGGCTCGCCGCCGTGCCGCCGATCCCGGCCGATATTCGCGCCGATGTGCGCGGCCGGCTGGCGAGCGACGGCGTGGCGCCGCTCTACGCGGAGCTGCTGGCGCGCGATCCGAAGACCGCGCATCGGCTGATGCCGAACGACCGCTCGCGCATCTCGCGCGCGCTGGAGGTCGTGCTGGCGACCGGCCGCTCGCTGTCCGACTGGCACCGCGAAGGCCTGCCGCCTTTGATCGACGGTGCCGGCGCCGCCAAGGTGTTTCTCACCTGCGAGCGCACGGAACTGGTGCGACGCATCGAGGCGCGCTTCGCAGCGATGCTGGCGGCCGGCGCGCTCGACGAAGTGCGGGCGCTTGGCCGGCGCCATCTCGATCCGACATTGCCGGCGATGAAGGCACATGGCGTGCCGTGGTTGGTCCGGCACCTCGGCGGCGAGCTCTCGCTTGATGAGGCGGCCGCCGGCGCCATCATGGACACCCGCCGCTACGCCAAGCGCCAGGTCACCTGGTTCCGCAACCAGATGCCCGACTGGCCGGCGGTGCCCGCGGAGGAGGGCGAAATCGAGATCGAAAGGCAGTTGACGGCCCTCGCCCCCGGGCAGACAATTCCCGCTCAGCCGGCGTAATAGGGCCGATTTGGCCCTTGACCGGGATTGCTGCGCTGCCTATAACCCGCGCAACGAAAGTTCGGACGGAAGCGATGTCGCGCAACATTCTTATCGTAGTCAAGGTTCGGACGCCGGGTGGGCCCTGACAGGGTTTCACGAACGGGAGCGTCCGAACACAGGCCCCTCGCGGGCCTTTTTTATTGGCCGGGCCGAGAGAGCGAACTGCAGGAAGGATGACGAGCATGAGCAAGGAAATGACCGGCGCCGAGATGGTGATCCAGGCTTTGACGGATCAGGGCGTCCAGCACCTGTTCGGCTATCCGGGTGGCGCGGTGCTGCCGATCTACGATGCGCTGTTCGCGCAGAAGGAGGTCCGGCACATCCTGGTGCGGCACGAGCAGGGCGCGGTGCATATGGCCGAAGGCTATGCGCGCTCGACCGGCAAGGTCGGCTGCGTTCTCGTCACCTCCGGCCCCGGGGCCACCAACGCCGTTACCGGCCTGACCGACGCGCTGATGGATTCGATCCCGGTCGTCTGCATCACCGGCCAGGTGCCGACGCATCTCATCGGCAACGACGCCTTCCAGGAGGCGGATACGGTCGGCATCACGCG
>Ga0105240_10003484_pt1 | contig 24415 bp, 30 predicted proteins | sample KBSC54metaG_FD_80426 | JGI IMG/M metagenome (GOLD analysis project Ga0105240, IMG submission 80426) | Corn rhizosphere microbial communities from Kellogg Biological Station, Michigan, USA - KBS C5-4 metaG | ecosystem: Host-associated > Plants > Roots > Rhizosphere > Soil | place: Michigan, USA...
CCAGCGACAGGAACACCGACAGCGCCGCGAACAGCGCCGCGCCCGCCACGAAGAACGCACTGATCTCTTCCAGGGTGGTTTCGGCTTGCAGCTTGGTATTGAGCTGGCGGTAGATGTTGGACAATTCCTTCTGCGTCTTGGCGTGGAAATATTGCGCGCCGGTGATCTTGGCCATGGTCTTCAGCGTCTCTTCGTCCAGCTGCACCCGCATGGTGCGGTCGCCCCACAGCGTGATCTGGACGTTGGGCGTGCCGAAGCCGATGGTGAAGACGCGCACGCCGTAATTGGACGCGATGCGCGCCGCCTCGACGGGATCGGGACCGAGCGTGCTCTTGCCGTCGGTCATCAGGATGATGGCGGCGCTCTTATAGCTGCCCGGCGCCACCGGCGGCGGCCGCTTGGGCGGGGCAGGCTTCTTGCGCTGGCTGTCCAGCGGCGTGCCCAGATAGAATTCATCGCCGCCAAAGCCCGGCAGCATGGTGTCGAAATGCTGATCGGGGAAAATCGTCTGCAACGACGTCAAGACCGCCGAGCCGATCGCCGTCATGCGCTCGGGGCGGAGACTGTCGATCGCGTCATAGAGATCCTGATTGTCATTGGTAGGCGCCTGCACCACAAAAGCGCCGCCGGAAAAGGCCACCACGCCGATCTTCACTTGGCGCGGCCGGTCCTTGACGAATTCCTTGGCCGCCACTTGCGCCGCGGTGATGCGGGTGGGATTGACGTCTTCGGCGCGCATGCTGCCCGACACATCCATCGCCATGATCAAAGTGCCGCGCTGGCTGGCCAAGGTGATGGTGGCGGCGGGTCTTGCCAGCGCCACGATCAGAACCGCCAGACCCAAGAAGAACAGCGTCGGCGGCACGAAGCGGTTGACGCGGCCCAGCATGGTCTTGGGCCGTGACGCCTGCATCAGGGCGGGATAGCGGGCGAACAGTTTTTCGCGGCTGCGAAAACCCTTGGCATACAGGAAAAGCAGCGGTGGCAGCGCCAGAAGCAACCACAGGGCCTGAGGCCAGATGAAGGTCATGGCGTCCTCGCGGGGCTTGGCACAAAACGCGATTGCCGGGTGCGGAAGCTTATCCTCAAACGCCCCGCCGCCGCTACGGTTCCGATAGGGGAATATCCCCCTTATTGCGGGAAAAGTCTGTTCCAGTCCGGCGCAAGATTATGACAATGCAATGTTACGCTTGGCCGATGTCCCGCATCCTGGCCTGCAGCGACCGCCGGTCCAGTAAGTTTCGGCAAAGGCGAGCGCGATATCGACCCTCAGCAGCAGGCCGCACGGCTGGCAATTGCAGCTAGCGGCGCGCAGATGGCGGCATCGCCGTTGCAGCAATCCTCCATCAGGAACGACAGAAGCCCGGTCATGCGCTCATAATCGGCGCTGTATATGACAGATCGCCCATCGCGCCGCGACGAGATCAAGCCCGCTCCGGACAAGACCGACAAATTGGCGGACAGCGTGTTGGGCAACATGTCCAGCTTGCGCGCGATCTCGCCCGCCGCCATCCCGCCACCGCCCGCTCGCACCAACAGGCGGAAGATGGACAGACGCCCTTCATGCGCCAGCGCCGACAGCGCATCGACCGCCTTGACGAGTTTCTGCGACGCCATCAGCAGCAGGCTTTCGCATCTTCGCGCGGCGCGCAGCAGGCCGCTTTGGGCTCGTCCGCTGGAACGTCGTCTTCGCCGTAGGTGGTCGCTTCGCCGAAGGTGAAGAACGTCTCCCATTTGAGCCCCGACGGATCGCTGATCCAGCTCTTGTGCGATTGCGCATAGCAGCAGCTAGCCGCTTCCTGGTCGCGGGTGGTCTCGCCCGCCGCTTTCAACCGTCCCGACAATTCGCGCAATTCGCCTTCACTCTCGACCTGGATGCCGACATGATCGAGACCCGCTTCCATGCCCCGCGCCGAGATGGCGAAGTTCACTTTCGGATCGTCCAGCATCCATTTGGCGTAATCGGGCTTGGCAACGCTGGGCTTCTGGCCAAACAGGGTCGAATAGAAGCCGATAGAGCGATCCAGATCCTCCACCGCGACATGCAAATGCAAGCGTTTCATGACAACCTCCATATTCTATTTTTCTAGAAATATGGAAATAACATAGAGCTGTCAAGCCGGATTCGTGTAGGCGCGCTCTTGCCGCCCGCCGCCCTTCCGGCGAGACTGATGCGGGGATTTGGGGGATCGCCATGCCAGCCTGGAAAACTTTCCTTGGGAAATTGATCAGCGAGTGCCTGGCGATGTTCATCATCATCGCGCTCGGCTGTTCGGTGGCGGCGATGTACACGCTGTACGACCCGAGCCCCTACCAGAACGCCTATTGGGGCGTCTGCATCTCCTGGGGCCTTGCCGTCACCATCGCCATCTATGTCACCGGCGCGGTGTCGGGCACCCATGCCAATCCGGCGGTGACATTGGCGCTGGCGGTGTGGCGCGGCTTTCCCAAGAAGAAGATCCTGCCCTACATGGCGGCGCAAATCCTGGGCGGCTTTTTGGGCGCGGCGGTGGTCTATCTCCTCTTCGCGCCGGTGATCGATCACTACAACAGCCTGCATCATCTGACGCGGGAGGGTGACGGCGGTGCGGCGGGGGTGTTCTTCACCCATCCGGGACTGGCGATCACGTCGATGCACGCCTTTGTCGATGAGATCATTCTTACCGCCTTTCTGCTGCTGGGCATCTTCGCCATCACCGAGGAATTCAACAGCATGGCGCCCATGGCCAATTCCGGCGCATTGATCATCGGGCTTCTGGTCGCCTGCATCGGCGCCTCCGCCGGTTATCTCGAAGCCTGGGCGATCAATCCGGCGCGCGATCTGGGCCCGCGCTTCTTTGCTTTTGTCGCGGGCTGGAGAGAAGCGGCGCTGCCCTCGCCCGGCAATTACTGGTGGGTGCCCATCGCGGGACCCTTGATCGGTGGCGTCATCGGCGGCGGCGTCTATCAGCTTCTGATCTATCCCTTCCTGCCCGCCAGGCATAGTGAGAAGCGGCCCGCGGATGCGGGTGAGCGGGTCCAGTGGACCCGCGAGAGCGACGAAAGCCGCGAGCTCAGGCGGGCGGCCACCACCGAAGGCGTTACCATCATCGAAAGCTAGGAGGCGCCATGTCTTACCGCATCCTGGTCTTTTACGGCTCCTATCGCCGCGACCGCGCCGGCATCCGCCTCGCCGACTATACGGTGCGCGCGCTCTCCGGCATGGGCCATGACGTGGAATTGATCGACGCCAAGGCCGTCGATCTTCCCATGCTGGATCGCATGTACAAGGAGCACGCACCCGGCACGGCACCCGAAGCAATGGAGGTGCTGGCGAGAAAGATTCGCGCCGCCGACGCCTTCGTCTTTGTGGTGGGCGAATATAATTGGGGCCAGCAGCCGGGGCTCAAGAATCTCACCGATCATTATCTGGAGGAGTTTTTCTTCCGCCCCGCCGCCATCCTCAGCTATTCCGCGCAGCAGGCGGGCGGCGCCCGTGCCAATTATGCCTGGCACGGCACTTTGTCAGAAATGGGCATGGTGGTGACGTCTTACACCTTCACCATCGGCCCCATCCTCCAGGCGCTGGATGAAAATGCGCACCCTATCGGCCCAAGCGGCGCTTATCTGGAAAAGCGCTTTCCCCTGTTCGCTGCCGACCTTCTGTGGTGGACCGAGGCCTGCAAGACCCAGCGCGCCAAGGTGAAGCCGCCCTATTGAGCCGACGCTAAATGCGTCGATCAGGGAGCGACAGATATTACAACCGGATTCGCCCGGAGCGCGTATCCCTCTCCATTCCAGCTTGGCAATCCAAATCTGAACTCGGCACTCGTTTCATGGCTGTGATAAATCGCGGTCAGCTCGTATTTTCCGGGTTTAGTAATTCCAAGCTCCATCAGATGTACGGGGAAAAGAACGCCGTAAATATGCTCATCGTCCAAACGGATAAAGTCATCTCTGCTTCTGGGTGGCCAATTGATCGAGTCGGAAAGGAATTTTTGCTGAAGATCGACGCCAGTAGCCGCATCTCTTGCCCAAATCTCAATGCTGGCGCTAACGCCCCACATCAACGGTCTACGGATGTAGATCGGCTCGCGAGTTTTGTTGGTCAGCAGGATACGAATATCGACTATGTCGTCAGGTCTGTATGTGTCCTTATCCGTGAGAAGCTGAACTCCTACCGCCACCGGACCAGGTGGTGCCTGTCTTGAATCTTGGGCGCTTTGAGAAAAAGCAGAGGGCGAAAATCCCGTTGCCGCGCCTAAACAGATCGCTGCAGCGAGTATCCAAGACCGAGATGCGGAGCGCATGGTCATCTCACCTATTGATATCCAGCGCTTTCTCGATCCGCCGGTCGGGCACGAACCATGCCAGCGCCACCAGGGCATAAATCGCCAGCGACACCAGCGGCTGGAATGGCGAAGCCAGGATCGCCAGTGCATAGGCCACCACAGAGGCATTGCCCTTGCGATCCGCACCGATGGCCTTGGCCAACACCGAGCCCGGCCCTTCGTGCTGCATCAGAAGCCTGACCAGGATGGAATAGGCGAAACCGCACATGAAAAGCAGCCCGCCATAGACGCCGACCGGCAAACTTTCGCGGTAATGCGAGCCCATCCACGCCGAAGCGAACGGAATAAGCGACAGCCAGAACAGCAGATGCAGATTGGCCCATAGGATTGCGCCGTTGACGCTCTTGGCGGCATGGAACATGTGATGATGATTGTTCCAATAGATGCCGACATAGATAAAGCTCAGGGCATAGATCAGCACATGCGGCAGCAACTCCAACAGCGCCGGCAAAGTCGCTTCCTCCGGCACTTTGAATTCCAGAACCATGATGGTGATGATGATCGCTATGACACCATCACTAAAGGCTTCTAATCGCCCCTTGCCCACTAAGGCGCTCCAATCGGCAGCAGATGCGCCGCCGCCGCCAATTCGCCCAGTGCTTGCCCCACCATGGTGGAATCCGAAATGTCGCTCGGCTCCTTCAATTCGACGTGATTGACATAAAACGCGAACGCCAGATGCCGCCCATCGACCGTGGTGGTGTAGCCCGCCAGCCCCTTGCCGGTCAGCATATGCTTGCCGTTGAGCAGATCGCGCCCACCATAGGTGCCGGTCTTGGCGAACACCTTCCCTGCCGCCGGGCTCTGCTTCTGGATGTCCACCAAGGTGCCGTCCTTGCCCAGGATCGGCAGGCTGTCATGGAACATCTGGTAATGCGGCTGACGCGCCATGTAATCCAAATAGCGCACCACAAAATCCGGCGTGTAATAAGCGGTGCCCGCCCCGCCCGCGCCATCCGCCTGTGATGCGCCGGAAAGATCGAGCCCCGCTTTCTCCAGGAACGCGCGCTCCTCGCCGAACCCGGCTTCGTCCATCTTCTCATCGGCCTGCGCCAACACCGCGCCCATCACGAACGGCATGGTGGAAGCATGAAGATTGTGGCTCACCTTCAAGGTCAGATGCACATCGGTCGATAGCGGCGTCGAAACATGCTCGCCCACCTTCATCGCATCGCGATAGAAGGGGCGGGCCTTTGCGGTCGCCGGTCCATCCTTCATCGCATCCGGCTTACCTGCCACCTTGATGCCTTCATCGGCCAGCGCCTTGGTCATCAGCACGCCCGCGAAGCGCGACGGCGCTGCCACTGCATAGGCCAGGATCACCGGCCCGCTCGATTTCTCCACCGTGCCCGTGATGGTCACGGTCTGGCTGCCGTCCTTGTTGTCGGTGGTGACGGGGTCTTCCACCTTGCCCTTGCCGGTGGCGATGGTCGTGATCTTGTTGACGAAATGGATATAAGGCACGGCGGGGCCGTTGATGGTGAAGGTCGCAAGATCGCCATCCTTACCGCCCGGGCCATAAGTGATGTCGATGGCATTGTCGTTGACGATCACAGGCGAGATGGTTTCGCCGGTGCCAAGATCGCGGTCGCCTTCCGGAAACAGGCTGGTGTCGATCCGCACCTTGCCGGTGACGCGCTTGATGCCCTTTGCCTTCGCCGCCTTGGCCAGTTCGTGCAGCACAATGATCGGATCTTTGCCGACCAGATGCGAATCCGCGCCGCCATAGGTGTGATCTTCATCCGCGAAGGCCAGCGTGCCATCCGCCTGCACCCGATCCGACAGATTGGGATCGCCCGATCCCACCAGAACCAGATCGCCATGCAACACGCCCGCCTTATCGATGGCGCCGGTGCGATAGAGCGGGGTGTGGAAGCGGTAATCCGGTCCTAGCAGATAGAGCGCCGAGCCTTCGGTGAAGAGCTTGGTGGTGGAACCGGGAATGAACAGCTTGTCGCCATTCATCACATAAAGCGGCTTTTGTTCGTCCACCGACCAGACTTCCAGCCCCCAATTGGCGTGGCGGTAGGCCGGCCGCTCCATCACCAGCTTCACGGCGTCTGCGAAAGTCTTTGGTTGCGCATCCTGCGCCACCGCCGGACTGATCAGTCCGGCCAGCGCCACACTTATTATAAGTCCCCGCATGTCTATCCCCCGTTCCGTCACCTGAGAGTGGCGGCAGAGTGCGGCGGGAACAAGAGGCTATTCACGCCTCAGCGCGCATCGCTCCGGCACTCAGCCGAATAAGCCCGGTCGGAGATCACGGGATCGCATTGCGCCACGCCCAGGTACCACCAAAAGCCGATGGAGAACGCGATCACGGTGAGTACGATCCCCACCACCAGCATGAAGGGATTTTCGCCCACCCGCTCCTGCATCTCGGCGCGGGCCTGCGCTTCGCGTTCGGCGCGAAAGGCGCGTGCTGCGGCGATGGCGCGGTCGGCGGCCTCGCGCCGGGCGACGAAGGCCTTGGCCTCCGGTGACTGACCTTGACGGTCAAGTGGTGCGAAAGAGATCATGACGGGCGCTCAGGCTTCTACCGCGATAATATAGGCGCATCAGCCTGCGGCAGCCGTAATCTCTCTGCCAACGTCGCGTAAATCTTTCGAAAGCGGCGCAAGGATTCGTGGGTGCCCGCAGGCAAATCCAGCCTGTCAATCAATCATTGGGATGGGCTTGTCGCGCCGCTCTTCTGGCGTCAACTTTCCATCCGGGAGGCACGGACATCGGAAAGCGACTCGCAATAATCCCACTCACGCTGGCCGTCCTGGCGGGCTTGCTTTTGGGCTTGCCTCCGGCGCCCGCGCGGGCGGACGATGCGGCGCCGGGTTATCTGGTCGTCACCCTGGGCTCGGCGGCGGCGCGGTTCCCGCTTTTTCTGGATTATGCCAGCCGGGATCGCAAGATCAGCGAAGAAGTGGAATGGACGCCGGCTACACCCAACGATCTGGGCAGCGATAGCGGCGAGCACGGTGTGGTCTATGTCAAGGCGCTGCCTCCGGGCCGGTATCGCTTCTACCGGATTGCGGAAAATGACGGCAGCTTCGTTCGCCGTTGGACGCTTTCTGTGCCCTTCACGATCACCGCGAACCAGGTGACCTACGCGGGCGATTTCAATTTCGTTTCGCATCGGGGGCGCGATTTCCTGGACCGGCCTATCACCGATGGCGGTTATTTCCGGCTGAGTGACGAGAATATCCGCGACATTCCCGTGGCCGCACGCAAGGCGCGCGAACCCGGCCTGAACGACATGCCGGTGGATGCGACGCCTTTGGCCCAGATAAAGCTGAACGCGCCGCCCTTCTGTCTGCCGTCAGACGCCGAGGCGGCGCCGCCGGACACCGCCCCGCGATGTCCGACGCCTTAGCCCAACCCATGGCCTAGAGCGGTTCCAGGAAAAGTGTGCAGCGGTTGCCACGACGCTGTCGCTAAGCAACTCCGTCCGGAACCGCGACAAACAAAGAGGCTAGTGCATTTTCGCGATTCAACGAAAAGCGAAAATGCACTAGCGCGCGTCCGTCGGTTGGTTCTGCTCCAACTCCGCGCGGCGCATCATGCGTTCGCGCATATGCCGGGCAAATTCCGGATGCCGCGCCATGAAAGCCGCAAATCTGGGGCTCATCGGCGCCGCCATGTCGGAGGTGAAGGAGCCCACCGGCGCGGCGGCATCTTCTTCGCTATAAACCGCGGCGCTGGCCGGCAGGACGAAGCCGATGGCCAGAACGGACGCAATGGCGGACGCTTGCAAAATCTTTTTCAACACGAAATCTCTCCCGTTTCAGATTGCCAACCGCAGGATCGCGGCACCACCCAATCTAGAAGCGGAGGCAAAGTTCACCAGCCAAGAGATCGCAAGGCTTTTGTAAATGATCCGAAAAGCCTCGGCTTATCCGCGCGTCTTCGCCAGCTCCGCCTCCAGCGCCTGAATGCGCGCGTCGCGGTCCGCCAGCAATTGCTGCAGTTCCTCCAGCCCCAACAGGATCGGAATATGCTGGTTGCAGTTTGTGTCCCAGGCCGAGACCGTGAAGACCAGCACCTGCTCCACCTTGGCCGGATAATTCGCAGGCGGTCCGAGCTTCGCCAGCAGGTGATCGTCCGCCGGCACCATCTTCGCCGTGCCCCAGATCTTGACCCGGCTGCGGCTGCGCCAATCCATCAGGAACAGCATCGCCTTGTCATTCTCGGTGAGATTGCCTTCGCTGATATATTGCCGGTTGCCGCTGAAATCGGCGAAGGCTAGCGTGCGTTCATTCAGCACATGGATGAAGCCTTTCGGCCCTCCACGATGCTGAATATAGGGTTGCCCATCCGCGCTCGCCGTGGACAGGAATGCACTGTTGCGCTCCGCGATATAGGCGGCGAGCTCCGGCGTGATCGCGGTCCGCCAGCCACCCCGCTCCTCCATCGCGTGATAGCCCCGCCGCGACCCCTTCTTCTCTTGAATCCCCTTCACCGCCGGGGAAAAAGCGACATCGCTGGAATATTCGAGAACCCGCATGGTGCCCTCCTCTCTTCAGGAATATGGGCCCTTCCGGTTCTTGGCGGTATTCCGCTATAATGGGACATTCCCTCTCATTTTCCGGGAGCCTTGTCATGGACCGCTTCGACGCCATGCGCGTCTTCCTCGCCACGGTGGAGGCGGGAAGCCTTTCGGCGGCCGCGCGCAAGCTGAAGCGCCCCCTCGCGACGATCAGCCGTCAGGTGGCGGGACTGGAAACCCGTCTCAAGGCGCCGCTTCTGATCCGCACCAGCCGCCGCACCGAACTGACCGAGGCCGGCCGCGGCTTCGCCGAACAGGCGCGGCGCATTCTGGAACAGCTCGAAGATGCCGAACGCGCCGCCGCCGGCGAATATGCCCACCCGCGCGGCACCCTGGCCGTCAGCGCACCCCTGATCCTGGGCGTCCGCCATGTCGCGCCGGTGGCAACAGCCTTCCTGGCCGCCCATCCAGACATCGATCTCACCCTTCAACTGTTGGACCGGCCGGTCAATCTGGTGGAGGAGCATATCGATGCCGCCGTCCGCATCGGCCCGCTGACCGATCAAAGCCTGATCCAGTCGCGGATCGGCGCGATGCGCCGCGTGACGGTGGCTGCGCCTTCCTATCTCTCCCGCCATGGCACGCCCAAGGCGCCACGCGATCTTGCCCGCCATGCCTGCATCAGCTTCGACGGCGCGCGCCGCACCGACCGCTGGCGTTTCGAAGGCGCCGAAGCAGCGGTCCGCTTTCGGCTCTCGGTCAACAATGCCCAGGCGGCGGTGGACGCCGCGGTGGCGGGGCTCGGCGTCGCACGCGTCCTTTCCTATCAAGCCTATGAGGCGGTGCGCGCGGCAAAATTAACCGTCATTCTCGCCAAATTCGAGCCACAGCCCTTGCCCGTCAGCCTGATCTATCCGGGTCATAGCGCCTTGCCCCTGAAGCTGCGTGCGTTCCTGGACTGGGCGGGACCACGGCTGCGCATCCGGCTGGCGAAGCACACACTCGCCTGACGGCGACAATTGCGTGAAATGGCAGCACGGGGCCTTGAAAGGACCTGGGGCCGCGTTGACACGGCCACGGCACAGGCTAGCGTGCGGCCTCGTCAAAAACTTTTGAGAAGAGGAAACATGATCAGTCTCGGTTACGCCACGGTCGGCTCCAACAAGCTCGACGACGCCAAGAAATTCTATGACGAATTGTTCGCGCCCCATGGCGTGAAGTCCGCTTTCGAGCATCCCTCGGGCGGCCGCGTCTATGGCAAGGACGGCGCCATCTTCTTCGGCGTGCTGGGTCCCTACGACAAGAATCCCGCCACGGTGGGCAACGGCACCATGGCCGCCTTCAATCTGGGTTCGCGCGATGAAGTGAACAATTTCCACGCCAAAGCGATCTCACTCGGCGGCGCCGACGAAGGCGCGCCCGGCGAACGCGGTCCTGGATTCTATTTCTCCTATTTCCGCGATCTCGATGGCAACAAGATCTGCGCGTACCATATCGGCCAGTAACGCTGTTTCAAACCTCCTCATGGTGAGCTTGTCGAACCATGAGGAGTGCTTAATAAGTCATTCCATGCTCACCCTTCGACAGGCTCAGGGTGAGGATATCCAAATCTTCCTCACTTCATTACATCCCCACCGTGCGCCCCCTCGCTTGCGCTCGGGGCGTTCGGCAATCGAAACGATGCACTGCATCGTTTGCCCTACGAGACGCGCCTCACGGCCTTGCATGCCGGGGTTGGTAGAGCCCCAGCGTGCCGCCACCCGGCAGCCGCAAGCGGGTGAGCCGTCCCCAGCGCTGGTCTGTCGGCTCTTCGCAGGACGCGCCCGACTTCTTCAGCGCCCCTATCTCCGCATCGAGATCGTCCGTCATCAGGAGGAACTCATGCATGTCGTTTTCGTCGGACGGATGCACCGCCACTTCCGACGGCGGCAGCTTGAAGATCAACCAGCCGCCATGCGCATCCACGAACGGGAATTTCAGCACGTCGCGCAAAAAGGCGCGGTCGGCCTCCGCGTCTTTGGAATAGATGACAATATGCCCGCCATTGATCATCGCCCCCTCCACCTTGTCCGTACCTAGGAAATCACAGGCCGAAGGCGTTGCCAAACGTGTCAGTCTGAACTGACACTTCCGGTGCCACACGGCAGGGCATAAGATAAAGCCATGCCGAAGCCTCGATCCCACGCCACGCAATTCCGTCAGGTGCTCGCCCTGTTTGCCATCTTCGGCCATCCCATCCGGGTGGTGATGTTCCAGCGGCTGGCCAAGACGCCAATGACCGCAGGCGATCTCGCCAGGACTTTGCCCGTCTCCCGCACCGCTGTGGTCCAGCATCTGAAGCGCATGGAGGCTGCCGGTCTGGTAGCCGCTTCGCAAAGCGGCAAGCGCCGCCTTTACCGCACACGGCCTGAAGGTCTTCAGCCCCTCACGCAATGGCTGGGGAACCACTCGGCTTTGCCATCGACCAAGCGCCGGGCCGCTTCGACCAACGCCACGAAATCTTGACCTTCCAGGCGATCCGATGCGCTACTTTGGGTCATGACCGCTTTCCAGCCGGCGCCCCGCCCGCACACAGCGCACCCGCCCGCCGAAGGGACGCCGCATGTCGAGACCAAACTCGCCATCTGGTCCATTCTAGGCTTCTGGATATTCTATTACTTGCTCAACACCGTCCGCATGGCGGTCTTACCGAGCGAGCATCAGCTCGACGCGCTGCCGCGGCGCGCGGCCGTGACCGTCATCGGCATCGCGCTCACCTTCGGCATGTATTGGATTCTGCGCCGGCTGGAAGGCCGCTCCATGCGGGTTCTCTTGACCACGGCCTTTCTCGCCGCCATTCCCGCCGCCTTCGCCTATGCCTATGTCAATTTCGCCGCCTTCTATGTGGTGGCGCAGTCCAGCTCCATGATGCAGGAGCTGCACGATATGCGGGCCAAGCACGAAAGCGTCATGTCCGTGATCACGGAATCGGCGGTGAGCTGGTATTTCTTCGTCGCCGCCTGGGGCGTGCTCTATGTGGCGCTGTCCTATGCCGCCCGCGTGCAGGGCGCCGAGCGCAAGGCCGCCGCTTACCGTTCTGAGGCGCAGGCGGCGCAGCTGCGCGCCCTGCGCTATCAGATCAATCCCCATTTCCTGTTCAACACGCTCAATTCGCTTTCCACCTTGGTCTTGACGCTGCGCACCGCGGAAGCCGAGCGCATGATCATGAATCTCTCCACCTTCTTCCGCACCAGCTTGACCAGCGATCCTGCCGCCGATGTCTGCCTGTCGGATGAAATCGATATGCAGCTCCTTTATCTCGATATCGAGAAGATCCGCTTTCCCGACCGGCTCGCCGTGGCGGTGGACGTGCCGGAGGATCTGGAGGATGCCCGTGTCCCCGGCATGATCCTGCAGCCCCTGGTCGAGAATGTCATCAAGCATGGCGTGGCGAAATCGGGCCGGCCCGTCACCCTCACCATCCGCGCCCGCGCCAACGGATCCTCCTTCCATCTCACGGTGGAGGATGATGCCGATGGCGGTTTGCGGTTCCCACAACTCAATGGCGTGGGCCTCGCCAATGTGCGCGATCGCCTCGCCACCCGGTTCGACGGTGCGGCCTCCGTCGCCTTCGGCCCCCGCGACGGCGGCGGCTTTCGCTGCGATCTCACCCTGCCTCTGTTGCGCGTGACATGAGCGAGGCGCTGCGCACTCTGATCGTGGACGACGAGCCCTTGGCGGTGGAACGGCTGCAGCTTCTCTGCGCCCGCAATTCCGGCCTCACGGTGATCGGCACGGCGGCGGAAGGCGGCAGCGCGCTTCGCCTGATCGAAAGCCTCAAACCCGATCTTCTCCTGCTCGACATCCAGATGCCGGGCATGGACGGCATGGCGCTGGCACGAACGCTGGTCTCCCGCGAGGTCCGCCCCGCCATCATCTTCGTCACGGCCTTCGACCGTTTCGCGGTGGCGGCTTTCGATGTGGCGGCGGTGGATTATCTTTTGAAGCCGGTGGAGGAAGACCGGCTGGAACGGGCCATCGCCCGCATCCGCAAGGAGATCGCGGCAACGCCGGCGCCGGCATCCGCGGGCGCCTCTCGTTTTACCCGCGAATTCTGGGTACCGCACCGCTCCGGCATCGTGCGCATCGCGGCCCGCGATATCGATCTGATCGAGGCCGAGCGCGACTATATGCGCCTCAATGTCGGTCCGCGCTCATATCTGCTGCACGAGACGATTACAGAGCTGGAACGTCAGCTCGATCCCGCCGAATTCGTGCGCTTGCACCGCTCGACCCTGGTGCGCCGCGACCGCATCACCGGCTTTCGCCATAATGGCCAAGGCGCCTGGGAGGCGGAGATCAAGGACGGGCGTTGGTTGCGCGTGGGCCGCACTTATCTTGCCAACGCCCGCGCCATGGCGGTCAAGTCTGGTGTAAGCCAGTCTGGAGTGACCGCCAGGCGTTGATCCCCTCCTCGAACGTTCCTCGAACGGTTCTTAACGCAGGCCGGTCAATGCCGCGCCGCCACCTGCCATCTTGCGGGCATTCTCGGCTGCGGCGATCACCGCATCGACATGCGCCTGCACATCGGCACGCGCTTGCTTGCTGCAATTGGCGTAGTTGGCTTGTTCCCAAGTCGTGCGGGCGTGGGAATTGCCGCAGATCTGGTTGACAGCATGGCCGATGCGCGCATCCAGCACCGCGCGCCCCGCCGTCGAAGCGAGATCGAGATCGGCGGTATGGACATCGACACTGACATTTTGAAGTTCGCGCGCCGGCAGATCAGTGGCGGACAGGATCATCAGACCGGCGGACAGAAACAGCGAACCGAAATACATTTTATGACGCAACATGGATATTCTCCCTCTCATCGATTGCGCGACTTCTTCTCTTCGTGAATCGTCGCGAGCCAGAAGCTATGTTCGATCTTTGCGATTTGCACCCTAGGCGCGTGCATAGCTGACGTCTGCAAATGTTCGATCAACGCTTGCTTTTCTTCCATCAGCGGCCGGCTTCGGACGAACGGCAAAGCGGAAACGACGAACGGCATGATCAAAGAGGTGAAATGACGTGCGCATGAAGAATTAGCGCAACAAATACGTTGTACATGCTGCTGAAATATTCTTGCGCGACATTTTTTCAGACCCCTATCTGTCTTCCTCAGGCAAGCCATCAGAAGACATCTTCCCCCGCCAGCGGCTTTGCCGCGCGGGGGATTGAGGGCGATGCCAAATCGCCCGAACAGCTGGAGTCAGACGCTCTAGCGCTCGTTGAAGCATCCGCAGGCCGTTCGCATGGCTTGGCCGCCATGCTCACCCCCCTCGCGCGGAGCGCCGGTGTCTCTGAGCGCTGGCGCGTAGGCGAGAGCCGGAGCGCCAAAGAAAGCCGCGAAAAAGACGGAGGGGTCATTATAAAGAGGCGCCCGATCCGCCGAAGCAGCTCCTCGCTTGCCCCATTTTATGGCGAACCGGGCGCGAGCCGCGGGTGTAACACGGCCCTGGGGTCTATTCGTCTACGCTCTCGTCTTGCCTTGTGCTGCGCCGTTGCTCGGCATCGCGCGCCAGGCTTTCATAGCGTTTCGCGGCGCGCAGGCAGGAGGCCTGGAATGCTTCGATCTGGGTGTTCTTCGCCAAATCGCGCATGGTGCTTGCCTGGTCGAGATAATGGCGTGCGCTTTTCATGACATGCCCCCGATGACGTCTTTGCTATAGCGCAATGCGCTCGCCCAATTCGCGGCAAGTTGTAGCTATAGTTTCTTGTTTATTTCTCGAATCGAGAAGCGGCGGTTCCACAAGCGTGCCGAAATACAACCTACGACCGGCAGCCGGTTGTCAGTTTCATGGAATTCGGCTGCTACCGGCGCTAAAATCACGTGGAACTTTGATGGTTCCCGACGCCGTTCATGATACCGGTCAATCCAGGGTGCGGCGGAACCGCAGCAAGGCAATGGCGCCCGAGACGAAGGTAAAGAGAATCAAAGGCCACAGATCTGGCCAGATCTCGACCGTGCCGTTGGCCTTCAGCAGCACGCCCCGCACGATGCGAAGGAAATGGGTGGCGGGCAGGATCTCGCCGATCCAGCGGGCCCAGACCGGCATGCCCATAAAGGGAAAGGCGAAGCCGGAGAGGAGAATGGCGGGCAGAAGAAAGAACAGGGTCATCTGCATCGCCTGCAACTGATTCTGGGCGACAGTGGAGAAAGTATAGCCCACCGACAGATTGGCGATGACGAACACTGCCAGCGCCCCCGCCAGGATGATCAACGATCCCAGCATGGGCACATGGAAGACAAAGCGCGCCAGCACCAGCACGATGGTGCTCTGGATCGCCCCCACCAACACATTGGGCGCGATCTTGCCGATCATGATCTCCAGCGGCGTCGCCGGCATCGCCAGCAGATTCTCATACGTGCCCCGCTCGCGCTCCCGCGTCAGCGCCAGGCAGGTCATCAGCACCATGGTCATGGTCAGGATCACCGCCAGCAAACCGGGAATGATGTTGTACTGGGTGTTGGATTCCGGATTGTAGAGAAGATGCGACACCAGATTGAACGGCGGCTGCCCCTGCGCCCGTGCCGCCAGCGGCCCCACCAGATCGTCCTTCAGCGCGCTGGCGCCCAGCTGATTGAAAGCCGCCAGCGCGAAGGAGCCGGCGGCAGGATCGGTGGCATCGGCTTCGATCAGAAGATCGGGCGGCTGACCCTTGATGATGTCGCGGGAGAAATTGGGCGGGATCTCCACCACGAACAGAACCTTGCCCTGTTTCAGCAACTCGCGGGCATGGGCCGGATCGTTGGTCTGCTCGACGATCTTGAAATAGCTGGAATTGGCCAGCGCCGCGACCAGCGAACGCGCCATCACGCCGGGATCGTTGATGGCGATGGCGGTGGGCAAATCCTTGGGATTGAAATTGATGGCGAAGCCGAACAGGAACAGCTGCGCCAAGGGAATGCCCACGATCATCGCCAAAGTCAGGCGATCGCGCCGCATCTGCAGGAATTCCTTGACGATCAGCGCCCATATACGGGATGCCGAGAAATTCATCGCGTCTCCTCCTGCAGATGGATGAAGACGTCTTCCAGGTTGGGCCGGGTCTCGGTCACGACAAGCCCCTCGCGGCCGCGATAAGGCGCGACGCTCCGTTCCAGCGCGTCGTGGTCCTGTCCGCTCACATGCAAGGCGGCACCGAAGAAACCCGCATAATCCACGCCGGGCTTGCCTTGCAGCTCCTGTTCCAGCCGCCGCACGTCCGCGCCTTCGATGGTGAAGGTGGAAAGGCCCGATTGTGCAATCACTTCGGCCACCGATCCCCGCGCCACCAGCTTGCCGTTTAAGAGATAGACGATGCGGTCACAGCGTTCGGCCTCGTCCATGTAGTGGGTGGAGACCAGCACGGTGAGGCCTTCGGCCGACAGCGCATGAATCTCTTCCCAGAAATCGCGCCTGGCCTTGGGATCGACCCCGGCGGTGGGCTCATCCAGCAGGAGCAGCTTCGGGTCGTGCAGCATGCAGGCGGCCAGCGCCATGCGCTGCTTCCAGCCGCCCGACAATTGCCCGGCCAGCTGGTTCTGCCGCTTGGTCAGGCCCAGCCGTTCCAGCGTATGGTTCACTTTCTCTTGTGCCCGCTCGACGCCATAGACCCGCGCCACGAATTCCAGATTCTCGCGGATCGAAAGATCTTCCCAAAAGCTGAAGCGCTGGGTCATGTAGCCCACCTGGCGCTTCACCGCTTCCGACTGGGTGCGGAAATTGAGGCCCAGGCACGTGCCCTGCCCGTCATCGGGATTGAGCAACCCGCACAGCATGCGGATGGACGTAGTCTTGCCCGAACCATTGGGGCCTAAGAACCCCCACACCTGGCCTTCCGGCACCGCGATATCGATGTGATCGACCACGGTCTTGTTGCCGAAGCGCTTGGTCAGGCCGTGCACGTCGATGGCCAAATTGCTCATGATGGTCTCGCGCTCATGACCGCGCCGGCATCTTCTTCACCGTCACCGGCTGGCCGGGATGAATGGCAAGCCCGCCCGGCGCCCGCGCCTCCAGCTTGAACACCAGCTTTTCCCGGTTCTCGACACTGAAGATCACCGGCGGCGTGAATTCCACTTGTGCAGCAATGAAGGTGATCTTCGCCCGCATGGGTTTGCAGCCATCGCAGTTTACCTCGACGGAATCGCCCAACTTCACGCCAGACAATTCGGATTGCGGCACGAAAAACCGCACATAGACATTGGCAGGCGGCAGGATCGAGATCACCGGTGTCGAGCCCGGCACATATTCGCCGGGGCGGAAATAAATGTCCTGCACCGGACCCTCGGTCTGGGCCACGACGCTCCGCTGCGACAGGCTGTAGGAGGCGCCTGTGAGCGAGGCCTGCATCTGTGCGATCTGGGCCTTCAGTTGGGCGATGCGCGCCACCGACTGCTGATAGTTGGTAAGTGCCTGGTCGCGCTGGGCAGGGGTGCCGGCATTGGCGCGCGCCAGCCCGTTCTGCCGCGCCAGTTCGGTGCGCATGTAAACGAGATTGGATTGTTCCTGTGCCAACGACGCCTTGGTCTCAGTCAAGGTGGCTTCGGCCTGGCTCCGGCTCGCTTCCTGCGCCGTGGTGTCCAGCACGAACAGAAGATCGCCCGGCCTGACCGTCTTGCCGCGCTCCACATTCAGCGTCTCGATCCAGCCCGGCTGCGGTGCCGCCACGAATGCGCTGTCGCCTTCGCCATAGCCCAGCCAACCCGTGTCTTTTTTCTCCTCGCAGGCCGTGAGCAGAAGCGGCAACAGCAAGAGAGGCCAGGCTTTCATGACGGCGCTCCCTCGCGGGCAAGGCCTCTCAGCAAGGTCTGGATATGCGTCTCCACCAATCCTTCGTAATCGTAAGGCGCGGAATCGAATTTCTCGAAATGCATGCGCCACACCGCCATCACCAGAAGCGGCGCGATGCACAGCCGCGCCGCGTGCTCTTCCGGCAGCTTGCGGAACTCGCCGCGCGTGATGCCGCGCCTGATGATCGCTTGAAACAGGCCAAGCCCCTTGTCGATGATCTCGCGCCGCCAGAATTCCGCCAGTTCCGGAAAATTTCCCATCTCCGACAGAAGCACGCGCGGCAGGATGATGCGGTCGGTGGTGCGCATGAAATGGCCGAGGCTTGCGATCACGAACCGCAGCAGGTCGGGCGAAGGCGCCTCGCTCGTCTTCACTTGCTCGGTGATGGCCGCGATCTGCGCGCCCGCCGATTGCCGCGCCAAGGCTTCGAACACCGCTTCTTTGCTGTCGAAATAAAGATAGATGGTGCCCTTGGTGATGCCGGCACGGGCCGCGATGTCATCCATCCGCGTCGCGGCGAATCCTTTCTCTCCGAAAGAGGCGAGCGCCGCCTCCAGGATCTCCGGCACCCGTTCGTCCTTGCGGCGCTTCCAGCGGGTCGATTTCATATTCTATAAATAACTGACCGGTCAGTTAGTTCCAAATGGAAAGGAGAAAATTTCAATACGTTGAAAAGAAAGGATATTTCCCCTTCCGTCCGGGAAGCCTCGCCACAAAGCTGCCGCGCCGGTGAACCCGATCTGAACGCGGGCCCCAGCCTGCATACAGCCATGGCGGCGCATTCTGCCTTCCAAGGATGGATCGTCATCCCCCACGAAGGAGCAAAGTCATGAAACGTCTGATCGGTGCGGCTCTTGCCTTGTCACTGTTGGGCGCTACCGCCGCCAGCGCCGCCGCGGCCCCCAATGTGGCCCCAAGAGCGCTTCAGCAGATCGATTACCGCGACCATTCCTATCGCCACCGCGATAATGGCAATGGTGCCGCCGTCGTGGCGGGCATCGGGTTCCTGGCGCTGGCCGCAATCCTGGCCTCGCAGAACAACCACGACCATGACGGCTGGTACCGTCATGACCGCGATTGGCGCGATCGCGACTATGGCTATCGCCCGTATGGCCAGGGCTATGGCAACCGCGGTTACGGCTACGGTTACTCCTCACCTTACCGCGGCTATCGCGGCTGGTAGCAGCTAGAGCTAGGCGTTCGCGCCTTGGCTGAGACTTTCTTCCCCCGCGCGGCGAAGCCGCTGGCGGGGGAAGATGTCTGCTAGGCCGCTTGCGGCAGTGGCAGACAGATGGGGGCCAATCAAAGCCTACTTCACCACCGGAAACACATCCTTGACCAGCACGTTGCGTAGCTCGATACGCGGATCGGCCTTGGGATCAGGCTCGGTGTTGGATTGCGCATGCGTGGCATCGACCGGCGCACCCGTGTCGGTGGTGTTGGACATCACGATGGAGGCGCTCTTGCGCTCCGGATCGATCATCAGCTCGGCCGTGAAGCCGCCCTGGTCGCCATCGTGATAGACATATTTGTGCCCCTCTACGGTCAGCGTGAAGAAGCCCAGCCCCATGGCGGGCGCAGTGCCGCCCGGCCCACCCGTATAGGCCGTGGCAGGCTCGTTGGGATTGGCGGTGGAAAGCGTGCCCGTCCACATCTCGTTCAATGAACTGCGCTTCAACACCGTGTCATAGACCGGCTGCTTGGGATCGCCGATCAGGAAGCGGGCATATTTCAGCATGTCGGTAACGGGTGATTTCAAGCCGCTGTTCGATACCGTTATGCCGGAATCGAAATCGAAAGGCTGTGGCGTCAGCGCGCCCTGCCCGCCCGCCCGCAGATAGCTGCCCGAGACGCGATTCCGCAGGAAATAAGGCGAGCGGTCGAAATAGCTTTCCGTCATGCCCAGCGGCATCAGGATATTCTTGGTGACATAGACTTCGTAATCATCGCCCGTCAGCCGCTCGATGATCTGGCCCAGGAACACATATCCCACATTGGAATAGCTCCAGCGCGAGCCCGGCTTGAAGGCGATGTTGCTGAAAGGCAGCATGGCGTTCACTTGCGCCCAATGCGTCGGCTCGAATGGCACCCAATTACAGTCCGGCGTGGTGTCGCAATCCCAAGGCCAGGTGGGATTGCGGAAACCGGCGCTGTGGCTGAGCAGCATGCGGATGGTGATAGCGTCAATCGGCCCGAACTGATCATGCACCTGGCGCAGCTCCGGCACATAGCGAACCGCCGGATCGTCCAGCGACAGCAGGCCCCGGTCGCGCAGCTGCATAATCGCGATGGCCGTGAAGGTCTTGGTGATCGAAGCCCAATTATAGGCCGTGCTGGCGGCGATCTTCTGATGATTGTCCTGCCGCCCCTCGCCATAGAAGAAAGTGGTCGCCGGATCACCCGCATGCTGGAACGCATAGACCCCGCCCACCAGCCCATGCCTGGTGAAGGTGTCGTTGAAGGTGGGATGAAACTTGTCCAGCGCGGCTTTCAATCCGCCCGATTGCGCCATCGCTGTGCCAGCTACAAGCGCTGAGAAGCAAAAAACCGCGATAAAGGAAAGCGCCCGCATCCGATCCCCCTGACTTCTATATCCGGTGACGTTGCACCAGAGGGGCGCGCCTCACAAGGCGGAATCGGGAGAGGCTCAGCGACGGCCGAATGTGCGGGATTTGGGCTTCGGCGGCTGGGCCGCCGGCACGGAATGCACCGGCTCGGAATAAGGCGGCTCCAACTCCGGCTCCACATCCACTTGGCGGAAGGTCTGCACCCGATTCCAGGCCAACAGCCCGAGGAAAAACAATCCCAGCAGGAGCGACAACAGCGTCACCGCGCCCAGAACCAGCAGCTGCGGCTCGGTGATGTAATTCCAGTCGGTGGTGAGCGCGGGCGCGAACATAATCGCTTCGGTCCTGCCTGTCGCAGGATCGGGCCGCATCGAAGAACCCGGAATGATCGCGACCTGCACCAGCTTGACGGCGCAGAAGCCCAGACCCACGACCCAGGGCATCGTCTTGGCCAGCTTCCTGGTGTCCATGGCCGGGAATGATGCGCGGCCAGGTTTAAAATCGTGTTGCCGCGACCTTCAGCTTTTGCCGAAATAAGCCTTGATCGGCTCCCAGTAATGGGACTTCCATCCCGCCACCAGCGAGGCACGGTCGCTTTCCGGGTAACCCGCCTGGTCGAACGCCAGATGCGTGCCGCCACCTGTTGCCGAAAGCTTGAACCGGACCACCGAATAAAATCCCGGCGCCCAGGCCGCGTCGCGCCAGGCTTGCACCACGCGCGTGCTGTCCACCAGTTCGAGATTGCGCCCGATGATGGCGCCGCCGAACAGCGAGAAGGTGCCGCCGTCCCGGTTCTCGATCTTGGCAGGCGCCCCGCTCATGGCGGCGAATTGCTTTTCGTCCGTCAGCAGTTTGTAGATGCGATCCGGCGGCGCCTTGAAATCGGCCTCCTGAAGAATCGCGCCGGGATAATGTCCTTGCTCGGCGCGGCTTCGGCCAAACTGACCGAACCCAGACCCATCATGCCGCCCAGAACCAGATGCCGGCGCGACGGCGCGCCCTCAAACCCATTTGTCATCACCCATCTCCCTGCCCATCGGCACGCAAGCACAGCAGCCGGTAGAAAGATGATCAAGATCATCTTTTGCATTAGGATAGAAATATCCGAGCCGGGAGGTTTGCATGCCCTATCCCCAAACCCATGCCATCCAGACGCGGGGCCGGATCGTCGAATCCGCCCGCAAGCTCTTCAACCGCCATGGCTTCGACGGCGTCTCGATCGGCGCCATCATGGAGGCGGCCGGCCTCACCCATGGCGGCTTCTACCGGCATTTCGACAGCAAGAGCGATCTCTATGCCGAGGCGCTGGACTGCTTCTTCACCAATCCCGACTGGGCCTGCGGCTGGGACGGAATGGAGCCGTTCGACGACAATGCCGAATTGGGGCCGCAAGTGGTGCGCGCCTATCTCTCCGATGCCCATTTCGAAGACGTGCCGCATTCCTGTCCCATGGTGGCGCTGCCCGGCGATGTGGCACGCGCCAGCGCCAACGCCAAGCGCGCCTATCGCGCCGCCTTCGAAGGTATGCTGGACGTGCTGGGCGAAAGCCGCGCCCATGGCCGCGACCGCGACCGCGCGATGGCCATCGCCGCTTTGTGCGTGGGCGGCATGGTGATCGCGCGCGCCAGCGACGACCGAGCGCTGGGCGACGAACTGCGCCAAGCAGCGACGAAGGTGGCGCTGGAATTGGGCGGCTGGCCCGCCACACGAGGGAAGAAGAAGCGTCCAGGCCGAAATTCTCGCAAGCGTTCCGGCAAGGCTATAGCGACGTGAAGCTCAGACTCATTCTTTCCCTGGCTCTGGGCCTTCTGATTCTGATCGTGGTGCTGGCGCATTTCGATATGGCGGCGGTGCTGACCGCGATGGCGCGCGTGGGCTTTGGCGGTTTTGCCCTGATCGTGGCAGCGGGACTTGTGGCGGAAGTGCTGCTGGCGGTGGGCATCTATCCTTTTCTCCCACACATGCTTCCACTCACTATCGTCGCGGCGTCGCGCCAGCTGCGGGATTCCAGTTCCGATGTTCTGCCCATCACGCAATTGGGCGGCGTGATCCTGGCGGCGCGCGCCCTGGTGCTGGCGGGCATGGACGCGCCGTTGGCGTCCGCCGCTGTGATCGCCGACCTCACAACTGAAACGTTCGCTCAAGGGCTCTATGTCCTGACCGGCGTGTTGGCCAGCCTCTCCCTCTTATATAAGAGCGCATCACTCTCGCCTTATGTCGGCGCCATGCTGGGTGGGGCGCTGTTTCTGTCGGCCGGCGCGATGGGCTTTGCCGTGGCGCAGATCTTCGGCAGCCGCCTGGTCGAAGGCGTCAGCACCAGGCTGTTCGGCGCCAAACTCACCCAGACGCGCGATTTCCACACCGCCATCCGCCGCATCTATGCCGGCCGCACCCGGGTCGCGCTTTCCATGCTGCTGCAATTTGTCGGCTGGATCGGCAGCGGGCTTTGGCTGTGGGTGGTGCTGATGATCATGGGCTTTACTCACGTCTTCTGGACCGCCATCGCCATCCAGGCGCTGGTCGAGGGTTTGCGCAGTGCGCTGGTGTTCGTACCCGCTTCGCTGGGCGTGCAGGAAGCGGGTTATGCGGTGCTCGCGCCCGTGTTCGGCCTGCCGCCCGAGATCGGCCTGGCCGTCTCGCTGATCCGCCGCGCTCGCGACATTGTCGTGGCGGTGCCGGTACTGCTCGCCTGGCAGATAATCGAGACCCGCCGCGCCGCGCGCATTGCGTGAAGACCTCGCATGCCATCCGGCATGCGAGGTCTTGTAATCGGTACGCCAGTTCGTCAGCCCAGCCGATTTCTAGTCACACTTCGGGCCATTGGTATATCCGTTTTCCTTGGCAATGCGTGCCTGTACCTGTTCCTCATGCGTACAGTTAGACACAGCGGCGGCGCCGGAAACGATGTCCGCAGCACGCAGCTTGTCAAAGAATTGGCTGATGTTGGTGCGGATCGAACCTTCATTGGCCAACCTGAGCCGCTCCACTGCCGCGAACGCGTCCGAGAAATTCGCCGTATAGGGCGTATCCACTGTCGCCAGCACCACGGGTTTGCCTGATGGGTCATAGACCTTGTAGTTCACATGCGAGGTCACAGTCATATCGAAGCCAGCGAAAGGCTGAGATAGACCCAGCAGGTTGACATCCACCGGAAAGCTGCAGCCCGACGCCGCACCCAGGCCCGCGCCATTCAGCGAGGAGGTCAATGCCGTCTGGAATCCCGGATTATCCACCTTGGAGGTCCATAAGGGATTTGTCTTCTCGCCGCCGGTCACGTTTCGCACGCACATGGCATGCTGCAAAGCTTGCGGAAAAGGCTTCGCCGTTGCCGCCGGCACCACCACCATTGCTTCCGGCTTGGCGGCGGTCGCGCAGGCCGCCAATCCCATCAATGCCGCGCTCATCAGCGCCGCGCGGCCCACATTTCTCGATATCGTCGTCGTCATTGCGTTCGTTCCCTGTTTCACGAATTGCACCCCTTTTGCTTCGACAAAAATCTCAGGCGTTCGTCCCGGTCGATCAGGGCGCGCGCTTTCACTTGTTCTTCGTTGGAAAGATCGGTGGAAAGGACCAGGATCAGGCCCAGGCCGGGAATGACGCCGCCCACCGTTTTGGCGGTGTTGGCCTGCTCGACCCGCTTGTCCTTCTTGACGAAGACCGCCGCCGCCGTCTCATTGTCCGTGATCTCCCGGTCGAGCGCGGCACAACTCAGCGCCTCATCGCCCGGCTGCGCCATCTGCACGGGCACAACCGTCCTGGCCGCACAACCCGCAAGGCATGCGGCGGCAAGAAAAATCATACCGGTAACAAGCGGCTTCACGGTCGGCCCCCGCGAGCGGCGATTTTGGACGCAACGCCCGCTCTCCCGTTTCAATCTAACAAGTGGGACATGAAAGAAAAGTCAAATTTTGCATGGGTATGCTTAACGACCTGGCGAGTTGTGCCGGTACACGTGCGGGGCTTGCAAAAGGAAAAAGCCCCGCGCGCCAGAGGCCGCGGGGCTCTTACTTCTATATCGGTCCGGATCTAGTCCGGATAATGGTCGTCCCGGTCATAGTCGCCGTCATAATCGCGGTCGCGATGATGCTCGCGGCGATATTGACGATCCTCATAGGCCTCGCGGCGGCAGTCCTCGCGATTGTTGGAGCGGCCGATGCTGTTGCCGATCACACCGCCGGCGACGCCGCCGATCACCGCACCACCCACGCTGTGCGAGGCAAGCCCGCCGACCAGCGCGCC
>Ga0105240_10003486_pt1 | contig 24386 bp, 15 predicted proteins | sample KBSC54metaG_FD_80426 | JGI IMG/M metagenome (GOLD analysis project Ga0105240, IMG submission 80426) | Corn rhizosphere microbial communities from Kellogg Biological Station, Michigan, USA - KBS C5-4 metaG | ecosystem: Host-associated > Plants > Roots > Rhizosphere > Soil | place: Michigan, USA...
CCCTAACCTAACTTCCCCCTACGCGCCAAATCATCCCCCCAAACCCTTCATCGCCCTCCTCCCCGGAAGCCGCAAACAGGAGATCCTGAAAAAACTCCCCGTCATGCTCGAAGCAAGCCGCTTCTTCCCCGACTACCAGTTCGTCGTCGCCCAGGCCCCCGGCCAGGACAGCTCCTTCTATAAAGATATACTCGCCCCATACCCCAACGTCTCCTCCGTTTCCAACCAAACTTACTGGCTCCTCCTCCACTCCGAAGCCGCCTGCGTCACCTCCGGTACCGCCACCCTCGAAACTGCCCTCTTCGCCGTCCCCGAGATCGTCTGCTACAAAGGCAGCAACATCTCCTACCAGATCGCCAAACGCCTCATCAAAGTAAAATATATCTCCCTCGTCAACCTCATCATGGACAAACTCGTCGTACGCGAACTCATCCAGGACCAGCTGACACCCGAAAACCTCCGCCGCGAACTCGACGACCTCCTCCACAACCCCAACCGCCGCCAGCAACTACGCATCGACTACCTCAACCTGAAAGAACTCCTCAGCCAGGGCGGACACGCCTCCGCTAACGCCGCCGCCAGCATCCTCCGCTTCATGCGCGAACACCCCGCGAACCACCCGCAGGCCTAACCAATCCTCGCCAATCGCCGGAGCAATCTTCTCCCAACCGAACTGTTCCGGCTCACATCGCCTCGTCCCACACTAATGATGTCTGAAAAAAACTAACCGCACAATAATGACAATAATAGCCACCAAAAACATAAATATAGATATGCGGTTGATCCCATGCATATACTTCATCCATTGCGTATGCGGCGCATTCGGATCCCTCTTCTTAATGTAGAAATATTCGGCCAACTGTCTCAAAAAACCCATATCACTAAAATTAATCCCTCCTTCCGGAGGCGTCAACCAATCCTCCACCAGGGGCGTCAACCATTTCACCCCGTAGACACCCAAATTTAAAATATCACCCGGAATTTTTAAATTATTTAACCCAAAAATCCCATATATTTGCACTCCCGAAATCGGACTTCCATCCATTTGCGGGACCCAACCCGGCCCGGCCGGAATACACACGTCGGGGGTTTAGCTCAGCTGGCTAGAGCGTTTGCATGGCATGCAAAAGGTCACCGGTTCGACTCCGGTAATCTCCACCACAATCTTCAAAAAAGCCGGACTCGAAAAGTCCGGCTTACTCACTCATAAGACCCAGGCAATCTATGACCTAAAACGCCTTCCTGGGATTAGCGATCTTCTTTACCTCACTCACCTGCTTCTCCAACTCGGTCGTCAATTCTTTCGCCACCTGATAGCTCCCTTCCGTCGGCCTGCCATCACCCGATTCCACGATCTTCCACAACGAAGCCAGGCGGTTATTCAGGCGGATCCCGAAATTTAATGGGTCCTGGTTGCTCTCATTCTTTACCTGATACAACGTCTCCTCGATCTCGCTGAGCTGTGCGATCAGCCTGTTATCCGTCTGAGTCCTGTTCTTCTTCTCCTCCAGCATCTTCTTGATTTTCCTGATCTGGATCACCGTCTCATTGGCCTTGCTGGTCTTATCCCGCAGCTCCATCGCCAGCCTGAACTGCTGCCGCATATCCGCCATCGTGACACCCGGCGTATTGGGATTCGGCCTGACCTCGAACGCCCGGGTAACCGTCTGCCCCGCAGCCGTCAGACGCACATAATATTTTCCAGGCAGAGCCCACGGTCCCTGCGCTATCCTTGCCCCCCATAAGATCATGCCCGGAAACTCCGTAGCACCTGGATAATGCAGATCCCACTCATACTGGTTAACACCCTTCGCCGTCCCAGGGAATTTCGGGCGTGGCACAAAGACCTCGTCGTCGTCATCCCCTCCATCGGAAACTGCCTCGGCACCAGGGCCGCCACCGGAAACCCCTCCACCTGCCCTAACCCCACGACCACCCCTATGCACCGAATCTAAACCCTTCGCCGAATCCACCTTGCTCCTGAATGTACCCACCACCGCCATCGTCGAATCCAATATCTCTACCTTTACCGAATCCGCCGGCTTCGACAAATAGTATTGGAATACCGCCGACTCCACCCTCCTGTACGCATCCTGCGGCTGGAACAACACCACCGCCGAATCCAGCATCTCCGGCTTATACACTCTCAACGGGTCGATATTATCCAGTATCCAGATAGACCTGCCATGCGTACCAACCACCAGGTCCTTGTCCGTCACCACAAGGTCCGCCACCTGCGTGTTCGGCAAGTTCAGTTGCAGCGGCTGCCAATGACCGCCGTCATTGAATGAGACATACACCCCATGCTCGGTCCCCGCATAAAGCAACCCCGGCTTCTTTATATCCTCCCTGACCGCATGTACGAACTCATCCGCCGGAAGACCAGCGACGATCTTCGTCCAACTCTTCCCATAGTCCGTCGTCTTCCAGATATAAGGCGCACGATCACCCATCTGGTACCGCTTCGCAGCCACATACGCCGTCCCGGCATGATGCCTCGACTCGTCGATAATACTTACCCGAGTATGCCGGACCATATCGGGCGGCGTAATATTGGTCCAGTGCAAGCCCCCGTCACGGGTAATATGTACAAGACCATCATCCGAACCAGCCCATATCGTATTCACGTCATGAAAAGAAGGGGCTAGCGCAAAGACTGTCCCGTACACCTCCACACCAGTCATATCATTCGTCAGTATGCCCCCGCTGACGCCAAGTGTCGAAGTGTCCGCAAGCGTCAGATCGGGACTGATCTTCTTCCACGACTGCCCGTCATCGGTAGTGACCCAGACATGCTGCGAACAGACATACAGACGCTTTGGGTCTTTTGGCGAGAAAACGATCGGATAGGTCCACTGCCAGCGCTCCGGTATGTCCTTCGGCGCCTCCCCCATGAAATACCGGGGATAAGGCGTGACCTCCTTGCTTTCTCCTGTTTTTCTGTTGATCCTGGTTAGCACGGCCGAATAACTTCCTGCAAAAAATACGTCCGGGTTCTTCGGGTCCTGTGCGATATACCCGCTCTCACCTCCACCCACCGCATAAGACCAGGTCCCGCGTTTGACAGTATTGGTGCGCGCATTCATAAACTGCCAGCCTTTGCTGGGGACCGCGATCGTGCTGTTGTCCTGCTGTGCACCGGCAACGTGATAAGGGACATCGCTGGTCACGATGACATGATACAGCTGAGCCGTCGGAAAATCCTCGTCGGTCCAGGTCTTGCCGCCATTAACCGATACTGCCGCACCGCCATCGTCCGACGTAGCCATCCGCATCGGATCCGTCGGGTCTATCCACAGATCATGATTGTCCCCGTGAGGCGGCCGGATAGGCTTGTTGAACGCCACGCCCCCGTTGGTAGACTTAAAGAAACCAACATTCAGACCATAGATCGTATTGGAGTCCTTCGTATCCGCATATATCCGCGAATAGTAAAAGGCACGTTGACGCAGCTTGCGGTCCCGGTTGATATATTTCCACGTCTTCCCCGTGTCATCACTGCGGTATACACCCCCCGAATCCGCTTCGATAATGGCCCATATACGCCCCGGACGAACAGGCGAGACCGTTACCCCTATCTTGCCCAGCGGCCCCTTCGGCATACCCGGTCGCTTCGTCAGCTCCTGCCAGCTATCCCCTCCGTCTGTCGACTGGTACAGCCCGCAGTCCTCACCCCCGCCCCACATCTTCCACGGCGTACGGTAAACCTCCCATATGGACGCATACAATACCCTGGGATTGCCGGGATCGATGATCAGGTCCTCCGCCCCAGCCTTATCACTCTTATACAAAACTTTCTGCCAGGTCTTGCCGCCATCCTTCGTCCGGTATACACCCCTTTCTGCATTATGGTCATAGGGATGGCCCAATGCCGCCGCATAAACGATATCCGGATTCGTCGGATCGACCCTTATCCTCGCAATGGACTGTGTCTCCCTGAGCCCCACATTCTTCCAGGTCTTCCCCCCATCAGTGCTTTTATACACCCCATCCCCCTGCATGATATTCCCACGGAACTCCGACTCCCCCGTACCGATATATACGATGTCCGGATTCGATTCCGAAACACCGATCGCTCCCACAGACGAACAGTTCAGCTGACTGTCCGTCACCGGCGCCCAGCTAAAACCACCATCGACCGTCTTCCACAAGCCTCCCCCGGTTGCGCCGAAATAATATTCGTTCTTTCGCCTGGAGCTGCCCGCAACCGCCGTGGACCGACCGCCCCTGAAAGGGCCCACCAATCGATATTTCAGCCCCTTGAAATAAGCAGCCTCACGGGTGATCGCCGTATCCGCAACCCGCTGCGCCCACCCGCCGGCATATATCGATAAACCTAAGATCAACAGGACAAGTCTTCTTTCCATTTTTCATTATTGTATTTAAAAGGCCTTTTTCGCGGTTTCGATCTTTTTTAGCTCCCCAATCTGCTTCTCCAGATCAGCAGACAGTTCCTTTGCAATCTCATACGAACCAGCGGTGGGTTTGGAATCTCCCGATTCCACGATCCTCCCCAACGCAGCAAGACGGTTGTTGATCTTTATCGGGAAATTTAACGGGTCCTGGTTGCTCTGATTCCGCACCTGGTAAAGCTCTTCCTCGATTGTCGACAGCTGCTTCAGCAACTTCTCATCGCCTGGTGTCTTCTGCTTCTTGTTGTTGATCGTCGCTTTGATCGCCCTTATCCGGATGACCGCTTCATTCGCCTCGCTGACCTTATCCCTTAACTCCATCGCCAGTTTGAACTCCTCCTTCATATCCGCCAGAGTCACTCCTTTCAACCTCGGATCGGCCTTTATCTCGAACGACTCCGTATAGGTCTTCCCCGCGATCAAAAACCGCGCAGAATACTTCCCGGGCACCGCCAACGGCCCGTTCTGAGGCCTCGCGCCCCACATGATCATCCCAGGAAATTCCGTCGCCCCAGGATAACGAAGATCCCATTCGAACTGGTTCAGCCCCGCGGCAACACCCGGCGGACGCTGCACCCGGAAAAACCCTTCTTCTCCCCCCTCATCCCCCGCGGCCGCAGAATCCGCCCGTCCCCGCAAACGCCCGCCCGCAGCACTGTCCTTCTTCGCCTTACCCACCATAGTCCTCACCAGTTTTCCATCCGTATCCAATATGTCCACCCGCACTGAATCGGCTCCCTGGGGAAGATAATACTGGAACATTGCATTCTGAACCCTTCGCACCGCATCGCTCGGCTTGAAGACAATAACGCCGTCAGCCGGCATCCCCGGCTTGTATTCCCTCAACGGACCTATCTCATCCAGCACATAGATCGACCGGCCATGCGTTCCCACCACGAGGTCCTTATCGGTAACGGCCAGGTCCGAAACCTGCGTGTTGGGCAGGTTCAGCCGCAAGGGCTGCCACATACCCCCATCATCAAAAGATACCCACACTCCATGCTCCGTACCCGCATACAGCAGACCGGGCTTCACGATATCCTCCCGTACGACGTGCACATAATCGTCCCCGTCGATACCCGACACGATCTTTGTCCAGGTCTTGCCATAGTCGTCAGTCTTCCAGATATAGGGAGCACGGTCATCCATCTGGTACATCTTCCCTGCAACATATGCCGTCCCCGGCTTATGACGCGATGCATCGATCATGCTCACCCTGGTATACTTCGGCATGTCGGGAGGAGTGATATTCGTCCAGTGCACACCCCCGTCACGCGTGATATGAACCAGACCATCGTCCGAACCCGCCCATATCGTATTCACATCCTGGAAGGAAGGCGCCAGCGTATACACGGTCGCATAGATCTCGGGACCATTCATATCATTGGTAATGACCCCGCCGCTGACCCCCAAAGTAGAAGGGTCGGCAAGCGTCAGGTCGGGACTGATCTTCTTCCACGTCTGCCCCTCATCCGTCGTCAGCCAGACATGCTGCGAACAGATATACAGCCTTTTCGGGTCTACCGGAGAAAAGACGATCGGAAAGGTCCACTGCCACCGCTCCGGCAACACACTGGAAGGCTCTCCCGAAAAGAACCGCGGGAAAGGCTGTATATCCCTGACCTGCCCGGTCGCCCGGTCAAGCCGCGTGATCATTGCCCCCTGGCTGCCCGCATAGAATATATCGGGGTTCTTCGGATCCTGCGTGACATAACCGCTCTCACCCCCGCCCGCCTGGTAGAACCACCTGTTCCGCTTCGTCGTGTTTCCACGCGCCGCCATGAAATCCCACCCTTCATTGGGTACCACGACGGTAGAATTATCCTGCTGCGCCCCGGCCACATGATAAGGGAAATCACTCGTCACAGAGACATGATACAGCTGTGCCGTCGGGAAATCCTCATCCGTCCAGCTCTGTCCCCCGTTCTCGGAGACCGACCCGCCACCATCGTCGGATGTAGCCATCCGCATCGGGTCCGTCGGATCGATCCAGAGATCGTGATTGTCCCCATGCGGCGGGCGGATCGTCTTGTCGAAATTCTCCCCCCCATCCGTCGACTTGAAAAATCCGACATTCAAACCATAGATCGTATTCTTGTCGACCGGATCGGCATAGATCCGGGAATAGTAAAAAGCACGCTGCCTTAATTTGCGATCCTTGTTGATATATTTCCAGGTCTTGCCCGCATCGTCGCTGCGATAGACACCCCCCGAGTCCGACTCCACCAACGCCCATACCCGGTTCGGATCGGCAGGACTCACCGTGACGCCTATCTTCCCAACGACACCCGTTGGCATCCCCGGTTTCCTGGTCAGCTCTTCCCAGCTGTCCCCGCCATCCGTCGATTTGAAGAGACCACAGGCACCACCCCCGCCCCACATCTTCCAGGGCGTCCGGTAAACTTCCCAGACCGAAGCATAAAGGACATTCGTATTGTTCCGGTCGATGATAAGATCAGCGCCGCCCGCCTTGTCGCTTCTGTACAATATTTTCTGCCACGTCTTCCCCCCGTCACGCGTTCGAAACACACCCCGATCCTCATTGGGACCATAGGGATGCCCGAGCGCAGAGACATAGACGATATCAGGATTCTTCGGGTCCACCCGCACCCTCGATATGGCCTGCGTATTCTTCAATCCCACATTCTTCCAGGTCTTCCCCCCATCGGTACTTTTATACACGCCATCTCCCTGCATGATATTCCCCCGGAACTCTGACTCTCCCGTCCCTATATACACGACATCCGGATTCGACTCCGAAACGCCAACCGCCCCCACCGATGAGCAGCCCAGCTGACCATCCGTGACCGGCTGCCAGTTGAGACCACCGTCTGTGGTTTTCCACAACCCCCCGCCTACCGCACCGAAATAATACTCGTTCTTACGGGAAGGACTTCCGCAAATGCCAAGGGACCTCCCCCCCCTGTTGGGACCGATATTGCGGTATTTCATTCCTTTGAAAATATCCATCGCAGCAGCGCCGGAACCCGGTACAGACGTTCCGCCCGCCGCCGACGGACCCTGCGCAGACACACTGCCATAGAACAGCAGCGCTGCAAAAGCCAGGCATTTAGAGACTGATAACATAGACATGATGATAGATTTCATTTAGTTGGAAGAGTTCAGTGTATAAATTATGACTATTTATAAGCATCATTCTGCACCATGTTCTTATTCGAATTGATCTCGAACGAAGGAATAGGGAATTGCTGCCTGCCGGCATCGGTCAGAGACACAGGCGGACCATTCTTCCTGTCGAGCCCCGACAACAGGGTCAGCGCATTCCCGGTCCTTATCAGATCGAAAAACCGATGCCCCTCTTCTGCAAACTCCAGCTTCCGTTCCTGCAGAATCGCAGACAGCAGGCCTGCCTGGTCCCCAATCACCAGCGGATCACAGCCCGCACGCTGATGCACCTTGTTCAGGTCCGCGAGCGCACCCGTAAGATCGTTCAGCTGCGCCTTCGCCTCCGCCCTGTTCAGGTAGATCTCCGCGATCCGGATAACATGAATATTGTCGATATTCCCCGCCATTTTGTACTTGGTCGGATAGTAGATCTTCGACGTATTGTCAAAACCGAATAGCTTCCCCCGGCTATCCTTAGGGTCCCTGGTAGCATCATTGTAATAATTCAGGTGCGCGCAAATATCACCCCGCCCGCCAAGCGCCGAAGGGAAATACCAGTTGCGGATACCGCTCTGGTCGCTGGAGCTGAAATTCAGCTCGAAGATCGATTCCGACGTCAGCTTGTTATTGAAGATATCGGCGAAATTGGCCTGCAGCGTATACCTCGAATCACCGATCACCTGGTTGGCATAGGCCAGCGTCTGATCCCATTTTTTCACATACATATAGAACCGGCTCAATAGCGCCCGTGTCGCGGCCCTGTTTACCTGACTTCGGTTGTCCCCATAGCTCTCCGGCAGCAGCTGCAGCGCCTGCTTCAGATCGGCCTCTACCTGGTTGTATCCGTCCTGCAGCGCAGGTCGCTTCGGGAATGAAGCCGGATCTACCTTCGTGGACGGCGTCGTCACGATCGGCACGCTCAGTGTTCCGATCACCCCCGGAACCCCTCCGAACAGCCGGTTCAGATCGAACAGGGACAGCGCACGAACAAAATATGCCTGCCCGAGATATAGGTTTTTGATGCTGTCCGCTACACCTTTCAGCGGCGGCACTTTGGCAAGAATATTATTGGCCTGGTTTACCGCTCTGTAAGCATACGCATAGATATTGCCCACCTCGGTATTTCCCGCGGTTACCTGGTAAGTATCCATCTCCCGGTAAAAATCCCAGGACCCGACGCTCTGCGAGATATCCGAGCTCACGTCACTGCATATCTGAAAATTACGCCCGTAATAACTCCCGTTCTGCAAGGCATCATAAAGCCCGTTCACCGCCACCGACGCGCTTCGGTTGTCGGTAATGGCAAGACTCTCATCTACATCTACAATGGACTTCTGGTCAAGCACCTTCGTGCAGCCCGGACCCAACATTAACGCCCCAACCAGGAAACTAACAGTTGTATATATGATTCTCATTGTATTAGTTTTTTAATTGAATCCCTAAAAGCCCACATTGATCCCACCCATGATCGTCCTCGGCGACGGCATCGAAAAGAACTCGATCCCCTGGGTCAGCGCCGTCGAGGCCGTTCCCGTCAATTCCGGGTCCAGACCGGAATACTTCGTCCACGTGACCAGGTTCTGGGCCGACACATATATCCGCAGATTCGCAAGGTGCATCCGCGACGATATCCGCGGGGAAAGCGTATACCCAAGCGCAATATTCTTCAGACGCATGTACGAACCATCCTCCAGGAACCGCGACGGCCTCAGATCACCGGAATAATTTGCGGCGTTCATCTTCGGGATCATCGTGATGTCACCTGGATTCTGCCACCTGCTGAGCTGGCTCTTCGAATAATTCGTAGCCCTCGTACCCCCATGCTCGAGGAAAAACCGGTTCCAGTTCAGCTCCTTATTGCCATAGCTAAATTGAAAGAAGGCAGTCAGATCGAACCTCCCCATACTAAGCGTATTATTGAAACCTCCGAAGAACTTCGGGTTCGCAGTCCCCACGATCTTACGATCCACATTCGGATCGAACTTCCCGTCCCCATTGACATCCTCCCAGGTAGGAGCCCCCGTCTTCGGGTCGACCCCCGTCTGGTGATGCAGATAGAACGAATACATCTCGACGCCTTCCTTATAGTAGAAGATGTCCCGGTTATACACCGTGAACGGCGCCGCCAGCTTCAGTATCTTATTCTTGTTATGCGAAATATTGAAATTGAAATTCCAGTTTAGCCCCTTCTCGCTTCGCAATATATCCGCTGTGACCGACAGCTCATATCCCTTGTTCTGCAACGCGCCAAAATTCTGGTAGATGTTATCGAATCCCAGGCTGCGTGGAACTGGCACCTGCAGCAGCAGGTCTTCCGTTTTCTTATAGTAGTAGTCCGCCGTAATATTGATCCTGTTCTTAAATAGCCCGATATCGATCCCCACATCCGTTTGCTTGGTCGTCTCCCATTTCAAGCCGGGGTTGGCCAGCTGACTCGGCGCCGTCCCCGCCAGCGCTGCGTACGCATGCGCCCCGGACCAAAGCCCCCTGGCCGCAAAATCCGCGATGTTCTGATTACCTGTAAGACCATAGCTGCCCCTCACCTTCAGATTGCTGATCACCGGCACCCGCTCCATAAACTTCTCTTCCGTCAGCGTCCATCCCAGCGCTACCGACGGAAAATTACCATACCGGTGATCCGTGCCAAAGCGCGAAGACCCATCATGACGGAACGTCACCGTAGCCAGATACTTCTTCCTGAAATCATAGGTCAGTCGGGCAAACCCCGAAGCAAGCCCCCAACTGCTGCCAGTACTGCTCGCCGTCTGCACTGCGGCCGAAGAGATGGTCCTGAATTCATTGCTGGGAAACTGCGTACCCGTCGCCTTCGTGCTGAAAAACTTCGACTCCTGTGCAGATACCCCCGCCACAAGATTGAAATTGTGATCGCCCGCACTCAGACCATATGTGAAGAAGTCTTCCTGGTTCCAGACAAAACTATTCGTCGACACTTCCTGCGCCGACCCATTGACCGCAAAACCCGCATTCGTCCAGGTGTCATCGTAAAGACTCTCCTGAACATTACTGTAGTCTACACTGAAATTAGCCCGGAACTTCAGCCCCTTCACAATGTCCAGTTCAGCATATGTCGTCGACAATAGCCTGTTGGTTGTCATCTTTATCTTCGAGTGATCCACCGCCGCTACCGGATTCTCAAAAGTCCCGAACTTGGTATAGGTGCCGTCCGGCTGGTACAGCGGAAGATTGTGCGGAAAGAAGAAAGCTCCTTCCAGACCACCGGAGATATTGTCATCATTACGAAGTCGGCCGCGGTTGTTCCGCGAACCAAGGAAATTGGTCCCCACCCGCAGTCGGGTAGTGGCATTGAAATCGATATTCGCCCGCAGCGTGCTCCGGTCATAGGTCGAATTCTTCAAAATACCGCCTTGCACAAAATTGTCTGCCGAAACAAAATACCGGGCCCGATCCGAACCGCCCGTGATCGATATGTCCGCGTCATGTATCGGAGCCTTCCGGAAAACCATCGCCGTCCAGTCGGTATTTATCGAATTATCGGGACTGGCATACGGCTGCGCCAGCCCATTATTCTTAGCTGCCTCGTTCTGCAGCGTCTCGAATGTACGGGCATCGACTACATCGGGCAACCTGGTAGCCTTCTGTTCGCCATAATATACCCCCGCACTGATTTTGGCCTTCCGGTTCGCACCCTTCTTCGTCGTTATCAGCACCACACCGTTCGCAGCCCTCGCGCCATATATGGCGGTAGCCGAAGCATCCTTTAATATCTCCATCGACTCGATATCTGCCGGATTGATATCCGAAAGCGGACTGGTAGTACCACCACCGAGACTGAACTGTGAGAGATTGTCCGACTGCAGCGGAATGCCGTCCAGCACATACAGCGGATCGTTGCCCGCCGTGATCGACTGCGACCCCCGTATCCGGACAAATACCCCACCGCCCGGCGTCCCCGAATTGTTATTCACCTGCACCCCCGACGCACGCCCCTGCAGCAGCGAGCTCGGATCAGGCTGCGGAACATTCTCGATCTGCTTCGCAGAAACCGTCGTTATCGCACTCGTCAGCGTCCGCCGGCTCTGCTGACCATAACCAGTCACCACCACCTCGTTAAGAACAGAAGCCTGAGCAATCATGAATACGTTGAGAGCCGTCTTGCCCATCGCCGCCACTTCCTGAGTGGTATAACCCAAATGCCCGACAACCAGCACAGGACTCGAACCCGCAACTCTTACCTTGAAATTTCCGTTATCATCGGTCATGACCGACATTCGTGTGCCCTTGACCGTTACAGTCGCACCGGCCAGTACGGAATCCTGTGTCGTCCCCGAAAAGACTTTCCCCGAAACTAGCTTGTCCTGTGCCGCCAGCACTGTCGCACAGAATACAAATAGCGTTAGTAGAAATACTCGCATAGCAGTTAATGATTGATGATTGTTAAATGAGCAACTGTTTAGGAAACAATCCGTAAATCATATCGGCGAGCAATGGCGATAGGATAATTTCAAAAGAAAGGCTTATATTATTAAAATATATATCTTAATTAATAGAATAAATTTATAAAAGGAGGGAATATTTAATGCAGAATTTAAAATATATCAATTATAACACATTCGATACGCAGCCAATCGAAATAAAAGAAGAGACCGGCCACTATCTTTTGAAAGGAGACTAATTCCGAAGTTCAGAATCTGAAGAAGGCTGTTTTCCACATATGATCCGGATCGAGCTGTTTTCTTCCATACTCGCCGATAATAGCACCTCGTACCGCTTAACCCCCGACGTCAGCACCACCAATGCCGTATTCGGAGGGATCTTTCCCAGATTATCCGCATGCATGACCACCTCATGCTCCCTTGACGGATCCAGTTTCAACTGCACCCGGATGGGGGAAAGGGAAAGCGCCTGATGAGATACAATTATTTGATTATCCAGAGATACAGTAATAGAATCACCGTCTATTTCCCCGTTGTCATAAAAGGCCAGCTCAACCACCGGACTGTCCACATAACAAACCTGCGCCACCTGGGTAGCCCTCTTCCTCCTTTCCTCGAATGCAGACTTTGCAGCCCGCTTCAGAAAGATCTTACCTGGCGGACAACCCGCAATCGTACCCATATCCTGTCCCACCCATTCACCCGTCAGACTCTCCACATTGTTCTCCCGGCTATACCGGAGATCGTAGGTCTTCATACACGGGACGCAATCCTCAGGGATCTGCTGGCTCAGGATCTGCTTTTCGGCAAACCGGACTACCTTGCTGCCCCCGGAAGCCGTACCCCAAAAGCTTAATTTGACATACCTGGAACTGTCGAAATAATCATAGGATATCCCGCTCACATCCCCATGATCGGCCTCGATCTGCAACTCGATATAATACTCGGGAAAACATCCTCCCGGTTCCATCGTCAACTTCCCCTGCCAAATACCATTGATTCCCTGAGCGGTCAATTGATTTACTGACAAACAGTATATTACATAAAAGATAAGAAACCGGAACATTATACTATTTTTTAGAGCGTGGCTGCTTGAATTTATAGTATAATTTTTAAAATCTATTTATATTTTATTTTATAATGCAAAAATCCTTTATGGCCATTCAACGGCAAACGAGTGAAGACCGTCCCGGAATTCATAGCTGATACCGCAGTTCGATACCGCACATATCTGCTTCATGATCGATAATCCCAGGCCATTGTGCTCGTTGATATCCCCTTTCCGATAAAATCGTGTGAACATCCTTTCCTTATCCAGTGCCTGCTCGTGCCCCGTATTGTTTACCACCAAAACCCCGGGACTCTTCAACAACACCTCGATCCGACCCCTGCTCCTATTATGCCGGAAAGCGTTCCCTAAAATATTATTCAAAAGAAAATCGCAAAGGTCCGGGTTCATATGCACCTTCACATCATCCAGGTCGGAATGCACCGCCAGCCGCTGGTCATGCAATACCTCCTGGAAGAGAGCAATCTTCTCTTCCAACCGCTCACGCAGATCGATATCCGCCGTCACAGTGTACTGATTGTTGTCTATCTTCGACAGCAACAGCAGCGACCGGTTCAGACTGCTCAGCTTCTGGATCGACATATATACCGCCTGGAGATTGTCGCCATATTCGCTCGCGATCCGCTTATCCTGTATCAGAAGGTCCAGTTTTGAGCGGATAACCGTCAGCGGCGTCTGCATCTCGTGAGAAGCATTCTCCGTAAACTCCTTCAGAACCCGGTACTCCCGTTCCGCCCTGGACGTTGCCTGCTGCAGGATCGAATTCATGAAAGCAAACTCGTCGATCCCGCTGGCCGGAAAATCCGGGTTCGTCTTCCCCAGCTCATATCGCTTCATGTGGTCGAGACCACTGTAAAAGGGCCGCCATAGCCGTTTAAGGACCAGCGAGTTCAGGAAATAATAAACGACCAGCATCAGCAGGATCATGCCGATCACAATTGCCACAGTGGAAGTGAACAGGTTTTGCGTGCCCTCCATCGACCTCGCAACCAACGCCCGGTTCCACCGGTCTCCATTTCGGAACGAAAAGAAAAGCTGCCTGAAATTTGACGTGTCTCCTCCGACGGTGTCATAAGCCACTACGGTCCTGAAATAAGGCTCCTGGTAGCCATCCGATGGCACATAGCGGATCAACTGGTCCTTGACGGGGATGATCACCGGCGGATGATGATACCGGACGGCAAAGGTCTCGATTCTCGACTTATCCGTCTGAAGCGCTCCGTCCACCTGACCGTAAATGATACCCTTTATCAAAAAATAACAAACAAGACTTGCCAGCAGAAAGATCAGCAGGATAACCAGCAGATTCCACCGGCTATAAATTGACGATAGCTTCATATCCTATTCAAACGTATAGCCAGCACCGTAGACTGATCTCAGATGGTCCTTACACCCGGCCCACACCAGCTTCCGCCTGAGATTCTTGATATGTGTATATATGAAATCGTAGTTGTTCGCCAACGCTGCATTATCGCCCCAGAGATGCTCCGCGATCGCATCCTTCGAAATCACCTTGTTCCTGTTGGCCACGAAATACAGTAGCAGATCGTACTCCTTCTTCGTCAGATCGATCGGAAAATCATTCACGCGTACCGTCTTCCGCTGGACATCGATCGAAAGATTTTCACAATTGACCACATTCCTCCCGTTGAAAGACTTCCTTCTTATGATCGCCGAAACCCTGGCTCCTAGCTCGGGAAGATGAAATGGCTTTATGATGTAATCATCTGCCCCCGCCATCAAGCCCCCAACCTTCACGTCCAGCGAGTTTTGCGCAGAGACTATCAATACGCCATCCGTTTTATCCTCTTTTTGTAATTGCTTTAGCAAATCCAGCCCCGACCCATCGGGCAGCGAAATATCGAGCAGAATGCAGGCATATTGGTGGGCAGTGATCTTTTCAAGTGCAGATTGATAGGTATTTGCAGTTTCGCACTGAAACTGTTCGTTTTCCAGGTACTCGGTAATGCTTCCAGAAATGCTGGGTTCGTCTTCAACGATCAATAATCTCATAAGCCAGTTTTTTCACCTTGCGGCAAATGGTCAGTTTTGGTCTCTAATTTTAAGTAAAAAAGCTAATACAACCTAATAATTCTATAATCATTTTCCTTTCACGCCATTTCATGATCTTTGTACCCATGTTCGAAGTATTCGAAAAATACCTGCACGAATTCTGCGAGGTCTCCCCCGAAGACCTCCAATCCATCCGCGACACCGCAACCCCCAAAAACCTCCGCAAACGGCAATCCCTCCTCCACGACGGCGAGATCTGGCGGTCCATCTGTTTCATCAGCAGCGGCTGCTGTCGCCTCTACCGCTACGACAACGACGGCGTCGATCATACCGTCCGCTTCGGAATAGAGAACTGGTGGATCAGCGACTGGGAAAGCTATCACCACCAAAAACCCGCCAAATACAATATTGAAGCCCTCTCCACAAGCTCCGTCCTCCTCTGGACAAAATCCGATTGGGAACAGCTGCTAAATACCATCCCTGCACTAAAGATCTTTTACGACGGCCTCGCCGCCAGAGCCTACGAAATGGCACAGGAACGCATCTACTCCCTGATCAGCAGCTCAGCCGAACAACGATACCTCGAGTTCCAGAAAACCTACCCGAAAGTCTTCAACAAAGTCCCCCTCCACATGGTCGCCTCCTACCTCGGCATTTCCCGCGAAACCCTGAGCCGCCTCCGAAAAGATTTTACAACGACAAAATAAACCTCCCGGAAAAAGTCCCGGGAGGCCCACACAAAAAATCTAAAGTTCAGGATGAAGCCTGGTCACTGTCCTCACCTCCTCCAGTAGCGAGGCAATATGAAGGATCGTCGATTCAGCCAGCCAACTGCCGACAACCTGCACATTTATCGGCAATCCACTTTCACTCGTCCCGAACCGCACCGACACACCCGGCAAACCAGTTATATTCAACGGCACCGTAGCCCCCTGCAGCAAAAAGATGCTCTCCTTCTTCCCCTTCACTTCGATCTCTTCAATATTATGCCCATGTCCAACTACAGGCAATACAGGCGTGATCATCGCGTCGTATTTCTGAAAATATTCCGCATACCCGTCCCGCAGCCGCTCAGCCGACTGCTCCGCCGCAATAAAATCCTCCATAGAAGTGTCAGGAAATGCAAGCACAGTCCTCGCCATTTTAAAGATCTCATCCTCACTCCGGCCTGCAACAGCTTCCGCCATCGCCGGCTTTATCTCCATGATATGCATTTTGACATAATAGTCCAGCGCAAACTCCGCTTCAAGCGCAGGAATACGAACCGGTTCAACAAAATGCCCCAACTGCCTTAGCGCATCGGCCGCAGCTCCTACAGTCCTGCCTATCTCCGGATCTATCGCTCCGAACCCGGGCTCCACTAGCCACCCTATCCGGAGGCGTCGTTGAAAAGAATCGCCAATCCCCGCATCGAACCGCATCATGCTCGACGAAAATCCATCCTGTCCATCCGGCCCGGCCAGCACGGAATACGCCAGCTTCAGATCCCGGACCGATCGCGCCATCGGACCCACATGCCAGAACCGGCGCGGAGGACGCGGCCATATCCCCGTCATAGGAATACTGCCATGGGTGGCCTTCAAAGAGGCGATACCCGTCAGCGCACCCGGACCACGCACAGAGATCGCCAGATCGGTCCCCAGGCCCAGCGGAGACAGACCAGCCGCGACAGCAGCCGATTCTCCGCCACTCGAACCTCCCGGTGAAAGATTCAGGTCCCACGGATTGTTCGTCCTGCCGGAAAGCAGATTCTCACTCTCAATCCAGTAAGAGAACTCCGGCAGATTCGTTTTCGCAAGTAAGATTCCGCCTGCGCCCTTCAACCGGGCCACACTCGTCGCATCGGTCGCAGGCATGCGCCCCTTGAAAATGGGCGATCCCCGCTGGGTCAATACATTCGCCGTGTCGATAGAATCCTTGGCAGTGAACGGTACGCCATGCAGCGGACCCAACGGATCACCTCTTAACACCGCCGCCTCTGCGGCCTTCGCGGATTCCAATGCGGTATCCGCAACCGTTACAATGGCATTGACGCGGCCATCGACGGCGTCGATCCGGTCCAGATGAGCCCTGACCACCTCGACCGGGGAAATTTCGCGACGGCGGATCAGTTCCGCCAGTCTTGTAGCATCCTGATAGTATACAGGATCGTTGTTTGTAGTTTGATTTTGCATGACACAAAATTCACCAACACACACGTCCCGATCACGAGGCAAATGACACAATATCGCGTTGACATTTGTCACAGTCTCTCAGTCACCATATCCGCATTTTCGATAACCCATACAAATACACCAGTAAAAAATATTAGTCCATAAACCAAGTAGGGTTTATATTTGCAGTTCGAAAACATCGAGTCACTAAATTTCACTGTTATGAAAAAATTGCTAACCGGGCTCACGCCGGACAGGCATGCGCCACTATTGACATGGCTACTGCTTATCTCATTTTCCCTTTCCTCCCAGGCCCAGACATTCCCCGTCAAAGGCACAGTCACCGGAAAACCGGACAACCTCCCCCTCGACGGAGTCACCGTCCGGATAAAAGGGAGCGCAAAAGCCACCCAAACGAATAACCAGGGCCAGTTCCAAATAGCAGCATCTGCTAAAGACATCCTTCAGTTTAGCTTCATCGGATACACCACACAGGAGTCACCGGCATCCGAAAATCTCCAGATATCTCTCGAACAGGCCAAAGGCGCCCTCAACGAAGTCGTCGTAACCGCCCTCGGCATCGTAAGACAAAAAAAGTCCCTCGGCTACGCCGTGCAGGAGTTGAAGGCGAAGGATATATCCGAAACTTCCGAACCCAATCTCGTCAATACCATCGAGGGAAAAGTGGCAGGCGTCCGCGTCACCAACAGCCAGGGAGACATGGGCTCCTCACGCATCGTTATCCGAGGCGAGACCTCGATCTCAGGAAATAACCAACCCCTGTTCGTCATCAACGGATTCCCCGTCGACAACGACCAGCAACTCGGCACGGCTCCTTCCCGCGACTTTGCCAACCCGATTTCCGATATCAACCCCAACGACATCGAATCCATCAGCTTCCTGAAAGGACCCAACGCAGCGGCACTCTATGGCTCCCGCGCCGCACACGGCGTAGTGCTGATAAAGACAAAGAGCGGCAGGAAGAAAAAAGGCGTCGGCATCACCGTCAACTCCAACACCAGCTTCGACAACCTGCTGACCCTCCCGAAATACCAGAACGTTTTCGGACAGGGAGCCAACGGCGAGTTCAGCTATAAGGACGGCGCCGGCGGCGGCGTCAACGACAACGTCGACGAAAGTTGGGGACCGAAAATGAACGGCCAGCTGATCCCCCAGTTCTTCGACGGCACACCGCAGCCATTCGTGGCACACCCCGACAACGTAAAAAGCTTCTTCAAGACCGGCGTCAGCTACAGCAACGGCATATCCATCGGAGACGCCGGCGACAAATACGACTACAGATTCTCCGCCAATACACAAAAGATGTTCGGCGTCATACCCAACAGCGACCTCGGTAGAAACAATTTCACCATCAATTCCACGCTCAAACTCGACCCCAAACTAACGCTGACAGTCAACGCCAACTATGTCCAGACCAACGCCGGCAACCTGCCCGGCTCAGGCGGCAAACGCTCTACCAGCACCATGCTCCAGTTCATCTGGATGGGCCGCCAGGTAGATATGGACAAACTCCGCGACCACTACTACAGCACCGGCAGCCCCCTCAACTGGAACAACGCCTACTACAGCAACCCCTTCTTTGTAGCTAACCAGAATACCGTGGGCCAGCGCCGCGACCGCCTCATCGGCAACATCGGCCTGAGCTATAAGATCACCAACGACCTGACGGCAAATATCAAGTCCGCCACCGACTACTATACCGACCGGCGAAAGCTCCGCATCGCCTACGGAACCAGCGGAACACCCTATGGTTCCTACGAGGAAGACGCATATACCGTCAACGAGACCAATACCGAGTTCACCCTCAACTACAACAGAAAGCTCAACGACGACTTCGCCCTCGAAGTACTGGGTGGAACCAACCTCCGGACCAAATCCTTCGAAGAGAACGACCAGAAAGCCCCCCGGCTGGCAGTGGCAGGACTTTATACACTGACCAACTCGAGGGACCCGCTGGTGTCATCCAATAATTTCTACAAACTGAAAACCTACAGCCTGTTCGGATCGGCGCAGCTCAGCTACCACAACTACGCCTTCCTGAACTTCACGGCCCGCAACGACTGGGCTTCCACCCTGCCCGTCAACAACCTTTCCTATTTCTACCCGTCCATCAGCGGCTCGCTCGTCCTCTCCGACGCATTCGACATCAGGAGCGACGTCCTCAGCTACGCCAAACTGCGCGGTGGATGGTCGAAGGTAGGCGCCGACGCCACCCCCTATCAACTGCTGAATACTTATCCCTTTATCACGCCCACCTTTGGCTCCAACCCGCAGCTGACGGCCGGCGCCCTCGACCTCAATCCAAACCTCAAGCCCGAAACGACCAACTCATCCGAAATAGGCGTCGAAGCAGGCTTCTTCAACAACAGGGTCCGCCTCGACCTGAGCCTTTATCAGAGCAGCAGCTTCAACCAGATCCTCAACGTCGACGTCAGCAATACCACAGGCTATTCACAAAAGCTCGTCAACGCCGGCAGACTTAATAACAAGGGACTCGAAGTTCAGCTGGGCGTGATTCCCGTCAAGTCCACCCACTTCACCTGGGAAGTCAACGCCAACTACGCAATGAACCGCAGCAAGCTGATCTCTCTCGATAACCAGGGGCTGCTGAAGAACTACGTGCTCGGCAGCGACGGCTCCATCCAGACCGTGGCTACAGTAGGGCAGGCCTACGGCAGCCTGTTCGGAACGGCCTTCCTGCGCGACGCACAGGGACAGATCATCGTCAACGACGACGGAACACCCGCCACCAACCCCAACAACAAAGTGCTGGGCAAGTATACCCCGGACTGGCTGGGCGGCATAACCAACACATTTACCTATGACAATATCACACTGAGCGTCCTCATCGACGGCTCCTTCGGCGGAAGACAATATTCTTCCACCAACGCCACGGGCGCTTACACCGGCGTCCTGGCCTCTACCCTGCCCGGCAGGGACGCAGCACACGGCGGCCTCTCCTACTACTACCCGGGCAACGACAATTCTAAGGCGCCCGTAGCCGGATCGGCCGGTCCCGCGGGAGAAAAGGTATATGACGACGGCATCATCTTCAAAGGCGTCACCCAGGCAGGCAAAGCCAACCAGGCCATCCTGCCCGCATCACAATACTATAAGACCCTCAACAACTTCGACGAAGCGTGGATCTATAGCTCTTCGTTTATCAAGCTCAGGGAAGTCAAATTGGGCTATGCCCTGCCCGCAAAATGGATGCAATCCATCGGCTTTGTCGGCGCCAACATCAGCCTCGTAGGACGCAACCTCTGGATCATCCACAGGAAGATACCCAACGTTGACCCCGAAACAGCCTTCAACACTGGCAACGGACAAGGTCTCGAAGACCTCAGCCTTCCCGGCACACGCAGCTATGGCATCAATGTAAACTTCAAATTCTAATTAAGATGAACACAATATATAAGCTTATACTTGGTGGACTGTTGCTGGGCGCCACGTCCTGCAAAAAAGAACTGGCCGGCATCAACAAGAACCCCAACGCTACCGAGAATCCGCAACCGGACTACCTGCTCACGGCCGCTGAAAAACTGACGTCCGACGCCTACTGGGGCGTAGACAACAACCTCAACTCCTCCCTGTTGTTTATCCAGCACTGGGCAAAGATCCAGTATACGGACCCCGACAGGTATATCTTCAACAACAGTAGCTTTACCTCCCTGTGGAAATCGCTGTATGGACAAAGTATCACCGACCTCAATAAGGTGATCTCCATCGGGACACAGCAGCAGAACAACAACTATAAAGGCGTGGCCCTGACGCTGCGTTCATGGACCTTCCAGATCCTGACCGACGCATACGGCGATATTACTTACAAACAGGCCGGCAATATCGACAGCTTCCTGACGCCCGCATACGACCCGCAAAGAGACGTCTATTTAGGACTGCTGTCCGACCTCAAAACCGCCCAGAACCTGCTCGACCCCGCCGGCCCGGCCATCGCCGGCGACCCCATCTACGGCGGGAAGATCGCCAACTGGAAAAAATTCGTCAATGCACTCCGCCTGCGCATCGCATTAAGGATCGCCGACCAGGAACCCACGCTCGCAAAACAGGTCCTGACCGACATCCAGGGCGAAGGCGGCTCTTATTTTACCAGCAATTCCGACCTCGCCGCGCTCATCTACCAGGACTCTCCCAACCAAAACCCGGTCAGCCTCACATTCGATACCAGACAGGACTACCGGATCAGCAAGACCATTGTCGACAGGCTCGCCGCACTCAACGACCCGCGCCTCCCCATCTACGCACAACCGACCGATGATGCCCCCCACGGCTATGTCGGCGTGCCCAACGGCCTGCTTACCGGAGACGCCAATAACCTCGGACTGAGCAGGACATCCCGGCCCGGAGACTATTTCAGGGCGCCCCACGCACCAGCCGTCATCATCAGCTACGCCGAAGTACTCTTCGGCCTCTCCGAGGCAGTATCCCGCGGTTTCATCACGGGCGACGCAGCCGATCTCTACAACCAGGCCGTACTGGCCAGCCTTGGTCAATACGGGATCACCGACGCTACAGTAACGGGTAACTACCTCGCGCAGGCATCCGTACAATACGATGCTACCAACTACAAAAAATCCGTTGGCAACCAGAAATGGATTGCGCTATTTGGCCAGGGTCTCGAGGCCTTCGCAGAATGGAGAAGACTCGACTACCCCCAGCTGACACCCGCCGTGGCCGGCACACTGGGCGGCAAGATGCCACTCCGGTTCATTTACCCCGGCTCCGAACAGTCACTCAATGGAGACAGCTACCAGAAAGCAGTCGCAAACCAGGGCCCCGATCTGCTGACGACCAAACTTTGGTTTGACAAATTCTAACACAGCCTTCAATCATAATTCTTCAAACCGGACTTCATGTCCGGTTTTTTTTATTCCAAATATATCGGTAGATCAACACCGCCACTACCAGAAGACTACCGCAGGAGATCATCCCGCTAAACCTTACAGCGGCCGCAATACCCGCCGCCCCTCCCCCGGCCATGGCGCCAAATATGGCAACCCCCATGGCGCCCGCAGCCTGCCGGGAAGTATTGAGCACCGCCGACGCCGTCCCGCTCCTTGTCTTCTCCACACTTGAAAGTATCCCCGTCGTCATAGCCGGAACAGCCACCCCCATACCCAGCGGAATGACCAGAAATGGAAGCAACAACTGCCAGTACGGCGTTTCAGGTGAGGCGATCAGTAGCCCCACATAACCGGCGGCCGCCAAAAGACTGCCCAGCAGCAACGGCAGCCGGATCCCCAACTTCGCCGTCAGCCTGCCGCTGGCGATATTCGAAATAATAAACCCTCCGGTCAACGGCAAAAAAGCCAGCCCCGCCCTCACGACATCATAGTGCAGGACATTCTGCAAATAAAGGCTAAGCACAAACACGGTACCATAATAGGCATTATTGACAATGACCCCGAACAGCAGCAGCACATTGAATACCGGAGCCCTGAAAAAATCCAAAGGCAGGATCGGAGTCTTTGCCCGCCTCTCAAATCCCAGAAAGAATAACATCACGATCACGCTGAAAAGAAACATTCCAACGACCAGAGCCTGCGCTGTCCCCCGGTCATGCCACTCGATAATAGCAGTGATAAAAGTAGTAAGCGCCAGCATCCAGAGAACCTGCCCAAAAACATCCAGCCCCTGATGCGGATGTCGCTCGCTTTCATTCAGCCGGATACTCAGCAAAAGGCCCGCCAGACAAATAGGGATATTGACGATAAATATCAGCCTCCAGCTGGCGATATGGAGAAGCAGACCGCCCAGAATAGGCCCGGCCGCGATGGAGATGCCCCCAGCCATCGTCCAAAGCGCTACAGCCTTCGCCCGCTGCCCTGGCTGATGCGAAAAAGCCTGATTAAGGATGGACAACGAACTCGGGATCATCGTAGCCGCGCCAATCCCCTGCAAAGCCCTGAAAGCGATAAGACTACCCGCACTCCACGCCAGACCGCAACCCGTGGACGCCAGCCCGAATAATACCAGCCCCAGCTGAAAAACACGCTTCGACCCCAGTCGGTCACTCATCCCTCCTGCCGATAACATCAGCGCAGCAAACGCAACAGTATACGCATCCGCTATCCACTGAAGCGCACTTATACGGACAGAGAACGCCTTCGCAATACTCGGCAACGCAATGTTGACAATCGATACATCCAGCTGCGATACGACAAAAGCCAGACTGGTAACCCCCACGATACATCCGAACGAACGATCTATCTTATTCATTTGTAGGCACAAAATTACCCCTCAGCACGAAATAAAAAATAAATTTGGAAAATGACCGATCGGTCATTTAACTTTGCATCAGCAATTGCAAAAATATCCGCCCTCCTATCCAAGCTACCGAGCCCCTGAAGGCTAATTTTTTTCACAACAAAATGACCGATCGGTCATAAAATAGTTAACAACTAAAAAAATTAAAAATGGAAACGATCACATCAGAAGCCAAAGTATACTACACCGCCCAAACCCACACCACAGGCGGTCGCGAAAACGGCACATCCCGCAGCTCCGACGGCAATCTCGACATCAGACTATCAACCCCGGGCACCGGAGGCAGCGGGACCAACCCCGAACAGCTATTCGCCGCCGGCTGGTCAGCTTGCTTCGAAGGCGCCCTGGGTAAAGCCGCCGCAAAATCCCGGATCAGCCTGCCCGCCGATACCGCCATCGACGCAGAGATCGACCTTTGCACAAACAGGGAAGGCTTTTTCCTGCAGGCCCGTCTCAACATAAGCATCCCCGGTATCGACCGCGAACTGGCCCAGTCACTCATTGAAACGGCAAGCACCATCTGCCCCTATTCAAAAGCGATAAAAGGCAACGTAGACGTCGAATACAATCTCATTTAACCCCGTCACACAAATAAAAGCCGGCCCGACCAGGGCCGGCTTACCCATAAAATTATCCCCCCATCAAATAAATCCCCGGAACCTTCGTTTAAATTTCCTCCTGACGAAAAAACCTGTGACTTAAAGTCTCATGAAATCTAAGAAAATCCTCTTCCTCTCCTTCCTGTTCCTGGCAGCAGCTACTGTCTCGTATGCACAGGTTAAGATCAACCTTGACGTCATCCTCGGCACCAGGCCCCCGGCTCCCAACGAAGCCCAAATGATGCGCGCAGAAGAATCCCGGCACCCCAATATCACAAAGGCCATGCGCGATA
>Ga0105240_10003487_pt1 | contig 24386 bp, 25 predicted proteins | sample KBSC54metaG_FD_80426 | JGI IMG/M metagenome (GOLD analysis project Ga0105240, IMG submission 80426) | Corn rhizosphere microbial communities from Kellogg Biological Station, Michigan, USA - KBS C5-4 metaG | ecosystem: Host-associated > Plants > Roots > Rhizosphere > Soil | place: Michigan, USA...
CGCCGCATGAAATAAATACCGAGCAGCCCCGTGCCGGCCAGTGCGAAGGAAATAGGCTCTGGCGTGGCCTGGGTATATGACAGCTGCTGAAGCAGCACATTGTTGGTCGTGGCTTTAATGTCCAGATATTTCCAGTTTGTGGCGTTGGTAACCGTCACAAAAGACCCGTCGTCACTGCCGCCGGAAGCGAGGCTAGTGACACCAAGCTGACCGAGCGTATTTGATCCGTAGACTGCCCAAGTGTCGCCACCGGTGCTGCCTAGGGCTATCTGTATGGCTCCGGTCAAGCACTGAATGCCCAATTGAATGAAATCGGCTCCCGCGAAGATCTCGTTGTCACCGGTCGGATCAGCCGTTATACCAAGTCCATCCTCGCTACCTGTTTGTCCCGCGGTACCTTTGCCAAACAGCGTTCCTGTTGTGCCAGGGGTTCCCGATGTCAAGTAGGCTGTCGCCGTCACTGATCCATAGGTATGTGAACTACCCAGTGAACCACCGCCAGCGAAGTTGATTGTAGTTGCAGGAAGGGTGTTTTTCCTCCAAATCTAAGGTTTTGAGGTTTCCTGTCTAGAAACTCAGAGTAATCCCTTAGGCATTTAATAAGTATCTCGTCAGAAATGCCCTTTAACCAAGTAACATTTTATTCTGTGGTACTAGGCTCGCGCGGACAAACCTTGGATCTCAAAAAATCTAGTACCCACGTTCAGCGCGAAGGTTTGGCAGACGGTCTGAGGACTCGCTCGAATTGAACCCTAGCGTGTGGTATTTACACGAGAGGATTACATCCTCAACTGAGGCGGGAGGCTCACACGAGAGGCGAGCGTTCGCTTGCGTACGGGTAGCCGACGATTAACTGCGGGCGACGAAGCGGCGTCGAAGGAAAAATAGTCCGAGGAGGCCGGTTCCACTTAATAGTAGAGATATCGGTTCGGGAACGCTGCTGCTGCCGCAGTTTGCATCCGTCGTAAAACACCCTTGAACCATGTCTTGACCTGCCGTGGTTCCGAAGGAGAAGGTAGCGGACTTAATCGTGGTGGCGGCGGTCACCCCTGCAGAGGGGTCAAAGGTAATGATGAATGTGGCTGGGTGCAGCGTAGAGGGCGTGTAGACGAAAGGATTATGCGCGCTGTTCCCGTCAATCGATCCGTTAGCATTACTGTAGATTCCGCTGGCGTTGGGCGGTCCGATGATCAAGCCCTTCGGTCCGATGAAGCCGATCGCATCCAGTTGCAAACCGCCAGCGACGTTATTATTCAAACCCCAACCGGTTGATCCGGAGCCATTGAAGGAAACCGTTCCGCCTGTATTTACTGTGATCAGGGTGCCGGAACTGGAAAACAGCGTGCCGCTCGTAGCGCCGTTACTCAAGGTGAACTCGAGATTGCTCAAAAGTTGACTCACATCCGTGGGGTTGACCTCTAGGTTGGTCAGCGTAATGTTTAGAAAGTTCGTGCCGGTTGTAAAGGTGGCGGTAGCGGACACCGGCCCACTGGTGGCGCTGCCTGCCGGCGTAATCGCGGTTACTACCGACGCCTGACCTGCCATCGCGCAGATCAATATCGGGAGCCCAACTTGAAACAACTTCGAATTACTCATACTGCCATCCTCCGCTGCACTTAGGGTTGGGTGAGTGTTCCACTTAGGATACCTCAGCCTTATCACCTAGGTGACAGGTTAAGTATAGACCACCCAAATGGGTGATACAAGAAGATTCGTTCATCCGGGCGAGCAGTTGAATCCCGGTTAAGAGCCGGGGCGAGGGGGTCGAAAACGCTTGTGAGCAACGCATTATCAATGTCCTCCACTGCCTAAGTGCTTGTTAAGCTTCCGAATTCGGACGGCTCGGGCAAATCCCTTAGACCCAAGCTGAGTATGGAACAAGAGATGCGGTTATACAAGTAACATTTGGTCGATCTGGTACTTAGCCAACTATGAGGTAGTACCAGTACGATGTGCTTACAAGTTATTTGGGGTGGAGAGGCGCGATCGCGGCAGACGCGCGAGGGGGAAGCTGCTTAGCCGGCGCGGAACCGGCGCGCGGCCGATCCGTTTTCGGGGCGCATGGGTTTGCGTGTGAGATCCTCGAGGCGGCGCGCTTGATCGCTGACGCATACCAGGAACATAGGCTGGTGGGCGTTCTTGAGCAGATCGATAATGCGGTCATGATGGTCTTCGAGATAGATGGCTTTTCCATCGGTGACGAGGTGGAGGTCGGAGCCGGCCTGCGTGAGGTCGGCCAACCGCTTCCCCATTTCCTTTTGCAGGAAGCGCAGCACGCGGCGGATTTTTTGCAGCGAAAAACCTTTGCGCCGAAGTTCGGCGATGACGGTGATCTCGATGACCTCGGCCGGAAAATACACGCGGCGGTGGCCTTCGTGGCGCGGCGATACTACCTTGCGTTCATCCCACCACTGCAGTTGCCGCAGGCTTACACTCGCGAGGGTTGAAACTTCAACGGAGGAATAAGTGCGATTAGGGTTCGCTGGTTCAGGGCGGCTTTTTCGGGGTTTGAGCATGGGGGCGCTTTAGGGACGACTTTTCGATTGTAACGAACTTCGGGCACGTGTCAATAGGGTTACTTTCGCGCTTCCCCGGCCGGACCGAACTTGCTGCTGGAATTCCACTTCTCGCGGCGGCATCGCGGGCCCGGCGGCGCCATGGCTGCTGTGATTCTGGATCACCCGCCGCCGACGAACCAGACGACTTCAATCTCGGCGCCGTCGCGCACTTCGGACGTAGGCCAAGCAGGCTTGCGAACAATCGCACGGTCGAGTTCGACGGCAACGCGCGACGGGTCCATCTCGAGATATATCAGCAGTCGATCCAGCGTCAGGCCTGCGGGAAGGCTGCGCGACTCGCCATTTAAAACAACTTGAATTGTTTTTGTTTCAGAGGTTTCCATCCGGCGAGTTTGACACTCCCTTTCGTTCCTCATTATATTTGAATGTTTAAGGTCAAGACCGGAACACATACCGGGAGCGCCCCGCGCTCCCCAACTTCGCCAGCGAAAACATGCCGACTACCTATCCTGAAATTTACTTTCCTATCGTGGTGCAGATTATCATCGCCATCGCGGTGGCGGCGGGCTTGATCGGCGCATCAACGCTGCTGGGCAAGCGCGGGACGAGCCCGCTCAAAGATACGCCCTATGAATCCGGGATGGCGCCGGTGGGTTCGGCGCGGGAACGCTTCAGCGTCAAATTCTACTTGGTTGGGATGATTTTCATCCTGTTCGATATCGAAGCCGTGTTCCTGTTCCCCTGGGTAGTGGTGTTCCGCGAGCTGAAGCTGTTCGGGCTGGCCGAAATGTTCGTGTTCGTAGTGCTGGTGCTGGTTGGTTTTTTTTATGTGTACAAGAAGGGCGCGCTCGATTGGGGTCCGGAGACCAAGCGAAGCGTGGTGAAGCGATGAGCGAACTATATCATCCGGCAATTCTCGAAACCAAGCAGGCGCTCGGCGAGACCACGCTGATCGCGGATCCCGCGCAGATCGTGGATTTGTGCCGCCATCTCAAGGTCAGCGAAAATTTTGTGCGGCTGAGTTCGATCACCGCCGTAGATTGGCATCCCGCCGAGCCGCGGTTTGAGGTGGTCTATCATCTCCACTCGATCGAGCCCATACGCCGGGTGCGCTTGAAGTGCCGCGTCAGCGGGATCAATCCCGAAATCGATTCCGTCTTTAGCGTATGGCGGGCGGCCGACTGGTACGAGCGCGAGATCTTCGATATGTTTGGCATCGGTTTCCGCAATCATCCTAATTTGGTTCGCATCCTGATGCCCCTCGATTGGGAAGGCCATCCGCTGCGTAAAGACTATCCGGTGCACGGTTATAAGTACGGGTACGCGAAAGAATAGTATGAAACAGTCCTTCGAAGATCATGTAGCCACCATCGCCGCGACCCAGGAAACGCCGGCGGGCCCCGCTGCTCCGCGGCGGATGACGCTCAACATGGGGCCGCAGCACCCCTCGACGCACGGCGTTCTGCGCATCGTCATCGAACTCGAAGGCGAGACCATCATGAAGGCGGAGCCGGACATCGGCTTCCTGCATACCGGCATCGAGAAGCAGTGCGAGGCCATTAATTGGGCGCAAGTGGTTACGCTCACCGATCGCGTGGATTATCTTTCGAACCTGGCGAACAACCTGGTCTATGCGCTGACCGTGGAGAAGTTGCTGCAACTGGAGATTCCCCCGAAGGCGCAATGGCTGCGCGTAATGCTGGTGGAGCTAGACCGGCTTAACAGTCACTTAGTCTGGCTGGGAACGCACGCGCTCGATATCGGCGCAATGAGCATGTTCTTCTACTGCTTCCGTGAGCGCGAAGATGTTTTGCGCTTGAAAGAGATGTTCTCCGGGCAGCGCATGATGACCAGCTATATTCGTCCCGGCGGCGTCGCTCTGGAACCGCCGCGCGGCTGGGAAAAGGCGATGGGGAAATTCATCCGCCAGTTTCCGAGCAAAGTAGACGAGTACGAAAACCTGCTCGATTCAAACCCGATTTGGAAGATTCGCACGCAGGGAGTCGGATTTATTTCGATTGAGGACATGCTGGATCTGGGCGTGACCGGCCCCATGCTGCGCGCCGCTGGTATCCCGCTGGACGTTCGCAAGACCGAGCCGTATTCGAGTTACGAGAAGTTCGATTTTGAGGTTCCGACGCGCACTGAGAACGACGTGTACGCGCGGTACCGAGTGCGTCTCGAAGAAATGCGGCAGAGCGCGCGCATCATCGTACAGGCCATGGAAGGGATGCCGGAAGGGCCATACCAGGCTGCTGATCCGCACGTGGTTTTGCCGGATCGCGAAAAGATGAAGACGCAGATGGAAGCGCTGATCTATCATTTCAAGATCGTGACCGAGGGCTTCCGGGTGCCGGCGGGCGAAGCGTATCAGGCCGTCGAATCGCCGCGCGGGGAAATCGCCTACTACATCGTGAGCGACGGGACCGCGAAGCCGTACCGTGTGCACATGCGGACGCCGAGTTTCGCCAACCTGATGGCGCTGCCTCCGCTGCTCGAAGGGACGCTGATTGCCGACTCGATCGCCTCACTCGGCAGCATGGATTTCGTGCTGGGAGATACCGACCGCTAATGACCTTCTCGCCGCAACTCGAAGAACGATTCGCCAAAATGCTTACCCGTTACCCGGAAGGGCGCACGCGTTCGGCCGTGGTCCCCATGCTGATGTATGCGCAGGACGAAGTGGGTGCGGTGACCAAAGAACTGGTGGAAGAAGTAGCCCGCCGCTGCAAGGTCACGCCGCTGCAGGTGGACGAAGTGGTGGGCTACTACTCCATGCTGCACCGCAAGCCGCAGGGTAAATTTCACGTGCAGGTATGCACCAACATCAGTTGTCTGCTGGTGGGCGGCGAGGAATTGTACGAACACGCCAAGAAGAAGCTGGGCATCGGACACAAGCAAACCTCGGCGGACGGCCAGTTTTCGCTCGAGGAAGTGGAATGCATGGGAGCCTGTTCGTGGGCGCCCGCGGTCGAGATTAACTACGACTTCCATCATTTTGTGACGCCCGAAAAATTGGACCAGTTAATCGATGGCCTGAGGAAGGCGCAGTAATGGCCAAGCAACTTTACAATCAGCCGAGCCCGCTGGAGACGCGCGTAGTCAGCAAACGCTTTGCATTAGAGGGTTCCGAGACCCTCGATGTATACCTGGCGAACGACGGCTACAAAGCGTTTCGCAAAGCCAGGGAGATGACGCCAGAGGCGATCATCGAAGAAGTAAAAACTTCGGGGCTGCGCGGGCGCGGCGGGGCTGGCTTCCCGACCGGGCTCAAATGGAGTTTTGTTCCGCGCACGTCGCCCAAGCCGCGGGTGATCGTAATCAATGCCGATGAGAGCGAGCCGGGCACTTGCAAGGATCGCTTGCTGATGGAGTACGATCCGCACCAGATGATCGAAGGCATTCTGATCGCCGGCCTGGCTGTCGATGCTCACGTTGGCTACGTCTATATCCGCGGCGAGTACCGCTATTTGATCGATGCCATGGACCGTGCAATCGATGAAGCCTACGCTAAAGGCTATCTGGGCAAGAACGTCGCGGGCACCGGTTTCCAGTTCGATCTGTACACCCACAGCGGCGCGGGCGCCTATGAGTGCGGCGAAGAGACGGCGCTGCTCGATTCGCTCGAAGGCAAGCGCGGAGTGCCGCGCATGAAGCCTCCATTCCCGGCGGTGGCCGGCGCTTGGGCCATGCCGACACTCTTAAATAATGTCGAAACCTTCAGCGCAATCCCGCCGATTATTCGCGACGGCGGCGCAGCCTTCGCGGCGCTGGGCACTCCGAAGAACGGGGGCACTCGCCTGGTTTGCATCTCCGGTCACGTGAATAAGCCTGGGGTGTATGAGTTGCCGCTAGGCTTCCCGATGATGAAAGCGATCAACGAAGTCGCGGGTGGAATTCCGGGCGGGAAGAAATTGAAAGCAGTAGTGCCGGGCGGTTCGTCCTGTCCCATTCTGCGCGCCGAAGAGTGCGACATTCCGATGGACTACGACACGCTGGCGAAGGTCGGCAGCATGCTGGGGTCGGGCGGCATGGTGGTGCTGGATGAGACCACCGATATGGTCCGCTTCGCGCTTCGCATCATGAAATTCTATGCGCATGAGAGCTGCGGCTGGTGCATTCCGTGCCGCGAGGGTACTACATGGCTGAAGAAGATCCTGCAGCGATTCTACGAAGGGCAGGGCCGGCGCGAGGATATCTCACTGCTGGGCGAGCTTTCGAAAAACATGCTGGGCCGCACATTCTGCGCGCTCGGCGACGCCGCCGCGCTGCCGACCATTTCCATTGTTGAAAAGTTCACCGAAGATTTCGAAGTGTATCTGGCGCGTCAAGAGGTGCTGGTATAAATCGTGGCTGACATCGTAAAGCTGACCATCGACGGAAGAGAAATCCAGGCGGAGAAGGGCAAGCTGCTGATTGAAGTGGCCCGCCAGAACGGCATCGAGGTGCCGGCCTTCTGCTATCACGAAGACTACACTTTGCAGGCCGCGTGCCGCATGTGCCTGGTTGAGATCGAGAAAACTCCCAAGCTGCAGGTGGGCTGCACCACGCCTGTCGCCGAAGGCATGGTGGTGCGCACCGATTCCGAGATCGTGCGGAAGTCGCGCAAGGGGATGGTCGAGTTTCTGCTGACGAATCATCCGCTGGATTGCCCGGTGTGCGATAAGGGCGGCGAATGCGAGCTGCAGGATATGACGTTCCGCTACGGCGCCGGCGAGAGCCGTTTTTTGGAGCGTAAAATTCACACCGACGAAAAGCAGTGGTCGCCGGTGGTGTACTTTGACGCGCCGCGCTGCATCCTGTGCTATCGCTGCGTGCGCGCCTGCGATGAAGGCATGGGCGTGAAGGCGCTGGGGGTCGGCAACCGCGGCGCTATTTCGGAAATCGTCCCCAATCATCAGGATCATCTGGAATGCGACGAGTGCGGCCTTTGCATCGACATTTGTCCTGTGGGCGCGCTCACCAGCGGCTCCTATCGCTATCAGACCCGGCCCTGGGAAATGGAGCATGTGGGAACCATCTGCACCCACTGTGCCGATGGCTGCAAGACCACCCTCGGGGTCCGCAACGACGAAATCATTCGCGGGAACAATCGCGACCGCAGCGGTATCAATAACGAATTTCTGTGCATAAAGGGCCGCTACGCCTTCGATTTCACCAAACACCCGGAACGCCTGCAATCGCCGATGATCCGCACCGAAAAAGGTTACGAGCCGATCTCCTGGTCGAAGGCGCTCGAGGTCGTGGCCGGCCGCTTTGCAAGCGTCAAGACGCGCGGCGGAAAGTTTGGTGTGATCGGTTCAAATCACACCACCAACGAAGAGAATTTCTTCCTGGCCAAGTTAGCGCGGCAAGGGCTGGGCACCCACAACATCGATCATCATCGGACCGGCGATCTGGCGTCATTCTTCGACGCGCTGTCGGGTAAGACCAATGCTTTAGCTAGCTCTGACGATGTGTATTCGGCGAAAGCGGTTTTGGTGGTCGGTTCCGATCTGGCGCAGCAGCATCCGTTCCTTTCGTTCCAGGCGCGCGCCAATTTCCGGCATCATCAGGCGCACATTTATGCGGTAACATCCGGGCCGGTTCGCGAAGACAATCAAGCCGTGGCGAGCGTTCGGGTCCCCAAGGGCGGGGAAGTCGCGGGCGTCGAGTCGCTGCGCGACAAACTGAAGGCTGAAGGCGACCTGGTTATCGTTTTCGGCGACGCGGTGCAAGGGGATGCGCTGCGGAAACTGGTGGCCTTTGGCGATTCATTGGGCATACCCGTCAAATACGTTTGTCTGGTGGACTATTCGAATTCGCGTGGCGCCTTCGACATGGGTGTACTGCCCCGCGACGGCGGGCTGTCTCGGGAACAAATGCTGGCCGCATCCGATTTAGACGTGTTATGGGTGGTGGGCGCGAATCCTTTAAAGGGCCGGGCACTCATATCGCAGAATGCTTTCGTGGTGGTGCAAGATCTGTTCATGACCGAGACCGCCAAGCAGGCCGATATCATTCTCCCGGCGGCCTCGGCATATGAAAAAAACGGCACCGTTACCAACGTGTGCGGCGAAGTGCAGCGGCTGAAACAGGCGATCAAGGTAATGGGCACCAAAACGGATCTCGAAATCATGGGGCAGATTGCCAAGGAGATGGGTTTGAATCTGGGCATCTGGCTCCCCGACAAAGTATTCGAAGAAATCCGCAAGAGTGTCCCTGGTTACGGTGTTTCGCCCGCGTTGCTCGCGATGGGCCCGGTTTCCACCATGCCGCTGAACGGGCGCGTCGCCGCGCTGCCCGGTGAAATCCAATCTTCCGGCGACACGCTGTTTACCTCCGGGTCGCTCACTCCTTATTCCGAAATACTCAACACCGTGATGGAAGCTCCTGGCCAGCTCTACGGCGGGCAGGGGCAATAGGCGACGATGACTTTTTTCATTGTGAGTATCATCAAAGCCGCCGTGGTGGCGTTCGTTCTGCTGACCGCGCTGGCTTACTTGCAGTGGCTCGAGCGCAAGGTGCTGGCTCACATCCAGTTGCGCGTAGGTCCGCGCCGGGTGGGTCCGCATGGATTGCTGCAACCCCTGGCGGACGTCATTAAGCTGATCACCAAGGAAGACATGATGCCTTCCCACGTGAATAAGGTGTTTTGGTTTCTGGCGCCGTTTATTGCGGTGCTGTTCGCGCTGATTCCCATCGCCGTGATTCCGTTTGGAACCGAGCTTAAGCTGCCGGCGATCAATCTGGGCCCAGTCCACATTCCGGCCATCACCACGGCGATGCAGTTGACCGATCTAAACATCGGAGTCTTGTTCATCCTGGGCATCTCGGGCTTAGGCGTGTACGGCGTGGCGCTGGCTGGATGGTCTTCGAACAATAAGTATTCGCTGCTGGGCGGGCTGCGCAGTTCGGCGCAGATGATCAGCTACGAGCTGCCGATGGCCCTGGCAATCGCCGCGCCCCTGCTGGTGCTGAATACTCTTAGCTTTCGCGGCATCGTCGACGGGCAGGCCGGATTCTTTTTCGGATTCCTTCCGAAGTGGACTATCTTTCAGGCGTTCCCTTTCAATATCATCAGCTTCATCCTGTTCATCATCGCGGCCTTTGCCGAAACCAACCGCGTGCCCTTCGATCTTCCGGAAGCGGAAAACGAATTGGTGGCCGGGTTCCATACCGAATACGGCAGCATGAAGTTCGCCGCGTTCTTCATGGCCGAGTATTGCAATATGGTGACGGTCTCCTGCGTCGCGACACTGCTGTTTCTGGGAGGCTGGCATCCGCCGTTCCCGGCGGCCTATGGATCTAGCTTCCTGCCCTCGCTCGTGATGGCGGGCGCGGGCGTTCTGTGCTTCTTGCACGCGGCGAGCCCCGCGCGGCCGTTCGACCGGATCACCCTTCCGGTGGTTGGCGTTGCGTTTTTCGCACTGGCCGGCATTTTCCTGATTCCGGCAGTGGCACTTCCGCTAATGCCGATCATCTGGTTCTCAGCCAAGGCGCTCGTCATCCTGTTCGTTTACATTTGGGTCCGCGGCACGCTGCCGCGCTTCCGCTATGACCAACTGATGCGGTTTGCCTGGACCTTTATGTTCCCGGTGGCCGTGGCCAACCTGTTTCTTACCGGCCTGGTGGTGGCATTGGCCTAAAGGCTCGCGCATAAAATATGGACGCACTTCTCTTCATGATCTTCGCCGCGATCGCGGTGGTCTGCGGAATCAATCTAGTGGTGCAGACGCACCCGATCTCGAGCGCACTTTCGCTGGTGGGCGTGATGGGCGCGCTGGCGGCGCTGTATTTACTGTTGGGTGGTGAGTTCATCGCGGCCGCGCAACTGGTGGTTTACGCAGGCGCCATCATGGTGCTGTTTGTGTTTGTCATCATGCTGCTAAACGCCGGCACGGAGCATAAGGGCCATCGCACTTGGGCGAAATACGCGGGTGTTCCGATGCTGCTGGTGTTTCTAGGAATTGTCGCCAGTCTCATCGCGAACCGCTTGCCGGCTTCGGGAAACGTGGTTTTCGGAGAATTTACCAAAGGCTCGCCGCTCGTATTCGGGCGGGCGTTATTCACCACCTACCTGCTGCCGTTTGAAGTCACCAGCGTCCTGATTCTGATCGCCATCCTCGGTGCGATTGTCCTGGCGCGGAAGGAGATCGATTAGTGCCTGCGCTGCCTCCGAGCGTGCCGCTTTCCTGGTACCTGACGCTCAGCCTGATTCTGTTCGTACTGGGAATCGCCGGATTTTTGTTCCGCCGCAATATCATCACCGTGTTCATGTCGATTGAGTTGATGCTCAACGCCGTGAACCTCAGCTTCATTACCTTTTCTTACAAGCTGAAGCAGGTGGACGGACATATCTTTAGCTTCTTCGTGATGGTGGTCGCGGCGGCTGAAGCCGCGGTCGGCCTCGCGATCATCCTGACGGTTTTCAAGAACCGGCAGACGCTCGAAATCGACGAACTAAGCTCGCTCAAAAACTAAGATGCAACTTTGGTTGATACCTCTCTTACCGCTAGCCGGTTTCGCCGTGAATGGCCTGCTCGGACGGCGTTTGCCGAAGGCCGCGATTAACGCGGTCGCCGTCGGCTCCGTGCTATTGAGTTTTCTGTGGGTGCTGAAGACCTTAAGCGCGCTGGGCGTGTTTGGCGGAGGCCATCCGCTGGAGCACGCTTACACCGAGCATTACTACACCTGGATTCAATCCGGCATGCTGAACATCAGTGTGGATTTCGCCATCGACCGGCTTACGGCGGTGATGCTGATGATCGTCACCGGCGTCGGTTTTCTGATTCACGTGTACTCGGTGGGCTACATGGCGCACGAAGGCGGCTACTACCGCTTCTTTGCGTATTTGAATCTGTTCATGTTCTTCATGCTGGTGCTGGTGCTGGCTGCTAACTTCCTGCTGCTGTTCGTGGGCTGGGAGGGCGTGGGGTTGTGCAGCTACCTGCTCATTGGCTTCTACTTTACGGAAAAGTTCGCCACCGACGCCGGCAACAAGGCATTCATCGTAAACCGCATCGGCGACTTCGGATTTTCGCTGGCGGTATTCCTTATCGTGATTCATTTTGGATCGCTGGATTTCGGAACGGTGTTCGGCAAGGTGCAGGGCATGCCGGTCGAATCGAGCGCAGGCTGGATGACGGCGATCGCGCTGCTCCTGTTTGTCGGTGCGGTAGGAAAGTCGGCGCAGATCCCCCTGTATGTGTGGCTGCCGGACGCGATGGCGGGTCCAACGCCCGTCAGCGCCTTGATCCATGCGGCGACCATGGTTACCGCCGGCGTCTACATGGTGACGCGTAGCTCGTCGATTTTCCTGCACGCTCACGGTGCGCTTGAAGTGGTGGCGATCATCGGTCTGGCGACGGCGTTCTTTTCGGCCACCGTCGGTCTGGCGCAAACCGATATTAAAAAGGTTTACGCTTACTCGACGGTTTCGCAATTGGGCTATATGTTCCTGGGCCTCGGAACCGGCGCGTTTTCGGCCGGCATCTTTCACGTGATGACGCACGCGTTCTTCAAAGCCCTGTTATTCCTGGGTGCAGGAAGCGTGATCCATGCCATGTCGGGAGAACAGGACTTGCGGAAGATGGGCGGGTTGCGAAAATATACACCGATCACCTTCTGGACCTTACTGTGCGCGAGTATGGCCATTTCCGGCGTACCGTTTTTATCGGGTTATTTCAGTAAGGATGCCATCCTGGCGTCGGCGTACGACTACGCGCCCTGGATGTATTGGGTAGGCGTCTTCACGGCCGGCATGACGGCTTTTTATGTATTCCGGGCGTTCTTCATGGCCTTTTTTGGCGAGCCGCGCTGGAAGACGGCTGAGCACCACGCGGACGGTCATAGCGAACCCGACGCGCACGGCCATGGACATGGCGGCCCCCACGAATCGCCGGCGTCGATGTGGATTCCCCTCGCGATACTTGCGGTGCTGAGTCTGGTGGGCGGCTACATCAACATTCCGAAGTGGCTTGAGCCCATGTTCAAAGTGCCGGAAGAAGCTCCTGGAATTCCCTGGACGGCCCTGGTGTCGGTCGCCGCCGGGCTGATCGGCATAGGGTTAGCGGCGTGGTTCTACCTGATTTCGCCCAACGTTCCGGAAGGACTGGCGCGCACCTTCAGCACGCCCTATCGCTGGATTTACAACAAATATTTTGTCGATGAGTTCTACGATTCGCTGGTGGTCGAGCCTATGGTGGATGGTTCGCGCTCGCTGTTGTGGCGCGTGGTCGACGTCGGCAGCATCGACGGGATCGTGAACGGGACTGGAAAGACCGCCCGGAACATCGGCGGTTTGCTTAAACGGATACAGTCGGGTTCAATTCGAAGTTACGCGGCTTGGGTGGTGCTGGGCTCGATTGTTGTCATTATTGCGATTACCATGGCGGGAGGCGTTCGATGACCCTGCTCGACGCCGTCCTGTTCCTGCCGCTGATCGGATTCCTGCTGATGCTGTTGCTCCCCAAGAGCAACCCCCACCTTTCGCGAATGGCGGCGCTGGTGATTTCGCTGATCGTTTTCGTGATTTCACTGGGGCTGGCCGCTGCTTTTAGCGGCGCGACGCCGGATGGTTACGCGTTCGTCCACGATTCCTCATGGATCAGTTCTCCCCCCATCCGCTATCACATCGGCCTGGACGGGTTGAGTCTGTGGCTGGTGATTCTGACCACGCTATTGACGCCAATTTCGGTGCTTGCGTCCTGGAAACACATCGATCATCGGGTCAAAGAATTTTATGCGTTCCTGATCCTTCTCGAGTTCGGACTGATCGGCGTATTCATTTCTCTCGACCTGTTCCTGTTCTACGTGTTCTGGGAAATCGGTCTGGTGCCCATGTACTTCCTCATCGGCATCTGGGGCCATGAGCGGCGCATTTACGCTGCCGTGAAGTTCTTCCTCTACACCATGGCGGGATCGGTGCTGATGCTCGCGGCCATCATCTTCCTGTATAACCGCGCGGGCACGTTTGACTACACCCAGATTCTGAGCCAATTGCAAAGCGGCCGCCTGACCCTAAGCAGCCAGGCCGAAATGCTTCTGTTCCTGGCATTTTTCATCGCCTTCGCGATCAAGGTTCCCATATTCCCGCTGCACACTTGGCTGCCGGATGCGCATGTGGAAGCTCCCACGGCCGGCTCCATCATGCTGGCCAGCGTGATGCTGAAAATGGGTACGTATGGTCTGGTACGCTTCTGCCTGCCGCTATTTCCGAATGCGGCGCACCGGTCAGCGCACTGGATCATGGCGCTCGGAGTGATCGGCATCGTCTACGGCGCCCTGGTCGCGCTGGTTCAACCCAACATGAAAAAACTGGTGGCGTACTCTTCGGTCAGCCACTTGGGCTTCGTGGTGCTGGGCGTGTTTTCATTCACCCAACAGGGGCTCGACGGCGCGGTGTATCAGATGCTGAGCCACGGCATCTCGACCGGCGCCTTATTCCTGCTGGTCGGTTATCTCTATGAGCGCCGCCATTCGCTGGAGATATCGGCCTATGGCGGCGTGGCGACTCCCGCTCCCAACTTGGGGATCGTCTTTCTGATGGCCACGCTGGCGTCGATCGGCCTGCCCATGCTGAACAATTTTATCGGCGAATATCTGGTTTTGCAGGGGGCATCGTTTACCAGCTTCACGGCTACTGTGTTCGCTGCCGTGGGCGTGATCCTTTCCGCCTGCTACATGCTGTGGCTGTATCAGCGAACTTTCTACGGCAAGGCCTCCGAATCGCTCAGCCATCACATGCCGGACCTGAGCGGGCGCGAGTGGGCCGCCGTGCTTCCGTTATTGCTGTTAATGCTCTGGATGGGTACCTATACGCAAACCTTCATGCCGGCGATCAGCGCGCAGAACACGCGGATTCTGGATCAAAGCAAGCAGCGCCTCGCTCAGTCGCCAACCTTGCCGGCGGCGGTCCGGGAGGTAGCGAATGCCCGCTAATCTGTTCCCCACCGGCGCCGAATACTTCCGCATCCTGCCGGAAATGATCCTGACCATCGCGGGCGTCATCGTCATGTTCATGGAGGCGGTGTTCACCAACGACGACCAAAGGAAAATCTTCGGACCGTTTTCGGTAGTGGCCTTATTGGCTGCGCTGGCGGCATCGGTCGCGGCGGCCGGCGATCCCGGCGCGGCGTTCAGCAACATGCTGATCATTGACGGCTTCGCGTCATTCTTCCGGGTGCTGGTGATCGGCATCGGCGTGATTGCGATCTTGAGCTCCACCGAGTACCTGCATCGCGAGAAATCCAGCGGGGGCGAATACTACGCCTTGATCCTGTTCAGCATCGTGGGCCAGTGCGTGATGGTTACCGCCAACGAGCTGATCATGATTTTCATCGGCCTGGAGATTTCCTCCATCGCTTCCTACGTGCTGGCCGGCTATCTGCGCGACGACCCGCGCAATAACGAATCGGCGCTCAAATATTTTCTGCTGGGCTCCTTCGCGACCGCGTTTCTGTTATATGGGGTCGCCTGGATCTACGGCCTGACCGGTTCCACCAATCTGGATCACATCCGCAGCGCACTGCAAACTTCCACGCCTCCGCTAGCCTTGGCCAGTGCCGCCGCAGCGCTCATTTTCGTGGGCTTCGGATTCAAGATCTCCGCCGCTCCTTTTCAGATTTGGGCTCCAGACGTGTACCAGGGCGCGCCCGCGCCGGTTTCCGGATTTCTTTCCGTCGGTCCCAAGGCCGCGGCTTTCGCGATTCTGCTGCGGGTCTTCATGACCGCTTTCGGGCCGATTGCCAGCCGCTGGGAACCCATCGTATGGATCTGTGCCCTCGCGACCATGATCGTCGGCAATTTCGCCGCGATCCAGCAGTCGAATATCAAACGCATGTTGGCCTATAGTTCCATCGCGCACGCCGGCTATGTGTTGGTGGCGGTGACCGCGCATTCCGATGTGGGCTCCGCCGCGGCCATGTTCTACCTGGCGGCGTATGCGTTCACTAATCTTGGCGCATTTGCGGTAGTCACTTATCTATCGCGCCGCGGCGAACGTTACGTTGCCATTGAAGACTTTGCCGGCCTGTCTCAGCGCCAGCCCGCCATGGCGGCGATGCTCACCATCTTCCTGCTGAGTTTAATCGGCGTGCCGCTCACCGCCGGCTTCTTCGGAAAATTCTACATTTTCAAAGCGGCTCTGGATGCCAACCTGGTCTGGCTGACCGTGCTGGGCCTGCTCAACAGCGCTGTGGCGGCGTATTATTATCTGCGCATTCTGGTTGTGATGTATTTCAAGGAGCCCGGCGAATCGATGGAAACGCTCGACGCTCCCGGCATCGGTATGAAGATCGCCGTATACGCTTCGGCGCTAGGCACGCTGGTCCTGGGTATCTTTCCGGGGTGGGTGCTGGATATCGCCACCCGCGCCGCCCTGAAATAGGTTGGGGTCGTAATGGAAACGCCGCGGTTTGCCGTGCGCCTTTCAAAAGTGCAGTCGCAGATCCTGAAACTTCTCCACTCTTAAAAACGTTCCACCGCCGGATTCGCGCAGATCCTGATGCTCCAGCACCCAGGTATGCGGGTGCGGCACCAGCACCGCATTCAGCCCCGCTTCGAGCGCGGGATTGATATCGGATTTGGGTGAATTGCCGATCATCCAGGTGGCGCCGCGGGTCAGGGCACGGTCCCGAACCAAGCACGCGTAGGCGGCCGCGTCTTTTTCCTTAACGATGGCAGTGTGCCCGAAGTACCGGCCTAACTCCGAGCGGTCCACTTTCATCCGCTGTTCATCGGGATGGCCTTTGGTGAACAGAGTAAGGTCGTGACGCTCGCTTAAGTAGCCGAGAGTTTCCTCCACTCCCTCAATCAATTCGATAGGCTGTTCCAAAATTCGCTCCGCCAGCGAAAGCACACGACGCAGGTCATCGTCGCGGATCTCGCGCTCGGCCAGATGCTGATAGGCTTGCTGGAGATTGCGGCCAAAGTTCATCGATCCATAGCCGTGAACCTTGGAATTCACCAGCTCGATCTCATTCAGCACCTCGCGCACCTGCGGCGGAGTGAGCGAAGAATGATCCAGGAAATCGCAAAAAGCTTCGAAGGCGCGCTCGAAATAAATGTTGTTTTCCCACAGCGTGTCGTCGGCGTCGATCAACAGCGACAGGCGGTTCACTGGATTCCGGGAACCTTGCCGCCATGTCCGTTGCGCGGAGCCACTTGCTTCACATGTTCAACGCGCCGCTGACGGATCAGGAACGCCGGCATGAACTCGGCCAACTGTCGCAAGCGTTCCGCTTCGCTGCGGGCCGAGAGCAAAGCCTGGCGCAGTCCCAGATCCTGAATCGGCCGGGCTAGCCGAAAGCTAAGGTACGGGTCTTGGGTTGCTGAAGAAGGTAGCGGCGCATCCGCCGTCAGCGCCCGCAATTCGTTATAACCCGCAATCGCCCGCGTGCGGAATTCGTCCTCGGGCGTGGTTTCATCCTCATCGTCAAAGTAATCCACCTCGCCTCGGAGAAACGCCCGCTCGTCGTTGATGCGCTCGATCTCAAAACGGCGCCGGCCCACCGTCAGGATGTCCAGCCGCCCGTCCGGATATTCGCGCAGTACGCGCTCGATCACCGCCGTGCAGCCGGTGTTCACGATCCCTCTCTCGTTGGCCAGCACCACGCCGAATTCGATCTTGTCGCGCAGCACTTCGGCGATCATCTCTTTGTAGCGGTCTTCAAATATGTGCAGCGGCAGCTCGGCGTCGGGCAACAGCACAACTTGTAGCGGAAACAACGGAAGCCATCCCTGCATGCTACTATTATCACTTTCGCGGGCACATGATACTCAAGCTCAAGCAGAATCCCGGGATCTATCTGGTTGGATTCATGGGGTGCGGAAAATCGAAGGTAGGCGGCGCGCTGGCCGATGAGCTGGGGTGGAGTTTCTACGATCTTGATGAAGAGATCGAGCAGGCCGCGGGAACATCCATCGAGGAACTGTTCGACCAGCAGGGCGAGGCGGCCTTCCGGACGCTCGAAACCGAAACCCTCAAGAAGCGCGTCTACAACGTGCGCACCGGGCGGCCGCAGGTGATCGCGCTGGGCGGCGGCACCTTCACCATTCAAGAAAATTTTGAACTCGCGTCGAATCATGGTGTGACCATTTGGCTCGACACGCCGCTCGAAGTGATCGAGCGGCGCATTGCTTCCGAGACGCATCGCCCGCTGGCCCGCGATCCGGTGCGCTTGCAGACGCTTTATGCCGACCGCCGCAACGCTTACACGCGCGCGGATTACCGCATCGAGACCGAAGACCAAGACCCTGCAAACATCGTGGCCCGCATCCTGGCGCTGCCCCTATTCCGCCCGTGAGCCGCTCACACGCGCTGGACATATTTCGCGCGGCACTCGACGCGGCGGATCCGGAAGCGGCCGTGCGGGCGCACGTAAAATACGATAACAAGACGCTGCGTGTGGACCAGAGCCGCTATCGCCTGGCCGATTTCGATCGCGTTCAAGTGATCGGAGCGGGGAAGGCCAGCGCCCGCATGGCGCAGGCGATCGAGGGTCTGCTTGGCAAGCGTGTCACCGGCGGATGGGTCAACGTTCCCGACGGCGCCAAAGCCCGGCTCGGCAGGGTGGCTCTACATCCAGCCGGGCACCCGGTCCCTGACCAACGCGGCGTAGAAGGCGCGCGGCGAATCGCCGCAATCGCCCAAGAAAGTGGCGCGCGCGATCTGCTAATCTGCGCGATTTCCGGTGGAGCATCGGCGCTGATGCCGCTACCTGCGGCCGGCATTTCACTCGCGAAGAAGAAGGCGGTCACCAGGCGCTTGCTGGCCTGCGGCGCGAACATTCATGAGATCAATACGGTGCGCAAACATCTGTCCGCCATCAAGGGCGGGCACTTGGCGGCACTGGCAGCACCGGCAACCGTGATCGCATTGATTCTTTCCGATGTTATCGGCGACGATCTAAGCGTGATTGGCTCGGGGCCGACGGTTCTCGACGCCACCACGGTCGCCGATGCCGCCGCGGTGCTGAAGCGTTACGGCATTCCGGTTCCCAGGCTGGCCGAGACGCCGAAAGCGCGCGTGGCCGCGCAGAATGTGATCGTGGGCAGCAACCGCCAGTCGATCGCTGCGGCGGCGAAGAAGGCGCGAGAACTAGGCTACCCCACCATCGTGCTCTCGACTACCATTGACGGCGAAACCCGCGACATCGCGCGCATGCATGCGGCCATTGTCAGGGAGATGATCGCGAGCGGTGGTAGCAAGGCATGCTTCCTGTCAGGCGGCGAAACCACAGTTACTATCCGCGGCAGTGGGTTGGGCGGGCGCAATCAGGAGTTCGTGCTGGCCGCGGCGATTGCGCTCGAACAGACTCCCCAGGTCACGATCTTCAGCGGCGGTACTGACGGAATCGATGGTCCTACCGACGCGGCCGGGGCAGTTGCCGACGCTGCCACGCTGCGCCGTGCGGCCCTATTGCGTCTCGACGCCCGGCAATTTCTTGCCCACAACGATTCCTACCATTTCTTTGAGAAAACCGGCGGATTGATCAAGACCGGTCCTACGGGAACCAATGTGATGGATGTCAGAATCTTACTGGTCTAGCTTTTCGAGCGGCGGATTCGACCCGGCGGCGACGGCTTTCTGCACTGCAATGTCGCCGCGCTCGGTTACCAAGTCGATAGCCGGGCCATCGCCCACGGCGCCCCGCAACGTCCCGCGCCGGCCGCTGGTATCGAGCTTGAGCCCGCCGCCGAACGGGTTTGAAATGTCGCCGTTATCGGTGGACGCATTCAGCGTAAATTGCGCGGCCGCGGGCAGCGACAAACGAATATCGCCCGCATGCAAATGGGCCTGAATGTGCCCCAGCGGCAGCGACGGATTCAGATTGAGATCGCCCCGGTCGAGCGTAATGTCTAACGGGCCGGTGAATTCGCTAATTTGAACGTCGCGCGATCGCCCTGACAGATGCGTGGGCCCGTTCAGCTTGGTTCCCGTGAAATCGCCCAGCGACATGCTCACCTGTCCCGGCACATTCTCGATGTTGAGCTCTGTCTGCGGGCCGGTGAAGCGCAGCGGCTTGGCTAGCTTTCGCAGCTCAATGGTTCCGTTGTAGGCGCCGTCTACGCTAACCGGTCCACCGACTTCCTCTAACTCGATATCGGAACCGCGCCCTTTGATCTCGACCGAACCCTTCACCGCCGACATATGAATCACATCGCTGCGGCGCAGATCCACTCGCGAATCCCCGCCGATATGGTTCAAGCGCACGCCGGCGTTATCCGAAGTGATAGCGACGGAGCCGGCGATGTTATTGATATCCAGGTCGCCGTTGCGGCCATGGACCTCGAGACTCGCTCCCTTGGGCACGCTGATTTCGAGCGTGGCCGAGATCCGATCCGGGCGACGCGTCCGCTCACCACCCACGCGGATTACCAGGTTGTTCGCGTCCCCGGTGATCTCAAGCGGTGTCGTGCCGTTGCTGTTGTCGGCCTGCTTCTGGTCGCGGCCGCGAATGGTCTTGTGCCCAGTCACTTTGATGGCTTCCCCGCCGGGTGCGGCGTCGACCCCGCTGATTTTCGCGTCGCCGCGAAAGTCTTCGAGCATCACGTGCGGCGCGCGGGAGCAGGCTTTTTCCGCGCTCAAAGGATACTCATAGCGTTCGCCGTCAAACAGATCCAGGCTACCCAACTGGACATGGTCCGGCCACCAGTTTGAGAATCCTCGAACCGCATGCAGGCTTGCGCCGAACAGGCACAAGAACACGATCAATATCCACTCGCCTCCTGAGATGCCACGCGCGGGCAAGGGCTTGGAGGAGGCGGCCCATGCCAAAATCTCGATAATCCGCAGCCCACCCCAGCCAATCAAAATCAACGGCCAGTACCGGGCAATATAATCCGTCAATTCCAGTCCCGGATAAAGCGTACGCGCCAGCAGCAGCGCACCCACGGCGATTAGCAGTATCGGAGCCACCAACGAAGTTCGGCGCATGATTTCCTCAAGCTCTCCTGGTTCCCAGATAGTCGCCCAGCCACAATATGCCGAGGACGATCAGCAGTACCGGCCACGTCCGCCCGAAGCTGATTCCGCCGGAATGATCAATCATGAAAAGCGTGCCCAAGGTGACCAGCAGCACCGGGCTGCGGATGGCGCGCCAAAGAGATACGTCAGTGTGGTTCATGTTTAGCCTCCGTGATGCGCTCATAGAGCAGGTAGACTCCCAGCACAATCAGCGCCGCCGGCCAGTAGCGCAGCAACCTGCCGATTTTCAAGATATCCAGATTGTCCAGCAAAAATAGAACACCGAAGGCGATAAGCAGCGCGGGCGCCAGCGGAAACCGTGACCGTACCAGGCTGTCCCGGCGAACCAAGCCCGAAAATTCATCCACCATTTCTCCGTCACGGCGCTTCTTGGCGGTGTGATATGCCTCAAAGCACATGTAGAAAACGAAGGTGGGGATCATGAGTCCAAACAGCGGCTCAAAACCGCGCGCGGCCCCGCTGCTCAGAATGCTGATGATCGAGCCGAAGATCACCACGTGCACCAGGCCCTTGGCGTATTGCCCGTTGTAAACCGCTCCCACGCCCGGGATGAATCCCAGGATAAATGCCAGTCCCGGCGAAACGTGGGCATCGGCTTTCGGCAGCGGAGGAGGCTGGGTGGCTGCATAGGGCGAAGCCGCCCCAGGGTAGGCGGACGCAGTATAAGGCGACGGTGGTTCTTCCCCCAGCGCTGGCGGGACCGGCGCCGCTGGAGCGTGCTCGGCGCAGTACAAGGTTCCTTCCGCGGTAACGGCGTTAGATTCCTCGAGCGCCTTCCCGCACACCCTGCAGTAGCCGATGATACTTGCTTGCGAGCTCATTTTTTCTCCGCTCCCCGGGGATTCTGCGCGGGGGTGTCTTGCGCGGAACGCGCGCCGCTGTCCGCGCCATTATCCGACCCGCGCTGCTGGGCCCAGTCTTCCAGCTGGGTTTGCACTTCGTACACCAGTTGCAGACTCTCGTACCCCTTCACTGCCCGATCCCACGACCGGTGCACCGTGCTTTCGGCGGCCGACCAGAACCGTCCCACCATCGCCAACGAAAGAACCGCCATCGCCATACCCATCGCAAACCGTGGCTGCAGCAGGAACCCGGCTCGCCGGCCCAACAGCCGCTCCATCCAGGATGGCTTGATGACGTTCCGGCTGCTGCCGTTGGTGACCTCAAACAGAATCCGGTTTACCAGTGCCGGAGGCGGGTCGACCACAGCCGCCCGCTCGATGAAACTCAGCGCGCCTGCGGCATCACTCGCCAGCGCCGCACAGGAGGCGCAATCGCTCCGATGCTCCTCGACGGGAGCTTTCTGTTCGCTCCCGAGCGTGCCGTCCAGATAATCGGCCAGCAGTATTTCGAATTCGGTGCAAGTGATTCTGCTCATAGCGCCACCTGCCGCCGCAGGATGCGTGCCAAGTCGGCGCGGCCGCGGTTCAATCTTGATTTCACGGTCCCTTCCGGGATATCCAGCACTTGCGCGATCTCGCGGTATTCGAGCTCCTCCAGATCGCGCAGGATCACGGTCTCGCGCAGCTCCGGGGAAAGCTTTTGGAGGGCCGTCTGCAGTACTTCACTGGCCTCTCGCCCGGCCAGCATGCCGTCCGTCCGCGTCGAGGCCGCAGTCGTATTTTCAATCATCCGCAGCCGCTCTTCGAGTGAATCCGAGGCCCGGTCCAGTTTGTTTTTGCGGTAGTCGTCAATCAGCAGGTTCCGCGCCAGCCGCCCCAGCCAGACAGTAAACGATCCTTCACCCGCGCGGAAATTTTTAAGCGAGCGAAACACCCGCAGAAACACTTCCTGGGTCAAGTCCTGCGCTTTGTGATCCGAGCCCGTGAAGCGGAAGCAGATGGCATAGACGCGCCGGGTATGAATCCGAACCAGTTCCTCCCAAGCCGTCTCTTCGCCAGCCAAGCATCGCTCGATGGTTTGATTATCGGCGTCCAAGGAGGTCTTTCGCGCGTCCCCGATGCTCGATGGGTCCCGTATCCCCACCATCATCTGCCGAACTGCCGCCATCGCTTCCATCCTGTTTACTAGAACGTAGACAGCGGTTCAGAAGTTCGTTTATACATTCTACTTCCCTTTAGTCCCCTACTTGGCGTAATCTGAGACACTGACCCCCGTAAGATCATGACCTGCCCCTTCTGCGGCCATCGCCAGGACCGCGTTATCGACTCGCGTGAGAGCAAGGAAGGCGACGTCATCCGGCGCCGCCGGGAATGCCTCAAGTGCGAACGCCGCTTTACTACCTATGAGCGGAGTGACGAAGTGCCTTATATGGTCGTCAAACGGGATGGGAGGCGTGAGAAATTTGACCGGCAAAAGGTACTAGAGGGTTTGATCAAAGCCTGTGAAAAGCGCCCGGTGGCGATGGGTAAATTAGCCGAAGTGGTGGACGAAGTCGATTCCATGCTGGCAGATAGCCCCGATCGCGAGATAACCACCACGGCCATCGGCGAACTGCTCATGGACCGGCTGCGTACACTCGATAAGATCGCCTACGTGCGGTTCGCATCGGTGTATCGGGATTTCCAGGACGTGGAAGCTTTCGTGACCGAGCTCAAGGATCTGTTGCAGCGCCGCGGGTAGTTGGGTTTTTGTGAAACCAACCGGGCCTAGGAACATCTTTTGTAATAGGGACTTAACAGAACGCCAGAACGCTGATATACTAGGATGCGGCATGCGTCTGGCCTACGGATGGAGTGTGCGGACTCATCTGTAAGATATAAATAGGCTTATGAGTCATGGCGACTTATGCCCCGACCGGAACGTCATCCGGGGTTGGGGGAGGTGGATGCATTGGATCAGTTCGAAGATCAATTTGAGGGGCCCAGCCAGGAACCGCTAGGGCTTCCCTTCGATGAAGAAGGGGGCTTCTTCCATCCGGAAGAAGTTCACGATACCGAAGAGTTTACGGCTGCTCACCCGGTTGAGGAGTCTATTTACACCGATGACCCGGTGCGCGTGTATCTGCGCGAAATGGGTGCGGTCCCGCTGCTGACGCGCGAAGGTGAGGTGAATCTCGCCCGCCGGATGGAACGCGGTAAGTTGCGGATGCAAAAGGCTATTAGCCGTTCGGCTCTAGTGCAGCTCCATGCCGTTGAAATCTGCGAGCAGATCCGCAAGGAAGTCGAGGATCTGGACGCTTTTGTCGATCTGGGCGACCTCGAAGTAGAGAGCGCGGCCTACGCCAAGCGGCGCAACGAAGTCAAACAGCAACTCGCCGACATTGTTTCGTTGCATAAGAAGTTAGCGCAGCTTACCGACAAAATGGAAGCGGTGCCGCTCAGCAACAAGAAGTTGCGACGCCGGGCCGCCGGCAAAGTAGCGCGCACTTGGGTGGAAGTTTCCCGGGCCATTCGCGCCGTGGCATTTTACGGCTCCCAGTGGAAGCAATTCGCGAAAGAAATCGAGCGGGTGGTAGAAGAGATGTCGCATCTCGACCACGAACTGCGGAAACTCGAAGGCCGCAGCAGCCAGACCGCTCAAGCCAAGGCCAAAGAGCTCAAGCGCGAGATTCGCAAGCGTGAGCAGCTTGCCGGGGCGCCCCTGATCGATCTGAAACACACCATGTCGGTGATCCGGCACGGTGAAATCGAAGCCGAGCGCGCTAAAAAAGATCTGGTTGAAGCCAACCTCCGCTTGGTGGTTTCCGTTGCCAAGAAGTATGTGAATCGCGGCTTGCATCTTCTGGATTTGATTCAGGAAGGCAATATCGGCCTGATGCGCGCCGCCGACAAATTCGAATACCGCCGCGGCTACAAGTTTTCGACCTACGCTACCTGGTGGATCCGCCAGGCAATAACCCGCGCCATTGCCGACCAGTCGCGCACCATCCGCATCCCCGTTCACATGAACGAGTCGATGAACAAGTTCCTGCGCGCCACCCGGGAGCTAGAAAA